>Ga0134102_1000186_pt1 | contig 80451 bp, 79 predicted proteins | sample 13_3_2metaG_FD_94447 | JGI IMG/M metagenome (GOLD analysis project Ga0134102, IMG submission 94447) | Switchgrass degrading microbial communities from high solid loading bioreactors in New Hampshire, USA - 13_49_3.3_201_A3 metaG | ecosystem: Engineered > Bioreactor > Semi-continuous > Anaerobic...
AAGCCATTTGTTTTTCCCTTCATCAACTAATTGGAAGGAAAAATCCGATAAATAAGTTTTTGTTTCTCTGTCTTGGATTGCATACATATTTAACCATCTCCCTTTAGTTTTTTCTTTATTTTATCCTATTTTTAGCTATTTGTCAATGAATTTGCTTAAATTTTTCGTTTATCTTATAATTTCTATCGTTTTCTCACTATTTTATATTAATACTTTGTTTTTTATGTTGTAGAAATATTATATTTATATTTTGTAGATTTTACAAAATAAATAGGATATAAATATATCACCTGATTGTCCAACATGCCCCATGGCAATCATGCAGGAGATTTCCCTGTTTTGTTTTCAAATAACGGGTACGCACGCATGTGCTTTTTTACCGGTAAGTTCAAAGTTGAAGATGTTATCGGCAAGGCAGTAATTATCCATGAAAACCCGGATGATTACAGGACGCAGCCAGCGGGCGGATCCGGCAAACGCCTCGCCTGCGGCGTAATAAGGCCTGTTTTCCCTCAATCAAGCTCGATGGCCCCTGTATACAACTGGTAATATCTTCCCTTCTTTTCAAGAAGTTCTTCATGGGATCCTTGCTCAATGATTTCTCCGTTTTCCAGCACAATAATCAAATCGCAGTTGCGGACGGTGGAAAGCCTGTGAGCAATGACAAAGGTCGTCTTGCCTTTCATCAGCTGGTCCAGGCCCTGCTGAATGTACTTTTCAGTTCTCGTATCAACGGAACTGGTAGCTTCATCCAGTATAAGGATAGGTGCATTGGATATGGCTGCCCTTGCTATATTCAGCAGCTGGCGCTGGCCCTGGCTTAAGTTTGTGCCGTCACCGTCAAGCATGGTATCGTAACCATCGGATAAGCGTTCAATGAATGAATGTGCATTTGCTATCTTTGCCGCAGCCACCACTTCCTCATCAGTGGCGTCAAGACGCCCGTAACGTATATTCTCTCTGACAGTTCCGGAAAACAGGTGGGTATCCTGGAGCACCATGGCAATATTTCTTCTTAACGAATCCCTCTTTATTTGCTTTATGTCTATACCGTCCAGGAAAATCTGTCCGTTCTCTATGTCATAGAACCTGTTAATCAGGTTTGTTATGGTTGTTTTCCCGGCTCCCGTGGAACCAACAAAAGCGACTTTCTGGCCCGGTTTTGCCGTAACATTAATGCTTTTCAGCACAGTCTTTTCAGGCGTATACCCAAAAGTTACATTTTTCAGAACCAGTTCGCCCTTTATGAGATGGGCGTCTTCCCTTTTACTTCCATTATTGCAAACTTCTATGGCATTGGCAGGGTCAGCCGGTTCAGGTTCTTCATCCATTACGTTGAATACCCTTTCTGCGCCAGCCAGTGCCGCCAGAATCATGTTAACCTGCTGTGCCAGCATGTTTACGGGCCTTGAAAACTGCCTGGAATAATTGGTAAATATCATAAGGCCGCCGATGTCGAAATTAGCAGTGAGGCAGAGTATACCACCTACAGTAGCGGATATGGCATAACTTACCTGGCTTAAGTTTCCCATGACAGGTCCCATGATGCTGCCGAAAAACTGTGCCTTGCGTTGGTTTTCATATAATTCGTTGCTCAGGAATTCAAATTCTTCCTGCACCGTATCCTCATGGCAGAAAACCTTGACTACCTTAAGGCCGGTAACCATTTCTTCAGTATACCCGTTAACCGCACCCAGGGCCTGTTGTTGTCCCACATAATACTTATAGCTCCGTTTGCCTATAATACTGCCCACATAAAACAAGGCAGGAGTTGTAACAAGGATAATAACTGACAGAATCCAGTTGGTGAAAAACATCAGGGCCAGGGTGCCTATCAGGGACACAATGCCTGAAAACACCTGGGGCAGAGTATTGTTCATCATCATGGCCACCATATCCACGTCATTGGTAAAGCGGCTCATGATTTCGCCGTGGGTATGGGTATCATGGAATTTCAGTGGCAGTTTCTGAATTTTACTGAAAAGGTCTTTCCTGATTCTGACTATGGCATTCTGTGATATTTCTATCATGATCCTCTGCTGGGCATAGGAGCATATCACTTCACCAATATAAATGGCTCCCATCAGAAGAAGTCCCATTATTAGATTGTGAATTTTCTCCTGCACCGAAATATCAGCATAAACCAGGTTGTTAATAACAGGCCTCAAAATGTAACTTCCACCCAGATGGGCAAAGGTACTAGCAAGTACACACGCAAATACAAAGGGTATCTTGATTTTATCACGGCCGATATATGAAAATAGCCTCTTAACTGTTGGTAAAATATTCTGGGGTTTGCTGCCCCGCAAACCAGCGGCAAATCCACGGGGGCCGCCAGGTCCTGGTCCGGGTCCCGGCCTGAAACCCGGTCTCCTCCCAGGTCCGGGTCCAAAAATGTTCTTTCCGTTTCCGCTTCCATATCTTCGCAATAATGTGCTTTTTCTTTCTTCGGTTAACCTGCCCATTATGCCGTCACCCCGCTGTCTGTCTGAGAATAGTAAATTTCCTGGTACACACTGCACTCCCTTATAAGTTCCTGGTGAGTGCCCACGCCAATGATTTTCCCGTCATCAATAACCACAATCTTATCTGCGTCGATAACAGAGGATATCCTCTGGGCTATGATTATTTTTGTCGTATTTTTCAGCACATTACGCAGCTTCTCTCTGATTCTCGCTTCTGTTGCCGTATCCACAGCGCTGGTGCTGTCGTCGAGAATAAGTATTTTCGGCTGCTTCAGCAGGGCCCTGGCAATACACAGCCTCTGTTTCTGTCCGCCTGAAACATTGACGCCGCCTTGCCCAAGCTCTGTTTCATAACCCTTTTCAAAGGAAGTAATGAACCCGTGGGCCTGGGCATAATCCGCAAACTCATGAATGGTTTCGTCATCGGCATTCTCGTCGCCCCACCTGAGATTCTCCTTTATAGTCCCCGAGAATAATACATTGTTCTGAAGGACTATGCTGACTCCGTCCCGAAGGTTTTTAAGGGAATAATCTCTTACATTTACACCATCCACCAACACTTCCCCTTCATCGGCATCATATAGTCTCGGAATAAGCTGCACAAGGCTGGTCTTTCCACTTCCTGTGGAACCTAATATGCCGACGGTTTCTCCGGGCTCTATGGTAAGATTAATATTATCCAGAATCCACTTGGGGTTGTTTTTATGGTACTTAAAACATACATTCCTGAACTCGATTTTCCCGCGCTGGACGGTCATATCCTTTCTGGGGGCGTTATCGTCAACAATATCAATATTTGTTTCAAACACTTCCCTGATACGCCTGGTGGAAGCCAACGCCCTGGAACCGTTCAAAATTATCATGGAAACCATCATCAGGGACATAAGAATTTGTACCACATAGTTAACAAAGGCAATGAGCACCCCAGTAGACATGCTTCCCTTTATAACCATGTTGCCGCCGAACCATACTACGGCCAAAGTAGTGAAATTCATGGTCAATGTCATAATGGGCATGGTAAAGATGACTGTCTTCATAGCATGGAGTGCTTTCTCCCTAAGTTCCGTATTTGCCTTGTCAAACTTTTGCTCTTCGTAGCTTTCCCTTACAAAGGATTTTACAACCCTGATATTTGTAAGGTTTTCCTGGGTAGCTGTATTGAGATTGTCAAGTTTCTTCAACATGGCTGAAAACCGCGGAAAACCTATTTTTAATATACAAAAAATCGAAATTGACAATATAGGTATGGCGCACAAAATAACCAGCGCCAGTCTGGGATTCAGTGAAAACGCCATAATAAGGGCGCCTATAAGCATGCCGGGGGCTCTCAGGGCCATCCTCATCATCATCTGGATCATGTCCTGAATTACAGTAATGTCGTTGGTAAGACGTGTTATGAGAGAACCGGTACTGTACTGGTCGATATTGGCAAAGGAAAATTTCTGAATTTTCCTGAACAGATCCTTCCTTAAATCATTAGCGAATCCCGCTGAAGCCTTAATGGCAAAATAGGCTCCTCCTGTACCTCCAGCCATCATGCCCAGAGCTGTCAGTATCATCGCAACACCCATAGAAATAATGTAGATAGTACCTCTCTGGCCGTTCACACCGTTGTCGATAATTTTGCTCAATAAAAGCGGCATGATAACTTCGCCTACGACCTCGACAATCATAAGGATGGGTCCGATGATGAATGCATGCAGATAAGGTTTTGCATACTTCCAGTATATTTTCATACATTTAGTCCTTTCCTCTTTCAGATTCTATATTGGATTCTATTATATTTAAATTGGCATCGATTTTTTTCATTATGGAAAAAAGGGATTTAAGTTCTTCCTCTGTAACTCCTTCAAACAATTTCTTTTCAATGCTTTCAAAAATCTTCCTGCTCTGTTCAACAACCTTGTGTCCTTTTTCCGTAATGGTTATCTGGTTAAGGCGGTTGTCCTGACTATTCATTATTTTATTAATATATCCCCCCCTTTCGAGTTTTTTCAAAGTTACTGCAATGGTTGCAGTGGATACGCCCATTGATTCAGCCAGTTCTTTCTGCGAAGCGAACTGGTTCCTGGAAATTTGCATCAGCAGCCGGTGTTGGGCTTGAAAAATGCCTGTTTCCTGCAGGTGATGCTGCATAATCTTTCTATGTTTTATCGCAATTCCAATCAAAAGGCGTATCACATCTCTGAATAGATTCCTGTTTTCTTCCAAGTTTTTCATTTTGCGGTATCTCACCGCCTTTCATCGTATTTAGTTAGCATGTTTATAATTAGCATTACAATTATTAACTAGCTAACTGTTTAACAATATATCACTCATTGCATAAAAAAAGAAGTCCTAATTTTAATTTTTACAATTTATTCATAATATTTTGATTATTGTGGATTGTTTATATAAAAGTTTTTTTGAAAGGCTTTACAAGTAATACTTGAACCATGAAATACTTTTATGTGATACATTTTACAAATGTTTACTTTATTATTTCATTATATCAATTTACCTTGCCCTGTTGGCAATCTGAACACACCTGTTTACCCCAGTATGCTATAAATATTTTTTATGAAACTTTTCACCGTGTTTACAGTTATGTCCGTGTGACTGGAAATTTCCTTAGGAAACAGCGAATAACATCAACAATTTTCAATCAAGAATACTTCTCATAATTTTACAAAGGGAGCATATTTCTGCATAATTTTCTCCGCAGCCTTAATTCCGTCCACTGCTGAAGACATAATGCCTCCTGCGTAACCGGCCCCTTCCCCAGCCGGATAAATACCTTTTATGTTGGACATGAAATTCTCATCCCTGTTTATTCTTACAGGAGAGGAGCTCCTGGTTTCAACACCGGTTAAAATGCTGTCAGGCATGGCAAAATTCCTTATCCTGGTATCAAAGTACAAAATAGCTTCTTTAAGTGTCTCCACAACATAACCGGGCAGGCATTCTTTCAGGGGAGCAAATGTCACACCGGGTTTATAGGTAGGTTTCACACTGCCCCAGGCAGTACTTACTTTGTCAGCCAGGAAATCACCTGTTAATTGCGCCGGCGCATGGAAGTTTCTCCCTCCCAGTTCATATGCCATCCGTTCCCACTTCCTCTGGAATTCCACGCCTGCCAAAGGATGCGGGCTGCCAAAATCAGAAGGCTTAACCCCCACCAATAATGCGGAATTGGCATTTTCCCCATTTCTTCTATATTCGCTCATGCCGTTGGTGACGACGCCGCAACTTTCCGACGCAGCAGCCACCACATACCCGCCCGGGCACATGCAGAAGGTGTAGGCAGACCTACCGTTATTTGAATGGTATGAAAGTTTATAGTCTGCCGCGCCCAGAGCCGGATGGTTATAAACGTCACCATATTGGGCCATGTTTATGGTTTCCTGGAGATGTTCAATTCTCACTCCAATAGAGAAAGGTTTCTGAGTTATGTATACACCCCTGCGGAACAATACCTCAAAGGTATCCCTGGCACTGTGCCCTATGGCCAGTACAACTGTTTCGCAGTCTAACTTTTCATTTTCATTGACGACAAGGGCTTTTATTTTACCATCATTGATTATAAAGTCAGTAACTTTTGCCCGGAACCTTACCTCACCGCCCCATTCGGTTATCTCATGCCGCATGTTTTTTACCACCGTTTTCAGCATATCCGTCCCTATATGAGGCTTGTTTTCATAAAGGATTTTTTCCGGAGCTCCGGCCCTGACAAACTCTTCTATTACAAAGCGGCACCTTTTGTCATTAATCAGCGTATTGAGCTTGCCATCAGAAAAAGTGCCTGCACCGCCTTCCCCAAACTGTACATTGCTTTCAGTGTCTAGGGACAAGCCCTTCCAGAATCCTTCCACTTTTTCAGTCCTTTTGTCAACATCGTCCCCTCTTTCAAGGACAACAGGCTTATAGCCGTTTCTGGCAAGCAATAGCCCCGCGAAAAGGCCTGCCGGACCCATGCCGACGATAACAGGCCGTTCAGTCATCCTCTGGGTGCCAAAGCTAACGCCTTTATATGAATGGTCAGGAGTGAGTATAACCTCTGTTCCCTTATGTTTATCAAGGACCTTTTTTTCGTTCCGGACGCTTACATCAACAGTATATACAAAGTATATGTTACCTTTCTTCCTGGCATCTATGGATTTTTTAAATATGGTAAAATCAATCAAATCATTATGGCTGATTCTCAGCATGGCAAGTATCTTGCGCCTTAATGCCTCTTTTTCCTCGTTTTCGGTTACAGCTTCATTAATTCCCACCTTTATATTGGCAATCCTTAGCATAAAACCTCCTTTATTCTCCCGGAAATACTGGCACGTGATCGGACTCACATCCTTAACCTACGCAAACCTACCCAGGCAAGAGAACTTTCTCTTTGTCCTGGAATAACCTCGTGTCTGCATTTACATAGCTGCATTTTGTCCCGATATATATCCTGATGACCAGGCCCACTGAAGGTTAAACCCACCACATTGCCCGTCAATGTCAATTATCTCCCCGGCGAAGTATAAACCTTTTACCAGTCTGGATTCCATAGTACCCGGATCAATTTCCCTTGTATCAACTCCGCCGGCAGTCACCTGGGCGCTGGTCCAGCCCCTGGTCCCCTTTACCCTAAAACGCCAGTCAGTAAGGATGTCCGTTATCCGCTCCTGTTCCCTTTCCGTAAGGCTTAATGCAGGCCGTTTCAGGTCATTAATCCCGGCCTCTGACAATACGACGGGTATCAGCCTTTTGTTTATGAATCCCACGAAACTAAAGTCAACAGGTTTTTGCGGATTTATCTGAATACGTTTTCTTATAAATTCTCTAAGTTCCTCTCTTGTCATGGAATCTATCACAGTCACTTTTAAGTACACATCTTTTCCTTCCATCAATAGTTCTCCCGCTTTTCTGCTTATCTGCAGAACGGGCGGGCCAGATATGCCGTAATCAGTAAAAAGTATATCACCCCTGTCTTCAGCAAGGGTTTTATTATTATATATAACCCCGGCAGTTCCCACAATTTTAACACCGTCTATGCGTTTGAAAAACGTACCTTCCAGCATAAGTTGCACAAGGGCAGGAAAAATATCCCTTACAGTATGGCCAAGCTTTTTCGCCAAATCATAGCCGTTTCCGTCAGACCCGCTTGATGGCATCGCTTTGCCGCCGGTGGTGATAATAACCCTGTCACCATGGTATACTTCCCCGGTTTCTGTCTTTACTGTAAATACACCGTTGCTTATTGTAATATCTTTTACATACGCATTACAGACAACGTTTATTCCCAAATCATTTATTTCATAAAGCAGTACATCAAGGATGCTTGATGCCTGGTCAGACATGGGGAATACCTTTCCCATGCTCTCCACCTTATGTGCAATACCCAGTTTATTGAAAAATCTCAATGTATCATCCACGCTGAAATTGTTCAAAGCGCTGTAGACAAATTTGGGGTTGCCGCCATGATAATACGCAACATCGGCATTAACGTTGGTAAAATTGCACCGGCCGTTTCCTGTGGCCAATATTTTCTTGCCAAGGCGCGGATTTCTTTCAAGAATAGTTACATCAGCGCCTTGCCTTCGGGCGGAAATGGCGGCCATCATTCCCGAGGCCCCTCCCCCTACCACAATAACATGTTTCTTAAAATTCATTCTTACTCACCAATTCCAGGTTTTGTTGTATTATCATAAGTTTATCACGAAATTTTATTTTAATAAGGGTATGTTCAGGATGTAAACATTTTTATATAAGTTTAGCAAACTTTCCGCAGAAATCCCATAGCTTTAGCCAAAACAAAAGGGTGAACCCGGCTAACGGTTCACCCACTATAAAAGTATATATTTCTCCGGTTGTAGTTTTCTGCATTCCTTTGTCAAATTTTACGTTATATTTATGCGTCTGCCTTCCAAAGTCCATGGAGGTTGCAATACTCATAAGCGCTTATAACTTTGTCGTCTTCAGTAAGGAGGAATTCAGCCCTCGGCTCTTCATTGGGCTTTAATATCTTACGCTGTCCTCCTTTTTCAGTAAGGATATATACCCACATTATGTAATGCTGTTCAATCATGGGATGAGGTGCAGAACCGACTTCGACAATTACCTTGTTGTTGTCAACCTTAATTACAGGCACATGCTTTTCCTGGGAAGCATCCACGGTGTTTGGAACAAGCTCTTGCATTTCCTCTCCGCAACATGTCAAAGGATTACCCGAGTAGTTTATCATTCCTATAAAGTTGCCGCACTTTTTGCAGATGAAAAATCTTTGCTCTTCCCTATTCATATAATCACTCCTCAACATAAACTTGGAATATTTTTTATTGGTCTTTCTGACCAGCCGCTCAATTTAATAATACCACCAAATACATACTTATTAACCTGATTTTAATATTTTACAAAAAACTCCAGTCTAAAAAAGACTTAATTGTTTCATTTCCTGCTTATCTTCGTAAGAGTACATAAAGTTGAATATTTCTTCATTATCGCAGATAATACCATGTTTTTTGCACATTTCATTAAAGATTTTCATCAGCTTTTCATTTTGGTCGCTTTTTATTTCATAACTGTAACCATACTTTTTTTGATATGTTTTTTTCAGTCCGGGAAAATGGATGTCCAGTTTTGAATAAAAATATTCTCTGCTGCCTTCTCTCAGGGTCATGCTCATACCGAAATTGATAATGCCGTAAACCCCGGCCCTGATGCAGTAATCCAGTATACCAAGAAGGTTTTCTTCCGTATCATTTATATAGGGCAAAATTGGGCTGAACCACACAACAGTGGGAATACCGTATTCGTGCATAGTTTTAAGCACCTCAAAACGCCTCTTTGTGGTACATACTGCAGGTTCAACTATACTACACAGTTTCTCGTCATACGTGGTAAGGGTCATTTGTACCACACACTTGGATTTATCATTTATGCTTTTAAGTAAATCCAGATCCCGCAGTATGAGATCGGATTTCGTCTGGATGGCAAGTCCAAAACCGTATTTGTCAATAATTTCAAGGCATTTTCTTGTGTATTTGACCTCTTTTTCTATATGCATGTAAGGATCACACATGGCTCCGGTGCCAATCATACACTTTCTGCGTTTTCTCCTTAAGGCCTCTTCCAACAATTCAGGAGCATTTCTTTTGATTTCCACATCTTCAAAATCATGTTCCATGTTATAGCATTTGCTTCTGCTGTCGCAATAAATACAGCCATGGGTGCATCCGCGGTAAATGTTCATACCGTTTTTGGGCAACAATATGGACTTTGCATCTTTATAGTGCATCAAGCTTCCTCCCGCAACCTACGAAACTGCAGCCATTAAATTCCGCCAGCCTGTGCATGCAGTCTTCCACAGCTTTTTGCAGTTTCCCTGTCTGCTTTATATCTTTCTCATACCAGATATTTTCCAGGGCCATTGTTTTTTCCTTCCGGTCACATACCGGCTCAACTCTTCCAATAAAGCGGTCCCCATAGAGCAGCGGCAGTACATAGTAGCCAAATTTTCGCTGATTCTTAGGTATATAAACCTCCCATTTGTATTCAAAGCCAAACAGTTCCCTGATAAGACGCCTGTCCCAAAGCATATTGTCAAGAGGCGCCAAGACTTCGCACCGGCCCTTAAGCTCCGTATCTTTCAACACCGTATCAATCAATGCCAGGTCACCTGACAGGCAATACAGGCTGTCTTTGATATTTTCCACAACAACTTCGGTTATTTTTCCTTCATCAACCAGTTCCTTAAATATTCTGTTTCTTTCATTAGTATTCAGTTCAGGTATATTGAGCCATGCATCAGAAGCCCTGTTCCACAAGAGTCCAACTCCGCCTATCCTCCGCAGCACTCTCCACTTTTTATGCTCAAAATCATCTTCAATTGGGTCAGAAGCGTTCAGCACTTCGGAACAAATAGCGTTTTCCGCCAGGTCATAATACTTTACTGTACCTTTTTTATGATGTATTACAAGCTCTCCCCGGAAATACATGGCCTCCAATGCAGCCCGTGAAAGATTGGTACTGTTCCAATACCAGTCTACCTTTTCATTCATGCCAATATCAGAAGAGCAGACAGGCCCCTTTTCCAGAATGATATTTCTTATTTGCCTGCTGACGGCATTTACCTTGTCAAGGCTTCTAACACTGGTTTTATATACTTCCCGGAACCTGCGGAAATAAGGCCAGTCTGTGGTTAACATTATCGCTAGATTTTTATCGAAATAATCCAGCAGGGTTCTTTCTTTATATAAAAGTGAATACAGCGTCTCCTTGGTAAAGCCTTTTACTCTTGAATGAAGTACCAGTTCAGCATTTTTACCACATATGTCAATGGGGTCAAATTGAATGCAGCCTGCCTGCCGGACAAAATCCAGCACTCCCTGTTTGCCTGAAAACCTGTAACTGCCAATGAGTCCATGTTTCAGTAGCATAAATTTTCTGGCCTGTTTATTGGTTAGAATGATTCTTTCAGACATCTGGCATACTCCTATAATGTTTTTACCTCAAGTTTTCATATAAAAAAGAATGGTTATTATAACCATCCCTGTATTTTAAGATAAGTCCATTTATATTTTACCATTAAGTATTACTAAATGCAAACATATGTTCTATTCCCTATCCCTTAGGATTCTCACAAATCCCGACAAAAAGCAGGCTGCCGTTTTCTGCTGTTATCCCGTAAATAAAAGGCCTGTTTAAAACCATTTCTGCCTGGTCTTCCGGCTTTGCTGCAGCTGAACCGGAATAGTCAATCTGGGTATATGCAGAGGCTTCCACACCATTTTCGTCAATGGCTACATGAGTTTCCTGCAGTACGCTGGTTATATAGGCAAGATGGTCGGTAATATCTCCAAAATCCGCTTCAGTGGTGAACGGCCTGTTGATACCTAAGTCTTTAAGAATATTGGTCATGGGCAACATGGAGACGAAACTGAACTTGGGCACTTTCCAGACCACTTTGCCGGCAAAATTTTCTCCGCCTTCAAAAGCCTCCTGCATTCGTTCAGGAGACGAGACCAATTCATAAGGAGATACCCCTTCGTCGGGAAGTATGAAAACCATCTGGCCTGCATTTTTTAGGCTCAAGGCCGCCCGTGTAAAACCATTCCCTTTCGCAAAACCGGCGGAGTCGGTAGTTCGGTTCATAAAATCACATTTTATTTCACTTCCGTCCGCCAGGTAAAAAACATCCTCGGCGGTTTTTTCCCTGTCAAACCTGTAAGTCCACTGGTCGTAGAAATATACGGTATTGAGGATTGAGAGTATCTGATCAGCATATAATTCAATATGCGGCGACAGGGTTCCATTGGTATTGGATGATATCCATTCTGCCATGGCTTTCTTTGTTTTTTCTTCAGAAAAATCCACAATATGGGCAGAGGCATAGAAATTTTCTGCTGCTTTCTCAACAAAATCATATTTGAAAACCACGGGCTTTCCGTTCATGTTATTGTCCATCCATATGGAATTAGCAATTTTCAGTTTCCCTATCTCGTTGTCAGTATACAGCAGCCGGTACAAATTCCCGCATTGTTCCGCAAGGGTTTGTTTATCCTGAACGCCCAGCAAGTCGAGCAGCTCAGTTTCCGTATCTCCCCGGGCTCCCGAGGCTGCCAGGGCAAGGGCATAATATAACGACAGAGGCGAATAGTTAATATTCTTCCCACTGTCAGCAAGGACCATGGCACCGGTTTTGTAGGCAAAATTATTGAGGGCTTCTAAAAATCCATTATTCACCGGGTTTTCATCCATGATTTTTCTCCAGGTATCATAATCGTCAAATGCATAAGCTTTGGGGTATACAACATTTATAACGGCGCCCATTTCAGATCTCTTGTCTGCCAGGTTGGGTAACAGTATGCTTATGCAAATAAGCGAAACCAAGCATACTGTTAAAATGATCCAAAAGTTTTGCCTGTTTTTAGTCCTGTACTTCATAGTAACATCCTCCCTGAATAAACGGTATAGCAATGCTGTCCCTTTCATTCCATATCATACTCAATACTTACCATTATTCCCAGCAAGTTTATTTGCATATGACGTTGCCGAATATAAAAAGTTCCATTCATGCAGAAGCATGGCTGGGCCGGTTTACCTGCTGGCATAGTGTCATAGGTACTGTCTTATGTATAAAATATTTCTTAACGGCATAAAGGGCTTTCTTCACAGCAGTAAATAAAGGCCTGCTGCTTTTGTTTTGCTAGAAATGTAATTTTTTTCTTTACATATGCCATGTCCTTATTATATTATATTTACTAAATATCTAAATGCAGTGATGAAGTAGCAAACTCAAGAAAATATTCATAATCTGAATTATGTAAAATAAAATCTTTTCGGCTTGATAAAGTGTATGGCTTTTGAAAAGCTTTTGCACCTGAAAAATTAATAAAGCATAGAGATAGATATAATTAGGTTTTTAACCTATTATTTCTATAAGTTTACTAATAATTATTATTTTTAAATGGAGGATGGCAGTATGAGAAATGTTAAGGGATGGATCGTAACTTCTGCAGCTACTGGTATTAATCTTATTCTGGGGGTACTCTACATCTGGAGTATTATGAGCAAGGCTCTGGTGGAAGAACTGGGATGGACCAGCACAGAAGCTTCCCTGCCTTACACCGCATGTACCGTTTTCTTCGCAGTGGTCATGGTCTTTGCCGGAAAATTCCAGGATATTAGAGGTCCCCGGCTGGCTTCAACTTTCGGAGGAATTCTCCTGGGAGGCGGACTCATTTTGTCCGGATTTACCAGTAATCCATTGGTACTGTTGCTGACTTTCGGAATTCTAGGCGGTGCAGGAATAGGATTTTGCTACGCGGCTACAACACCTTCCGCGGTAAAATGGTTTCCGCCTGAAAAGAAAGGTTTGATTTCAGGAATAGTGGTGTCAGGTGTTGGTTTTGCCGCCGTTTATATATCTCCGCTGACAAATTCCCTTCTTGTAAACTATGGTATTTCCAGAACATTTATTTATCTTGGGATTGGCGCACTGATAATATTAATAGCTTTTTCCCAGCTTCTGATTGAACCTGCCGGAGGAAGTGCGGTAAAAGCTCCGGCACAGGGTGACAATAAACAGCCGGCAGCAACAGACAGCAAAAAGGAACTGGATTGGAAAGACATGATTAAGACCTTTAATTTCTATAAACTCTGGGTCATGTATGCATTTACCTCTTCCGCAGGTTTGATGATCATAGGCCATATTGCAAATATTGCTAAGAAACAGGCTCAATGGGAACGTGGATACCTGCTTGTTGTTCTGCTGGCCGTATTCAATACTTTGGGCCGAATTATCGGGGGCCTGGTTTCTGACAAGATCGGTCATTCCAATACAATGAGAATCACATTCCTGCTGCAGGCAGTTAACATGGCCCTCTTCAGCCAATACCTGACAACAGGCACCCTAGCAATCGGAGTTGCCATTGCGGGATTGTGTTACGGTGCACTATTCTCCGTCTTCCCTGTTGCTACTGCTGAATTGTATGGTATAAAGAATCTGGGTGTTAACTATGGACTGGTATTTACGGCATGGGGGTTCGGCGGGGTTATTGGGCCTCTGCTGGCAGCCAGGATACTTGATGCAACGGGAAGCTACAATACATCCTATATTGTATCAACCCTTCTGCTTATAGCAGCCAGCGCTATCACCTTCCTTTTAAGGAGCACTGGTTCCAGGAAACCTTCCCGCACCTAACCAAATATACCATTGTAACCAAGACACGGGGACGGTTCTACTGTCGCAAGTATATCGACAAAAATTTTCTTATGACTCACTTGCGACAGTAGAACCGTCCCCGTGTCTTACCTATGCTTTATTCAAAGGAGAATTCGAATTTTTGTTTTCCTGTTACCTGGAACGGACCAGGAACTGCTTTTGTACCGCGGCAATTTCCGAAGAAATCCTTGTCAAATACATATGGCGTACCATCGCGGTTCTCAAAGAGTTGCTCACTTTGGAAAGCATATCCAAGTTTTTCGGTGGTGACAATTTCAGCGGCGCTCTCAGTGAGCATATCAGGATTTGTTATTTCAATGACAACCTTTTTGTTTTCCCTGTCAATGGTATATTCAACGCCTGAATCTTTGTACAGTTTCGCTCCCTTTTCCTTCTTGCAGGCAAGGGCTCTGTTGAAATATACATTGTTTTCAATATATACCGCAAAAGGAATTGGATCAGATAGGCTTATGAATGTTGGCCTGCGCTTTTTATTATCATCTCCGTTCTCTTCCTGTTGCTGGTTCTGAGCAGCTTTCTGCCTCTCGGCAAAGAATCTCCTCATCATCTCCCACGGTTTTTCGTCATCCGGTCCGGGGTGGTCATTATAAACAGCAGTGCCTACCGGATAAGACATGAATGTGCCGGTGAGAGGCCTTTCCTCTCCTTCCTCCACCTTTCTGCCGGTGAAGAATTCCTCACGGTATGGTTCATCAGGACGGGTGTCACCTTTTTTGCGGAGGAAGATATTGTTGTAGAAGCGGTCATCGCCACCCGGGAAGTTATTCATGCCGGCTATTGCGGTACTGTGGGGTACATGGTAAGGTGTATGCCTCAGCAGATCTCTTCCAATGGAAAGGGTTCCCGCAATGAGGTTGTGAACCAGGGCACAGCTGTGTCCAAGAGTCTTGAAGGCATGGTCTGAAAGCATGATATTGTGGTCAAACATGGTAGGTCCATGGCTTACTTCAACCAGAATGTCTTCACTGTCGTTGCCAAACAGGACATTATTGCATACACGGGTTCCCTGGGCCTGCCAGTCCAGCCAGATACCCCTGTATGAGTCGTGGATTATATTGTTCCTGATTATTGTGTCAATGGCTGCATGGAACTTGATACCACCGACTTCAGCGCCTTCAAATTCCCTCTTGTATCTTATGTGGTGGATGTGGTTATTTTCAACAAGGCTGAATACGCAACCGAGATGGCCGACAATACCAGCTTGCCCGCAGTTATATATATGGTTATTGCGGACAATATGGCTTCCGATGTTGTCCCTGTTCCATCCCTTGTTAAATGCCCTGAATATTACTTCCTGCTCTCTCTGGTGGCCCATCTTCATGTGAAGGTTCATCCATTCATTGTGCCCGGTGCTCTCTTCCTTACCAAGGCTTATACCGCAGCATTTGGATTCACAGATGGTGTTGTTTTCAATTATCCATCCCTTGCTCCAGTGAGGGCCGATCAACCCTTCCTGCAAAGCAGTGGGCGGTGCCCATTGTGTTGCAGCCTGTTTCATTGTAAAGCCACGTACTGTTATGTAGTTTCGTCCGGGATTTTCAGGCCAGAAACAAAAACGGCGGACATTTATTTCCACATTTCCGTTTCTTGGGTCTTCTCCATGGAAATTTGCATAGATGGTAGTGTACTTCTCATCAACTTCAGCATACCAGGTATATACCGAAAACTCTGGCTCCTTCGACGTCTCCGACATCTTCGGATTGCGCACGCCGTCTATTGACGTGGCTTCATACATGGCGCGCCCGTTCAGGTAGACTTCGCCAAGATGGAATATCCTGTCCCTTGTAAAGAGCCAGTCGCCGAACAATATTTCACTGTATGGATTGAATTCACCAAAAAAGTCGTTGCTGATAACTGTCTTCCAGATATTGCCGTCTTTTTCCCAATCAGTGATGACTTCAGCGCCTGAGATGACGACATTTTCACCTTCAGCTGCCTGGTAGACTATCGGTTGCGAAGAAGTACCACCGTATTTGGGACTGACCCATTCACGATAGATTCCTTCATGGACAGTTACAATATCTCCAGGTTTTGCAACTGATGCTGCCTTGCTGATGGTTTTGAAAGGCTTGTCTTCGGTCCCGGGATTCAGATCACTGCCTGTTTTTTTGACGTGATAATGCATGACATCAATCCCCCTAATTTTTATTGTACTAGCAATATTTTACATCAGTGTTGGGGGGGTAGTCAAACAAACAATGTTGTTTACAACTTTTTTTCGAAAGGCTTCCTTTCGCTATATTTTCACACCAACAAAGTTCCCGGCAAGAATAGACGTTTCTGTGACTTCACAATCAAAGGCCAAAACCTTAACTCCTTTGTCTGCAGCCATTTTAAGGGCGTCTCTGAATGCCTTGTGGGTCTTAATGTTTGGCGCAAAATACAGTACACTTTTCATCTGAATTATAAACACTACATAAGCCTCGTAACCTTCCCGCACACTCTGGCACAACTCGGTTAAGTGCCTTACGCCGCGCTCCGTGGGCGCATCAGGAAACATGGCGACACCATCAATCTCCAGTGTAACGCCTTTAACTTCAATAAAAGCTTTTCTTGATGGAGTTTCTATATAAAAATCAAAACGGGAGTTTTTGTACTTGCATTCTGGCTTAATGAGAGTAATGTCATCAAACAGGTTGCCGCCGGTCACCCATTCATAAAACACCCTGTTGGGCACCTGGCTGTCTATGTTTATAAGCCTGTCACCTTTATAAGCGGATATCAGGTCGTATTTTGTCTTTCGGTTGCTATTGCCGGATTCCCTCACGTACACCGTTGTGCCTGGCACCAGGATTTCCTTGCAGCGTCCTGTATTTTTCACGTGGCATCTCTCTACCCTTCCATCAATTTCAATATAGGAGAGAAACCTGTTCGGCCTTGAAATAAATTTTGCCTGTCTTATATTTTCGTATTCCATATACACTCCCGGAGGTGTTAACAGTTTTTCTTAAAATCAACCATTTTTCATGCACATTCAGTCATTGCTATAGGCATGTTAATATATTCGGTGTCTATAGTCTATATAATAAAACTATACCATAAAAATAACACGAGGTCATTTCTCTTGTCTGGATGCCACGGGGACGGCCTTTTGACAGGGATAATTCCCTTGTTCGGACGGGTATGTTCCGGTCAACTGTCCGTTCGTCAAGAAAAAAGTAAACAAGTTAGGCCAATAAATAATTAACCTGGTCCGCAAACTTTATATTTGTCACATCCCAGCTTCTCTCCGGGCAATTCACAATTTTATAAGGAACTTTCAGATCATTAACAAAATGCATGAATTTTTCATCAAACCAGGGAGGTGTCCATGCGCCGGACCTGCATATATGAACTGCATCCACCATGATACCTTTTCCCTGTTCACTATTGTCAAAACTTTTATTATCCAGGTCTTTACCATTATGCAGTTCTTTTTTGTTATCCAGATCTTCCAGGCTTTCAAAGTACTGAATATTATACATACTGTTCAATGCCTCGAAAAACTCAGGCTTTTCCGACGTATACGGGCTGTAGATTATGTTGGCTTTCCTGATTTGTGCGTCTTTCAAAAGCTTTCCCAGCCAGTTGGAACAGTTAACCTCAAAATTGAGGGATGAAAGACCGCCGTAACCAAGATCCGCATGAGAATCAAACAGGTAGACAACGGTGCAGTTGTGTTCTTTGGCAATATCATAGGATAAAGCATGGGAATCTGAAACATACACTTTTATATCTTCAGTAAATATGAAGCGGTTTTTGATTCTCTCCCAAAACCTGTCCAAATCCCCGGACAGATAAAAGGATTTTCCAATATCCTTTCCCCTTGATTTTTCCTGGAGATACCTTTTGTACCAAAGGTCGATGAGATTCCTGTCATTTTCAGTAAGGGATCCCCAACTTTCATACTCTGAGTATATGAAATAATCCCAATCTATTGACAACAGGGACCTTTCCATTATTTATCCTCCTAAATGAATTGCCCTTACGAATATAAAGGCAAAGGCTGTGGAGTCAGCTCCACAGCCGGCTTCACTCCTGGCTTCCCTCAGAGCTTTCTTCACCATGTTCTTTTGCTGCGGTTACTACCGCCAGGATTTCGTTTTCATCTTCCATAATTTTTATATTGTCTGCTACATGGATATCTTTTACAGTGATTTTATCGCCCAGGTTTTTGTCTCCGACTTCAATGGCAACAATTTCGGGTATATCAGCAGCTTTTCCCATAAGCTCCACTTCAGTAATGAAAACGTGGAGAAGTTCCTTTCTTGCCGCTAATCTTTCTTTTCCGTTGAAGACTACCGGGACTTTCAGCCGGATTGTATCTTCTACATTGACAGTCTGCAGATCCACATGAAGTATTTCACCGTTGAGAAAATTCCTCTGAATTTCTTTAATGATGCAATGTTTTATATCATCCCTGAACTTTACATTAACCTTAACGTTTCTTCCATGCTTGAATAGGAGTTTACCAAATTCTTTCCTGTCAATCTTGATAGGGGTGGAATTGATATCTTTTCCATAAATCACACCGGGTATAAAACCTGCTTTCCTTGCCTTATTGGGTTTTTCCATTCTTTCCGCCGCACAAATTACAGCTTCCATCATTTTCTTAAGCCTCCTTTTGCTCCGGAAATTAAGGCAATATATGCGAAGGCGAAAAGGTGTTACCTTTTCGCCTTCTATACCTTTCATTAATAATCCATATCATCTGCCGGCACGGGCTGCGGAGTCTTCTTCTCCGGTTTTTCAGCCACAGCGCTTTCAGTGGTCAGCAGCATGGCTGCTACCGAAGCCGCATTCTGCAAAGCTGAACGTGTTACCTTAACAGGATCTATGATTCCTGCTTCAAACATATTTACGAATTTTTCATTAACTGCGTCAAAACCTATACCCTTTTCACTGTTCTTTACCTTTTCGACTATTACTGAACCGTCAACACCCGCATTTACGGCAATCTGGCGGAGGGGTTCCTCAAGGGCTTTCAGAATGATTAAAGCTCCGGTCTTTTCGTCACCTTCAAGGGTTTCAACCAGTTTTGCCACTTCAGGTATAGCATTGATATATGCTGTGCCACCGCCGGGAACAATTCCTTCCTCAACAGCTGCTCTGGTCGCGTTGAGAGCATCTTCAACCCTGTCTTTCTTTTCTTTCATTTCAGTTTCAGTGGCAGCTCCCACACGGATTACCGCAACACCTCCGGCAAGTTTGGCCAGCCTTTCACTGAGTTTTTCCTTGTCATATTCAGAAGTGGTAAGTTCTATCTGCTTCTTGATAGACTCAGCCCTGTCCTTTATTGCCTTTTGGTCACCTGCGCCGCCGATTATCACGGTTTCTTCTTTCTGGACCTTAACAGATTTGGCTCTGCCCAGCCACTCAAGCTTGATTTCCCTGATATCCAGGCCCAGTTCGTCGGATATAACCTGTCCGCCTGTCAGTATGGCTATATCCTGGAGCATTTCCTTCCTTCTGTCACCGAATCCCGGAGCCTTTACAGCTACAACCGTAAAGGTACCTCTTAACTTATTAACTACCAGGGTTGCGAGGGCGTCGCCTTCCACATCTTCAGCGATAAGAAGCATCTTGCCGCCATTTCTTACTATTAATTCAAGAGCCGGCAACAGATCCTGCGCATTGCTCAGTTTCTTGTCCGTAATCATAATATACGGGTCGTCCAGTACAGCCTCCATTTTCTCGCTGTCAGTAACAAAATAGGGTGAAATATAACCCCTGTCAAACTGCATTCCTTCAACTATTTCTATTACAGTATCTATGGTTTTGTTTTCTTCAACAGTAATAACACCTTCTGCCGTTACCTTTTCCATGGCATCCGCAATAAGGCGGCCAATATTCTCATCACCTGAAGAAATGGCTGCTACAAAAGCCATATCATTTTTCCCTTTTACTTTCTGGCTGTTGGCCTTAATCACTTCAACGGCCTTTTCAGTGGCTTTTTCAATACCTCTTTTCAGGATCATGGGATTTGCCCCGGCAGCTATATTTTTCATGCCTTCCCTTACAATAGCCTGAGCAAGAAGTGTCGCCGTAGTGGTACCGTCGCCGGCAACGTCATTAGTCTTGCTGGCTACCTCTTTTACTAGCTGTGCTCCCATGTTTTCGTATGGATCTTCAAGTTCGATTTCCTTTGCTATGGTTACACCGTCATTTGTAATGACAGGAGAACCATACTTCTTTTCCAGAACGACATTTCTTCCTTTTGGTCCCAATGTGATCTTAACGGTATCAGCCAGTTTGTTTACGCCTCTTTCAATAGCTCTTCTGGCATTGATATCAAATGCAATAATTTTTGATGACATATGTATTCACCTTCCTTCTATTCTAAAATTGCAAGAATTTCATCCTGCTTAATTATTCTGTATTTTTCATCGTCCAGTTTCACTTCAGTACCGGCATACTTGGTATAAAGTATCTTGTCGCCTTTTTTCACAACCATTTTAATTTCCTTGCCGTCCCTTACCTCTCCTGGACCTACTTCAAGAACTTCTGCTATACACTGTTTTTCCTTGGCACTTGAGGGCAGAACAATACCGCCTTTTGTGACATCTTCCGTCTCAATGTCCTTAATCAGTAATCTTGTTCCCAATGGCTTGATTTTCATGGTTTCCCACTCCTTTTCCTTTTGAATTTTTTGACTGCCTGCTGCCAGGCAGTTGTCGGTATGCAGAAGCATAATAATTAATTAATTGAATGATAAATGCCTGCTTTAGCATTTAACCATGCATAAAACAGTAATGTGAACTAATTTTTTGGTAGATTTGCTGGTATCTGATGCTCTGATTCTATATATAAACTTATTTATTTCCTTTGTTAGCACTCAATTCATTAGAGTGCTAACAATTATATTCTATTCCATTACTTTTCATTGTCAATTTAACTTAACAGCGATACTTGAGGATTACTGCCTGTATATTCCAATTATTCGCGAAAAACACTCAAAAATTATTTAATCGGCCATTTTTTTCAATAAAACGCTGATTATTTAATAATACTTTTTTACTTACATCACTTTACAAATTAAACTGGTCAGGTTAAGGCTACCCGGCACCAAACCAAATAACCTCAATCAAAAATCTGTCTCCTTAAAATAAAATTAGGATACGCATGTCTTTAAAACAAAACAGGGCAGAGGATTTGCTCCCCTGCCCCTGAAAACTTTCTGTCACATCTGCTGCCGTCATCCATGCCAGCTACATACATGATTCCTTCTTTTCCTATGACAATTGACGGTCATGTAACTTCTTCATTTACAGCAATCTTCTTTACCAATGTGCCTCATTCTTCAGTATATGCATGTACCCCTTTCAGGGATAGCATAAATACGTGTATTGTAATAAACCGCAGTGTTATATCGGCACAAATGTCCCGCTTTCCTTCAGGATTACTTCCTTAGCCATAACTTTTGAAGCGGACAAAGTTTATTATTAGAATTGTATCAAGGTATAAACAATACAACAAAATTCTGTCCAGTAGTAAAATAATACCTTATCAAGTGATAAAGCATTTGCCCTTAAACTCAGCGTCCTTATCAATGGTTATATACCTGCATTCTACAGTGCCTGTTAAAGTAGCTCCCGTTGCCACTACAACACTTTTGGTAGCGGTAATATCCACTTCTGCTTTACCATATATATACACGTTACAGGCGGTAATTTTTCCTTTCACTGTGGCGCTTTCCCTTATAATGACATTCTTTTTGGCAATCAGTTCTCCATCAAGAATGCCGCTAATATCAATAGAACCTTCTGATTCAAACTTACCAGTAGCTATAGTTTTTTCACCAAGTGTTATATCATATGGAGAGCGAGATTTTTTTTTAACATTACCATTCACAATAAACCCTCAGTTATTTATTTTAAAAGTGATTAAAATGTATTTACAAACTTAATGCCAGAATCAGTGCTTTTTTCTTTCTTTTGAGGCCTTTCTTCCTGAAATGTTTCTCTGGATACTTCAGTCTTCTTTTGCTCTTTTTCAGAATAAGATATATTTTCAGTATTAATGACAGGTTCCTTTTTGCCGGGTTCACTGGTACTTTTTATATCACTGGCTCTAAAGTCATATTTATCTGTGCTGTTGACATAGTTCTCTGTAAAAGTGCCTGCAAAAGCAACTAACGGTTCCTTCCTGTCAGCAGCTTCTGTCGGTTTCTTAAAAGTCGTTACCAGCGGCTCGTCTTTTGTTGACGGAATATCTGTTTTTTCATTATAATCAAAGTTTTTATCAATGTCTTTCTTGTACTTAATATCATTCTCAACGGCTACGCTATTATTACCTACCGTTGTAACTTTATCGCCTGTATAATTCTTACTTACAGTTTCCTCCGTTACACTTATATCTTTCTGCGTTTTGTTTATTCTGAACAATCCGGAAAGCTTTTTGAACCTGCCGGCTTTTTCGTTCTTCTCAATGCCGGCAAGTTCAATAAAGTTCCCTTCCGTGTTTTCATCAAAACTTTGTTCCTGGAAAATATCACGGTTTTTCTCCATCTGCCGCGTTATATATATTTTTGCAACAGTCTGATTTTCACCATGCTCTTCCATAATACTTTTAATGGAAGAACAGTCCCCACCGCTATGAAGGCTGATAGACTGATACTTTACATTCCTGTAATAGAATTTTCCTGTTCTCTTGACTATTAGTTTGTCACTGGAAACATCACCAATTATGGTTCCGGCAGTTTTAAGCACCCTTGTTTTAATAGTGCCGAAAAACGTAGCATTACGGTTTATTACCACCAAACCATTACCACATATATGCCCGTTCACTTCACCATTAATTTTGACACTGGGGCGCAAATATTTCATTAGCATGTTTTTCATAGCACCTCAAAACATAATAGTATTGTATAGCTGGATTTTTTACGCATTATCTTCCGGCCATCTGTATCTTGCCCAGTTCAGATATCCCCTGCTGTTGGCAGTAAATGGATCGGATACCTGAATGGCATTGGTAAAGCTCGGCAATAAGAACTTGCTGAGGGAGTAGCTTCCGCCTCCGGTAAACAGCAGTTGATCAAAATCTTCAACCACCAGGTTGGATTTAATTTCAACAAGCAGGTTCTGTGCCAGCTTTTCAAAACATTCATCAAGTATATCTGAAATTTCATAAGCCTTGCCAGCTACTCGTATTTCTCTCTTTATAATTGCTTCGTCAAGGGAATGGCTCTCCTTATTGATACCAAACCTTGACATTAACCTTGTACTGATTTCTTTGTAAGCATTGCTCATTGCAGTTGTAAGGGTCCTGCTCTTTTCAGGAATATACTCCTGTTCCTGGATTACTGCAAAATCGCTTGTTCTGAATCCTATGTCTATGATCCCGATCCTTCCTAAGGGGTCTACATCTTCCTGCTTAACCACTCTTGAAAATTCAGACCAGTATGTACCCAGGGGCTGAGGAATAACATCGATATCAGCAACATTTATTCTTACTCTTTTGGGCTTGCCTTCAGGATATATCAATATTTCCCTTTCACCTTTCAGCTTGTTTATGAGCCTGTCCGCCAAATACATCCTTTCGGGCGGTAGACCAGTAACAACCTTTATGGAGTTTCCAAAATCTCCGTGGAACAAGCTCAGGGCGCCAAGGAACAGTATTTCAAAATCGTCACCAAAATCACGGGACAAAGACAAATCCCTGTAAAGGTAATTGGAATGCTTTAAAGCTGATTTGCCAAGCCAGTAGTTTCGGCCCTCGTATTCTATACGCAGATTATTGAGAATATTCTGCTTTTTATCCAAACTTAACATGATTGCGCCGGAACTACCATCACCGATAACACTGGGAAACGAATAGCCCAACTCACCGTCAGTAACCTTCACAAAGCCATAGCCAACATCTAATCCAATAAGTTTCATTAATCTCTCCCCTTATCCCGTATTATTTGCCTCTTGTATCTGACTGAACAGATTCTCTTAACCTTGTAAACAGCAGATTTTGCAATAATCGTCACTCTGAATTTTATAGTAATAAGCTGAAAAAACAACCACCCAAAAGGGTGGGTTCCCTCTTTTTGTAAAGAAATTTTTTTCGATATATGTAAATTTTGCAATTTTTTTGTAAAATTCTGTAATTTGCTTTCCGACACCTCAATTCTTTTTTAGAATTTTAAGCTCCCTTGCCTTTGTTACTGCCTGCAGCCTCTTGTTTACACCAAGTTTTGCATATAAATTTTTTATATACCCCTTGACCGTATTTATGGTTATCTCTAGGTGGTATGCAATTTCCTTGTTGGACATGCCTTTAGCTATGAGATTCAGCACATCCATCTCCCTTTCCGTAAGAGGTTCTAAGAGGTAAATATCTTCTTTACCTGCCGTAGAGTGTTCTCCCAGGTAAGTCTGCAGTTCTTTAATCAATACAATATGTGTGGACAGCAGCTTGAGCAGCTTAATCTTTTCCGAGGTAAATATCCCGTGTAAAAAGCTGTTTTCTACATAGAACACCCCAACTGGCATTCCCTGCAGAAGTAAAGGCAGGCATGCGATGGACCAGGAACCCGGCCTTTCTAAATATGGATCATTTTTAAAAACCCCTGTCTTCTCACCGCTATTCAAAACCACAGTTTCAAGGGTCCGGGCCACATACCTTACAACTGTTTTTGCAATCAGAGCGCATTCTTCCAGTGGGACAACTTTGTCAGTAAGGCTTAAGGTTTCGTCATTACCTGCAGCTATAACCAAATCTTCATTCTTCCGGACAATTAAGTATCCCTTGTTGGCACCTGTGCTTTGGCACGCCAGCTCAAGGAAACTGTCCAGCAATTTCTTTAGGTCAGGTTCACCAGCAATTTTCTCTACTGCTTTTTCAATAATGATAAGGTCCTGACCACTTGCCGTTTCAGTTTCACTTTCAGGTTCCCGGGAAGCAGACGTTGTAATAAGGCCATCCTGCAGGCTGTTAAGGAGTCTCATATTAATATCTGCTTCAATTGAAGCAAATCGCTCATTTTCTGAAATATATTCAGAAAGTTCCGGTAACTGACGCTCAAGTTCTCTGACCTTGGCGAATGCTCCCCATTTGTTGTAGCAACGGCAAGCTTCTGCCATATACATTACGGCAATTTTCCTGTTTCCTGCAGAAAGGTAAAACCTGGACGCAAGTTCATAAGCTAAAGCTTCGTGCTGGACAAATCCATTCTGACCGGCCATCTGTATTGCCTGTTCATACAAAGACATGGCCTCTTCCCTCTTATTCTGCAGACGTACCATTTCTGCAGCTACCAACAGGTATTTATGCAGGAAGTTTTCCTTACAGCTATGGGCCCATTTTTTCATCAGGTTTTGGTTCATTTTAAGCCTGTTCCAGTAAATCCTCTTCTCTTTGGCTGGTAAATCATCAAAAGCAGCGGTTATGGCTAGGGAGTAATAAAAATTATATTCAGTAGTTGTCATAAAACCAAGAATGGCCTTTGCAAAAGGCTTAAAGTTTTCTGCGGCATACAGGGCATCCCTGTAATTGCCTGCCATATAACTCAGCTGCATTTTATAGAGGTAAAAAGTAGCCATGGAAGCTTTATCGTATTGTGAAATTTCAAAATCTTCACTATGAAATTCCCTGGCGCCATCTTCAAGGGATTTTCCACCTTGTCCTGCAATATCTTCATCCATGCCCGTCAATACAGACACAACCTTACCATACACCGCTGCATTGAGAGCAAGACTGTCGTGCTTTAGCCTGACGGCCAATTCAAATTTTTCACGGGCCTCTTCAGCCACCTTTTCCAAGGGATTTCCCAAAAGGTAATATAATTCCAGTAAAAGGCACTGGGCATAACCCAGGATAAGTATATCCCCGGCTTCAATAGCGTATTGAGCAGCCTTTTCCAAATATTCCATCGTAACAGATGTATGCTGGGTCCAATGAGTAATAAAAGCTCCAATGACAAAATACGCAATACATTTTGCAGTACTCTGGCTGTACCTTTCCATCAGTTTCAGGCAAAGCTTTCCGAAACTTTCCCCTGATTTATAGTCACCAAGCACACTACTTGAAATAATTCCAAATCCGGAATATCCAATTAAAGACATTTCAGTGTTGCCATACTGCAAAGCATGATTTCCTGTTTTCAGCAATACATATCCATATAATTCAGGATTACATACCAGCGCTATGGAACACAGTCGGGCAAGAAGTTCAGAAATTTTTCTCTGAACAGGATCTTTGATCTCAGGCATGGAAATCAGATCTTCAATGCTTTTGTTCCTCATGTGCCACTTAAAGAGCAGCATTTCTTTTAAGTAGTCCTCTTTTTTCGGGTAAACAGGTATTTTCATTCCTAGTTTTTCAAGGGCACCGATTCCGGTCTGGACCGCTTCGTCATATTTGCCCATACCTGCATACAAAGTCACTTTTAACCCGTAAATACTAGCCCGTTCCGTCTCGTCTCGGGTCTTTTCTATGATAATATCAAAAAGGTCTTCCGCAGCTTTCACATCTCCGGATAAATACTCTGCCTGCGCAAGTTCCAGGAATAACTCATAACTTAGCTTATAATCCCTTTCCCACAGGTCATCAGGCAACAATGCTTTGGCAGACCTGAAATATTGCAAAGCGGAAGTAAATGCCGCCTGTGCTTTTACCTTCTTTCCCGCTGCCAGGTTGTACCTGGCAAGTTCTATCTTTTCATTTAAATCAGTAATCAGCTCAAGTCCACGGTCAAAATGGTCAATGGCTGAAAGCAGCATGTCATCAGGACCATCATGACGCATCTTATTTATTAACAGGCGTCCTATGGCAATATGCTTTTCTTTTCTCTCCTTCTCCCGCAAAAGGGCATACACCGCCTGCTGTATCCGGTCATGGGCGAATTCGTAAACAGGTATGTTTTTGTCATGACGGTTGCCCTTTTCCAGAATAAACCCTTCCCGTATTGGAAGCATCAAAGCGGTAGCAGTTTCATCCATATTTTTACCGTACACATAGGCCAAAGTTTCCAGGTCAAAACTGTTACCGATGCAGGAGGCCAGTTTCAGGATTTCACGGGTATCCTCAGGTAGCCTTTGCAGTTTCTTAAGGAGTATTTCCAATACATCCTCCGTAAGCTGCAGTTTTTGAATAGCTTCCAGGTTCCATTTCCATCTACCGTCTTTCGCGTTAAAATATATATGGCCTTCTTCATAAATCATAACAAGCAATTGTCCCAATAAAAACGGATTGCCTGCTGATTTGTGGTATAGGGTTTCCGCCAGGGCAAAGGCACTTTTCGTCTTACTATGAAAAATATCAGTTACAATTTCCCTGATCTGGGCAAGTTCCAAGGGCATAAGACGCAGTTGAGTTACATGGGAATATCCTTTGCTTATCTCTTCCAGCATTACCGCCAAAGGATGTCCAGGAGCTTCAATTTCCCTGTAAGCTCCGGTAATCAGCAAAGACTCAAGGCTTGAATCTGTTATCAAATACTTCAGCAGTTTTACTGAAGCAGAATCAGCCCACTGCAAATCGTCCAGAAAAAGTACCAGCGGATGGTCTTTTCCGGTAAAAACCCTTACAAAATCTCTGAATATGAGAAGAAAACGGTTTTCTGATTCTTTAGGTGAAAGAGAACTCACCTGTGGTTGCTTGCCGATAATCCATTCCACTTCAGGAATTACTTCGGTGATGACTGCGCCATTCTGGCCAAGGGCACGCTGGATTTTTTTCTTCCATTGTTCCAGCCTTTCCTGGCTTTCCGTCATAAGCTGCCTTACAAGGTTTCCAAAAGCAACTGAAAAGGGCGCATAAGGAATGTTTTGCCCAAGCTGGTCAAATTTTCCCATGATGAAATAGCCCTTTCCTGAAGTCGCAGCCTTGAAGCTTTCAACTACCAACATGGTTTTACCAACACCAGGGTGCCCGCTTATTATCACGGTCCTGGTTTTTCCCTTGCAAACATCTTCATAAGCGGTTTTAAGCAATTCTTTTTCCTTCTCCCTGTCATAGAGTATGCTGGGCATCCGCATACCGGCAGGTGCATCTTTCTGTCCGATGGGGAAGTATTCTATTTTCCCAGTATCATACAACCTGTTGTCACATTCTTTAAGGTCCCATAAGAGCCCGTAAGCATCCTGGTATCTCTCATCGGCATTCTTGGATAGCAGCTTCATTATTATTGCTGAAACCACTTCAGGAATACCAGGCATTATTTTATCCGGCGGTTCCGGTTTACGTGATAAATGAGCATGCATCCATTCCTCTGAAGTCTCAGCTTGGAAGGGAAGCTGCCCGGTCAGTATTTCATAAAATATGACACCCAAAGAATACAGGTCGCTACGCTGGTCAATGACAGTATTAAGCAGCCCTGTCCGTTCCGGTGATATGTATTCCGGGGAAACTTCAAGATTACCATAATTTTTATATACCAATGGGAATACTGAAGCCTTACCGAAACCAGTTATATAACTTTTTTCTGTTTCGGGATGAATCAGAATGTTTTCCGGGTTCAGGCTCAGGTGAACGAGGCGGTTCATATGAAGTTGTCCAAGTGTCTCTGCCAATTGGACAGAAATTTTAAGGAAACCATATAAGTCTATAGAATGATTTTTTATATATTCTCTTAATGGTAAAACTCCGGGATCTTCCATGATAAGGGCAATATTCAACCCATACTGCTCAATTTTTACCGGTTTAATGATACCGTCAATGGACAGTTTCCGCAGTGTTTCATATTCATTCAGAAACATGGACATTTCAGCAGGGTCTGCCTTTTCCTTGTCAAGAACCTTTATGAAAACCGGCATCTCTATTTCTACTGCCTGTCCCCTGAATATTTGAACGGAATTGCATTCATGAACTAGCCCATGAATTTTATAACCAGGTAAAAAATGCATCCAGGTTTTTTACCCCCATTTATATAATACGATGGATATAGTTCTAAAACACTACAGATATAGTACTAAAATCCTATAGATATAATACCATCCATTTTGTGTAAAGTGAAGTGCTAAAATACAAAAGGTGGCATTTTTCATGTAAACTTTTTACTTTTTGATATATTTTATCTAGTAAATAAAGGATTTTTCCTGTTTCAGGGCTTTCCGGATTTACAATACGTTACTTTTTTTGCTAATAACACCTATACATATTATTTTTTATTGTCATTGCTGTCATTCTGCTCTTTTTTATTCCTGCTTAAAATTCTGGTGGTTAATGAAGAAAGAAATTTCATTAACATTTTCCAGATCTGAAATATTGAACAGCACAGAAAGAGATAACAATTTATTGAAATCGACAATATATGTATAAATATGAACTAAAGTATAGTGTAATATGGTAAAATCACCACCCAAAAGGGTGGGTAATTGGATTTTTATTCCATTAAAATTCAGTATATCAACCATTTTGCCGGGTCATGTCCTGTTCCAACTTATAAATCTTATTATCAGGTACGCTTACAGTAACTTATATGTTTTTCCGCCTTCTATATATAATTTTTGCCACCAATATGATATAATTAAAACAATTTTGGAATTCTGTGGTATATAAGTACCTAATATCTCACACAAGTTCGGAGGTGCGTGTATTGATCCAGGTAGAAGATTTGCATAAAAGCTATGGAGATAAAGCTGCCCTGCAGGGAATAACCTTTGACGTAAATGAAGGTGAAATATTTGGATTTCTTGGACCGAACGGTGCCGGGAAAACAACCACTCTGAAGATTTTAACGGGGCAACTGTTACCCAGTTCCGGCAAGGCTACTGTTATGAACGAAAATACCTATAACAACAGCCGGCTCTCAAGACATATCGGTGTCGTTCCCGAAAACACCAACCTTTACGAAAGGCTTACCGTCGAACAAAACCTTCAGTTCTTCTGCAGGCTATATGAATGTGATACCAGGAACATAGACTATTTCCTTGAACAGGTACAAATGCTGGACGAAAAGAAAACAGTGGTTAAAAAGCTTTCCAAAGGGCTGAAACAGCGGGTATTGCTTATCAGGGCACTTTTACACAACCCTAAGGTACTTTTTCTGGATGAACCCACTTCCGGCCTTGACCCTGCTTCTGCGGACAGGATACATAAACTGATTGCCCATCTCAATTCCCAGGGAGTAACAGTGTTCCTGACCTCCCATAACATGGAGGAAGTTGACAAACTTTGCAACAGAGTGGCCTTCATTGACAAGGGGAAAATCGTTGAAATGGGTAAACCAGCTGATTTGAAACTTAAGTATGCCAGAGGGAACGCAAAGGTTCTGTTGTTTGGTCCCGATGATGAAATAGTAGAAGAATATATTGACCTCCAGGGAATTGAGAGCGCCCGGAAACTATCCAAATGGATAGAGGAAGGTCGTATAAAATCCATCCACTCAAATGAGCCGACCCTGGCGGATATCTTTGTGGAAGTTACGGGGAGGGAACTGTCATGAGCAGCATATCCAGGATTAAGGCAATATTTATAAAAGAAACTCAGGATATAAAAACCAATTCGAATGTAATACTCATGTTTATCATACCTATTCTGCTTACCCTTATCTATAAATACATGATCCAGGGCATGCCTGAAGGCTTGGCTGTAACATTCGGTCTGTTGTTCCTGGCTGTTATGATAGGGATGTATGTCCCGTCCATGATAATAGCCGAGGAAAAGGAAAAGAAAACATTGCAGGTACTTCTGCTGTCCCCTGCAAAACCCGTTGAAGTATTTATCGGAAAAGGCTTACTGACCTTCATATCCATTATAGTATTCGGGATATTGCTTGTTGCAATTGAAGGAAACATGTGGGACAAATTGCCGGTGGTTCTTCTTGCCCTTATTCTTGTTTCGATTCCCTGCATTTTTATCGGCATGATTGTGGGCATGCTCGCCCAGAACCAAATGGCAACAGGAGGAATAGGGTTTCCTATTTACATGCTGTTCCTGATGCTTCCGTTACTGACGGTGGTTAATGAAGGTAATTTCCTGGCCAGGATAGCATCCGTTCTTCCCACATTCCACTTTACGCAAATCCTGTATAAAGTATTCTTTTCAGAGTATACATTTGAGAACCTATATATTCATTTTTTAGCCATAATAGCAAGCTGTATCGTAATCTTCGGACTCTTGTATGTTGTCTATAGAAAAAAAGGGCTGGAACAATAACCAGCCCTTTATGTTTTCACTTTTCCGGTATTCGTCTTATTTTCTCTGATATCCGTTATTCACTTCAAGATGATGTATAGTCCAACCGAATTTGATGATTTTTTACTGTTGCTGATCCATGATGGATCCGGCCTGGAACCTTACATAACGCATCATATTGACTACAAAATTCCTGATAGGAATATAGAAGAACAATACAACAGAAGGTATCAGGAGCAACATCAACCTTCCGAAAATGGTGTTGGCAAAAAGGATCATTAAGCCCAGCCAGCGGTTCCTGTAGACAAAAATGCCGTATATCTCTTCCCGCGGGACACTCTTTTTCATGGCTCCTTCTTGTTCCGGAGACGGGTATTTGTCGATGTCCACCAGGAAGTTGCCGCCTTCCCTGGCATATACCCGTTCAGCATAAACTATGTTGTTTTCCTGGAAAAGGACAATATCCCCTATATTGATTGGCTCATCCTGTTCAACTACTCTGAACAGTACAAAGTCATTATTCATGATGGCAGGTTCCATTGTCTCTGTCTGGAAAATGTACGCTATATGGTCAAGTACAGATACCTCCCTGTCAAGCTGGGTGGCTGAGCTAATTAGTACAAAAACGTTGAAAACTAGGGTAATAAGTATAACCAAGCATATCAGCGTAATTACGGCTGCACTTATAATTTTGTTTCCTGCGTCAGACTTCTTTCTTGGCCATACAACATATATCTCGCTTAACGTATCATCAATTCTGAATACTTTTGTACCTTCTGGTATTAGATTGTGGTAATCCTCTTCCGGAAGGTTGTAATATTTAGCTACATTATTGGCCTTGAAAATGCTGAATAAGATACAGATTAGTGTGATTACGGCACAAAAGAGCAGGTACCATGATTTATTAAGATCAACCAGGTATATGGCATTTCTCATTAAAACCCTGTTGGTCAATACTCCGTAATATCCTGAAACCTGCTTTATAACCAGAAGAGCAAGGGTGAATAGAAAAATTAACTTTCTTGCCAACCTGGCATCATAGATATTCAGGGATGATGTGATGGCCACTATGCCAATTACGATTATATCAAATAAACCAGCTAAGTAAAAAGCCAGTATATATTCATAAATAAAGGTATACTTAACCAGTAATGTAAGGCTTATCACAAGGGCAAAACCAACAGTGTACATAACCCAGACTGAATATATAAATGCCAGGATTTTTGCGAATATCATGGAAAGAGGCTTATAACCCATCTTTGACAGCAGGTACCACCGGTTTTTTATAATCTCCGCAAAAGACAGGTAATCGTAATAGACAATATAGTACACAGTGTAAAGAAAATAAGCTGATGCTATATAAAGGTACAAAGTTGATGAAAAACTTCTCTGAACAAGATGAGGGAAGGTTTCACCCAAAATGCTGTCCGACATTGTGCGCAGGAAAAAGTGTAATGCAAAGGAAACCAGTCCCACGAAAACAGCATAAATTATTTTTCTTGCAGTACTGATAGAGTTTTCTATATAAGCTTGCCGTAATTCTTTTCTAAAATAGCTGTTCCTGTAAATCATTGTTCTTCTCTATTTCCTCACAAGCGTTCTTCATCTTTTTACTGTTTATCTCAATCCTCTCGGGAGTATATCCTAGTTCAATTATCTTTTTGTAAACCTCATCTATGTTATTATCCTGTTCTATTTCAGGTGAACGGATGCTTAAAATTTTTCCATGCTGTTCATATTCATATTCGGGGAACAATTTCTTCAGTTGTCCAGCCAGTTCTTTGGCTTTCCTGTCTTGTACTACAAGTACAACCCTGTCATACTTCTGGCAAAACTCCCATACTTCTCCCTGGTAAAGTACAGTACCGTTAAGGAGGTAAAGGATATGGCTGCAAACATTGTCTATAAGATCAATAATGTTTGTGGTTATGACAAGAGTCTTGTCCCTTTCCTTGATAAGCTCTGAAATATGCTTGATTGCCTGGATCAGAACAACGTCAAACTCATAATCCGGCACATTAAGCACAATGAGCTGGCTATCAGAATAAGCAGCAACAAGTAGCAGAATTACCGCTTGCTGTTCCCTCGTAAGGGCATAAATAGGCGACAGGCATATTCGCTTAAGGCCGATGCTTATCAAATACTCAAGAAGCTTCTCCTGGTGGTCTATTTTATCACCAGGCAGGTTTGCCGTAGCAAACATCAGGTATTCCAGTACATTCATGTTTTTATAAATCATATCGGAGCTGCCGATGTAAAAGACATGGGGAAGTATAAGGCGCTTACGCCTCATCATACCACGGTTGACCAGAACAACCTTTCCACCATGGTAATACTTTATATTTGCCATAATTTCCGCCAGGAGTTTCATTTCATATAGATTATTCCCGGTTATTCCCCATATCTGGCCTTTTTTAAATAACAAATTTATGTCATAAAGGACCGGACGGGGAGGTTCTCCTTCCTTAAGAAAAAACTCAGATGAGTTAAGTTTTTTCATAAAAACAACGTTTCTGTCGTCATCCTGCTGGGTTGTTATTACCTGCGTATCTTCCATGTTTTTCACCTTCTGCCGGAAATTATGTTAAGGGAATTTTCAGAACAAACTTCGCCAAAACCCGTTCAGGGTCAAGAAGGTCTGTGTCCGGTGAATTTACAGGATTATCCCCTTTGGTCCTGTACTTGACTTTGCCGTCCCCGGTTTCAATTACTTCAATAATCCTGTGGGTTACTACAGCTCCGCTTGTGGTTTTAAAAGTGACAATGTCATTTACATCAAGCTTTGTACTGTCTTCAGGGATTTTTGAAAGTATTACCGTTCCCACTTTAAATGTGGGAGTCATGCTGTTGGATTTTACCACATACAGCTGGTAGCCGAAAACGTCAGGGGTTTCTCCCCTGCTTTTTGCCATTAGTACTGAATAAAGGATAAACAATAAAGAAATGACAACTATAATAAAAATAAACAGTCCGGTTCCTTTTACAATTGCCTGCATGTTAATTTTTTGCAAAGGGTTCAGGCTGCCTTTATTTTGCCTCTTTTCTTTCGCAAATCTCAATTCTTCCCGCATTCTTTCTATTTGTTCATCGGTTGTGTAGTACATTTACAGATAAAGCACCCCCCTTGGGCATATATGGGGCAGATAAAGTTCACAGGAACCACCTGTATATTTTGCAGGCGGTTCCTGTGGTGGAAGTTCAATTATATCTTTATGATTGAGGCTCCGCCTGTTTTGCAGTAGCTATTACTTTCAGATATGTTCCACCTGCGCCGGCATACTGGGTATCATTTTGACCATTGAATGGCCAATCAATTTTAATATTATAAGTTTTCGTTTGCTTTTCAGTACTTAACGGTAACGTATCAGTAAATATTGCTTGTGTTACATTCCCAGTTATTGGATCCAGTTGGTTTCCTTCTAAATCTCTTACTATTACTGGGTTATCGTTTCCATCTGTTACTGTAAGCTGCAGGGGTATTATTTTTTGTTTCCCATCAGCACCACTTAATACAAGCGTGAATTCAAGATCCATATCAGTTTCTGATATTCTTTTGGTGTTTTCATCATAATTAGTTACAGAAAACTGCCAGGTAACAGATTCACCAGGAGCAATTTTTACATTGTCCCCAAAAGAATCTTCACCATCTTCAACGAAGACGAAATTCTTTGCTACAACGCTACCGGAAGCAAGATTATCAATAGATATAGTATAATAAGCCAAAGTACCTGAAATAAGAGTAAACGCTATGAACGTTAAGAGTAATACAACCATCAATACTTTTTTCATTTAAGACACCCCTTATTTTATAATAATTTTTATATTTTTAAAACTTTATTTATAATCCTGCTAAGAACATCATTATGTATAAGCTAATTGGGCTTCATCAACAACAATATTTATACCTTCTTTATTCGGCTTCCTCCCTAATCGTCTCACCTTCTTTTATATTATTTTCATCATCATATGTATTTATTTCACTCTCTTCTGTACTGGTTTTATCACTTTCTGTTCCGGTAATACTCTCGCCTTTATTGATCTAACCTTCTTCCATACTAATCTGCTCTTCCTCTGAATCGATCTCACTTTCTACTGTGACAGTCCCATTTTCTTCAGCACCAGTCTTATCCGGTTTAGCATCGGTCTTATCCTCTTCAGCATCAGTTGCAGAGCTGGCAGAAGTTGTGGGATCGTTGCTGGATGGATTTATTTCCAGTGTATTCGGATTTTTATCTTCACCAGGTTTCTCCCCATCAGGAGACAAACCCGGATTAATGTTTAATTGTTGCTGCATTTTATTAAGGTCTTCCAAATACACTTTGTGTCTTACAGTAATAACTTCTATATTCGGCTCAACATCCAGTGATGAATCCAGTGATATGTTAAATCCTGAAAAAGTTTCTACACAAGCAGCCACTATAACTATGGTTAATAGAAAAATGACTATTGCAATTCTGATTCTCATTCCTATTCACACCTATTGTAAAGTACCTAACAGGCATGTAAACTTAACATCTTTTTCATTTACCTCTACAGATGAAATAACAGGCTCATCACCAGTGCAGGTGGCAAATCCGCCAAAAGATACACTTGCACCAGGTGGTATTTCTTTATTTTCGGAAACAGGCCTCAAGCAATATTGCTTCGGAGATGAACCATTTGAATTTTGTACTTCGTACAATAAATCTGTACCAGGGACAAGTTCACCATTAATTGTAAAATTTAATTTCCAATTATTTATTTTCTTTGATGTATTATTAGTAATTGTAAATCTAAATTCGTATGTATTATCGCTATCCGAAATGCTGCTTGTTTCAAATAAAACTTCAATATCACTCTGTACAGGCGGTTCTTCTCCAGGCTCTTCTTCACCGGGTTCCTCACCACCAGGTTCTTCACCGCCTGATCCTCCTCCTTTGGAAGGTCCGCCCTCAAACGGGAATTGAGAACCAACGGCAGAAACTGCTATCGTAGTTCCAAAATCATGACCGGCATAATTAATATCTTTATCATCGTTACTTGGCCAATAAATTTCTACGATGAAAGACGCGCTTTGGCCCCCTACTGATATCGGAAAATAACCATCTGCATCAACTGAGCCTGTCCCATTTATTGTATCAATAAGATCTCCATCTTCATCCTTTATACTTATGACCAAAGGATCAATAGCACTTTTACCAGGACTTGCAACAGCATTAAATGTTATACGGTAATAAAGGTCAGTTTCTGTAACATAAGTTTCATCGAAATTTTTCACAGCAAACATCCACGTAACTGTTTCAGTTGGTGCAATTTTTACATTTTCCTGAAATGTGTCAGAACCGGATTCAAGGAAAATAAACTCTTTAGCTACAACACTTCCATGGGCAAGATTATCAAGTCTAGTAGTATAACTAGCCATTGTTCCTGCCAGTATTGATGTACAAATTGCTAACAATAAAACCAATGTAACGAATGCTTTTTTCATTATTCTTTCACCTCATTAATAAAGCATCTTTTATAATGCCTCTTTATTTTTTAAATCTTTTTGCTTCGACTGCATCAAAAATCTCTGTTGCAATCAATGGAACAAATACGAAATGCTGCGTACGAAATATATCAGAGTAATGAACTGACACCGCTGAAATATATATCAAAAATACATACGCAACTAATTATAATAATCCAGATAAGCTTTGTCAACAATTTTTTACGAAATGTTTGACATTTTATAACATTTCAGCAATAATTACAGAAAAAATTTAAATTATTCATATCGGTATTGTATAATTTACCTTAATCCTTAAAAATCGCTTATATTCAACTTCAAATTTTCCTAAACTTCTGTGTTATTGGATTCGGATAGTAATAGATATTCCCGGGATTTTAAACCTTTCGACACCATATAATAAGCATCAACGATTGGAATGTATGAATCCCATAATTCTCTGTTTTACAGTCTTCCACCGCAATAGGGACAATAACTGAATTCTGCAGGCACTTGAGCCCTGCAATTTGAACAGTATTTGAAAGGTGAATAATAGTTAACCGGCCTTAAGTTTTCTTTTCTGATTTCAGTGCCGGGATTTTTCTCAAATTCCGTCCCTACAGCCTGATCCAGCTCATAAAGGCTGCCGCAGCAGGGAGTTTTTACAAGATACCTGATATTCCACCTGAAAACCGGGATGAAAAAAATATGAAAATACCGGTAAGTTTTATGGATTTCATATCTTGTTAAACTTTCACAGGAAGGACATATAACATTATTATATGCCCCCACATATTTTTCTTTATCCTGTATGCCAAAGAACGCGATGAAGAACATGTTGTCACCACTCTTCTTCCGTGCAGGTTTTATTCTATTATACAACCTTCATCAAGATGAGTAAACGCTTAATTTTTATGATTCATGTATGAAAAACCGCTGTTTTTCAACCGGTCCGGTAAAGGGTATTCATTGTAACAAAGTAGTGTTCTATGCTCAGTTTACGCAATCTTACCGCTTAATCCTGTAATAATACTTGTACTCTTCCTCAAAGCCAAGTTTTTCATATAAATGCTTTGCTGGGAAGTTGTTAGTCATAACCTGCAGGTATGCTGTCTTCACACCATAATTCAAACCATGGTTTATCAGGGCAGTAACTAATTGCCTCCCGTAGCCCTTATTTCTCTGGTCTTCCCTAACTGTAATGTCGAATATCCCAAGGAAGCCCTTTTCAATAACAGCCATTCCACATCCAATAATTTTATCTTTTAAAAACATGGTAGTGTAAAAGCTTTCGGGTATCAGGTTATCCAGCATTTTTCTGTATATTACCCTCTTGTCTTCGCTCATATTGTTGAAATTGCAATAACTTTCATACCATTCGCTGTCCAAATCACCGTGCTTTATGTGCAAATCACCATGTTTTATCCCTGATATTCCTTCCGGTTTCCCATAATTGATCAAATCCAGGGTCTGTACACTTGTAGTAAGCATAATTTCATAACCTTTTGCAGCAAGTATTTCATCCAGGTTTTCAGGATTTACAAAAGGGGTAATTTTAAAAACAGGCTTAAGCCCCTTTCTTCTGAACATTTCTTCGCATTTGGCAATTTTCTCATTTACATCTCTTTCAGACCTGTATATCGGATTGACAGAATTGGCCCTGTTTGAATATCCGTCCGCAAACCTTATAACCCAGCCGTCGTACAAAACGGTTTGGAGAGACGGCAGAGCGTTCATTTGCAGTTCTTCCAGAAATCTCATTGATTACACTCCTTTGTTTGGCAAGATATCTTTTGTCAAGATACAATGATATATTCAGCAGAACTATGATAGACTCTTTATAAAATTATGAACTTATTTAATAAAATAACCCTTTTGTGATATCCCTGGCATGAGCTGCTATATACGGCCATTTGCCTGTTTCAATAATTGTTGATCCATGGACTATTCCAATGTGGTTGTATACATGGCAGAACTGGCCTAAAATCCTTTGCATGCGTATGTCTTCCTGATTTTCTGTCTTTTCAAACAGCATATCATCGATCAAACCAGCCAGGAAATCTTTTGTCTTTTCACTTACGGCTTTATGATAAGCAAGCAGTTGTTCTTTTGATAATGTTTTATCACTTGGGATGTCCAGGGACTGAAGGCCTTCTTCATGAAATTCAGCTCCGCAGAACTTGTCAGGACCGGCAAACCAGTAATCAAACCAGTAAAGGGCATGATATATATGCTTCCAGACAGGCACGCCATACAGTATGTATTCCAGGTTTGCCGTAAGTATTGCCCGCTCAAAATTATTAAGCAAAGCCAATGTCCTGTCTGAAATGACGTCAACCAGTTTCATGTTCATCACCTTTCCTTTTCCCAATATTTTACTTTACAAATTAACTGCTGTAGTCCGGATGGCTTTACGAACCTTACTGGCCGGGTTGTCCAGATATAATACTTCTGCAGGCATTGCATGTCCGGGTGAGCATATAATCCGCAAATTCCTCTGAAAGCAGTTTGTCAGGCTTCATCGGCAAGCCGTTTTGATATTCTCTCAATGCTTCCGCAACTAATATTCTATACTTTTCAGGAATGTTGGAAATCCCCCATTCGCCGCCTTCTTTTTTTGACAAAATAAGGTTATCTTCCACATATGCCAAAACCCTGCACATGCACCCACCCAACCGGGCCTAACGGATATCATTATTCTTTTCACAGTATACGACCGGGTGATAGGATTATAACATGTAGAATCAGATACATTTCAATAGCTAATTTCCATTGTGGATAGTATACTCTCCGATTTCACCTTTTACTGTATAAACTCCCGGTTTGAAACCTACACTTTCAGGATCTGTTTGAATCAGGTTAAGTAATAGCCTGTCTCCCGGCCTCAGAATGCCATTGACCGGCAAAAAGGCATCACTTGCTTCACATAATATTCAATCCTGCCTGCTTTCTATTTCTATCCATGCGTTTATATTTTTCGGAAGCTTAATGTCCTCATCACTGTTATTAATTAGTACTGCATTGATGTTAAAGTCTCACCTTTTGAGTATTTGTCTTTAAGGGAATAACATATGAAGTCGTCATCATCAAAAGCACCGGAAATGCTCCAGCCGTTTTCTATATTTATACCGAAAAGTTTCTTTGTTATATCTACATATAATTCAGTGTTATTACTGTAAAGGAAAGTTATGTGTTTACCTCCGTCAGGATGCCAAACACATTCAGCACAAATTTCACGACTTACAGGATTTATATGCAAGGAAATTAAGGCCTGGCCTTCTATTAAGCTGCATTAAAATCAAGCAACCTGTAATGATTGTCTACTTAATGGCCGTGATCATTGGATCAATGCTGATAGGCGCTTCCAGTCCTATTACTGTTTTAACAACCTTTTTGACCAGGGCATCGACTTCTTCCAGGCTGGACAGCCTGTCATCATCAGTATATAAGTCAAAAAGCCTTGATGCAACGGTGTTTCCTTGATGTGTAGGAATCACTTCCCTGAAACCTGCTTCTTTCAGCCATGCAACCCAGGTTTTCCCTGAAGGATGGATTGTTCTGCATGCCTGGGCTTTTATCACCTTATCTTTAATTTCTTCCAGTAAAACAACAAACACCTGGTCAAAACCGGCCCCTTGATACGCAGATATTCTTTCTCTCAAATCCTGCCCTACCATGGCGATTGTCAACCCATATTGTATGGCGTATTCCTGTTCTATTTTTCTGTTATAAAGAATCAGCTTACAGCTGTTTTCATTCATATCTATTACCCATGAGTCTTTTTCATGCCCGCCCCTATAACAATTGAGAGCCTCATAACATATTCTTATTCGTCCTCCAGGCTTCAGCACCCTGTATAGCTCCCGTAGAGCTTCTTTCGGATCAGGAGTCTGTTCAATGGAGGATGCAGCCATGATTCCGTCAAAACTGTTATCTTCAAAGGGTAATCCCGAACAGGATTTATAACTTACAAATTTTGCATTCTTAATGCCCATTCGCCTGGCATTCTCCGTGCATGTCTGCACACGCTTTTCAGACGAGTCCACCCCTACAACTTCCCCGGCAAAAGGTGCCACTATCAACGAAGGCCATCCGTCGCCCGGGCCAAAGTCCAACAGTTTTTTCCCTTCTCCGTTTACTGAATATAAAAAATCATAAAGGCTTCCCCTATCACTCCAATGCCATTTTACTGTTGAATCAAATGGTTGATAAATGACAGGAAGCATATATAACGATTGCGATTCCATATGATTATATATGAGTTCTTCAGATGTGCAGACTTCCGGACTGAATTCTTTATCAATCCAGGCAAATACACCAGTTTCGTCTTTGTATAGTTCCATTATCAACTACTTGCCTCCATTCTTTCCATATACTAGTGGTTGGATTATATTTTACCATTGTTTGTTTCCAATACATAGGTAAACTTTAAATCTTAACTGAAAATAATAGGCCAGTACATTGCTCATCAGCAAGTGTCCGGCACATTACCATAAAATATATTTGAAAGGCGGTGTGAGTTTTTAATATAATAGTTATAACAATTTGATATACGGAGGGTTTGAGATGGCTTGTACCAATAATAAGATTAGTTGCACCTGTACATATACTTCATGTTCACGTCACGGTAAATGCTGCGAATGCGTCGCATACCACCGCAGAAGCGGCGAAGTGCCGGGATGTTTCTTTACCAAAGCCGGCGAAAGGACCTACGACAGGTCAATTGAAAGCCTTTACAGAGACTATACGCAGAATAGTTAAATAAAAAAGCATGACGATTTATGACGTGGAGACAGTTCTTGTGTCTGTAACTTAGGAATTAAGTAAACGAAAACAAGACATGGGAACAGTCTCTTATTTTATTTTCAGAATAAGGTGGGACAATAAGCCTGTCTCACCGTGAATGCAAAACAATCTCACAGTTTGTATAATCGCGTAACGGTTTCATTTTCCCATCTGTCACGCGGGCTCTAATCTGCGACTCATCCCTGTTCCAGGACAGCTCTATATATGCAAATTCACCCTGTTCGTAGAAATAACCGTCACCAGAGTCTTCATAGATCTTTCCATGGGCTGTATCCCGGGCATATATATGAAGTTTTACCGGCGCTGTTTTGAGACCGGAAGTATCAGTCAATACCTCTGTCATCGGAATGATGCTTCCTTCCTTTATGAACAGGGGAATCCGGTCAATCGGTGCATCAACATCTATCCACTGGCCGCCTTTATATAACTCGTCGGTCCAGAAATCGTACCAGTCCGTTCCCGCAGGCAGGTAAACCCGTCTCTTTTTCTCTTTATCTATTGGTTGGGAATCCTTAACATAGTACATCGGTTCTGTTACAGGACATACCATTATGGAGTTACCGAACAAGTACTGGTCATCAATTTCACAGGCAACCTCGTCGGAGACAAAATCGAAAGCCAGCATTCTCATTATTGTTGCATCATCATGCCATACAGCGCCCGCACAGGAATAAATATACGGCAAAAACCTGTAACGCAGCTGATTTATTGCTATCAATGAATCATAAAACATTTCGCCTGGTTTTCCAAAATTCCATATCTCCCTCCGTACATCCGTCCCATGGCTTCTGAATATAGGAAGAAAAGCACCCATCTGGAACCACCGGGTGAACAGTTCCCTGTATCCAAGATCATCAGTACCTTTATCATAATCGCCATTCCAGAACCACACCTTTCCCCGTTTGACGAAAAATGCGCCTATGTCCACCGTCCAGTATGGAAATCCCGTAACACAGAAATTAAGTCCTGCGGCAATCTGTTTTCTGAATACCTGCCAGCTTGCGCTGATATCTCCCGACCAGGCAATTACTCCGTACCTCTGTGCACCGTTATAAACATTACGGGTTAGATTAACAACACGCTTCGTGGAGTCTGTCCGGCGCTGGCCTTCGTACATCGTTTGGGCATGAAACAGGCCATAGGTATTGCATTTATGGATAGGTATATATTTTGATGCCTCTGTAACAAATTCGTGATACATGGCACTTGGTTCCGGTTCAATCCTGTGGCTCCATTCAGGAGTAAACGGCTCACTGGAATCACACCACCAGGCGTCAATACCTTTGTCAAAAAGTCCTTCCTTCGCCTGTTTCCAGTAAAGATCGCGCGCCTCCTGCCGAAAAGCATCATAGATATTGCTGGCAGGCAGCAGCAGTCCTTTATCAAAGAATTCGCCATAATTATCACTGGCTTCATTCATGTTAGGCCAGACCGATATCATCAAGTGAGCGTTTTGCCTGTGAAGTTCGTCCATCATTTTCTCAGGTTCCGGAAATCTTTCGGGATCAAGGGTTTTCTGCCCCCAAAGGTTACCCTTCCATGAACACCAGTCCAGTACAATGCAGTCAAGGCCGATATTTCTATCCCTATATTCCTTGACGACATCCAAAATTTCCCTTTGTGACTCGTAACGCTCCTGGGACTGGATAAATCCATATGCCCATAAAGGCAACATTGCAGCCGTGCCTGTCAAGAACCTGTATCCACTGATTATAGAATCAAAGCTTTCTCCGGCTATGAAATAATAATCCATTTGTATATCTGCTTCGGTATAAAGATAAGAGCCATACCGGGTATCATTAAATATAGCCGGACTACCTGTGGCAAGCAGGATTCCGTAGCCTTTTGATGAAACCAGCATTGGGACAGCGATCTTCATATTAGCCTGATGCATATACTGGGTAGTGCCTCGCAGATTCAGGACTCCTTCCTGTGCCTGGCCTAAGCCATAAAGTCTCTCATCCTGCTGCCAGTTAAGATAAAGCCTCGTACGGTACAGCTTTCTGTCTAATACCCTTGTTGCCTCTTTTATTCTTTTCTTAATTCCATCCGGAGTTTCAATTTCTTCAACTACAGTGTTTTCGTCAATAATGGTTTTGTATGAGTCAAATTCCTCCAAAACCCTGCTCTCATATTCCCTTTCAGCCAGGAGCAGTTTTCCGTCTCGGTTGAAATACCGTATTGAACCTGTTTTTTTGCTTACCCTGAGCCAAAGGGAGGAAGTCTTAAGGTCTATTGAATCTTTGTTGTCGGTAAAATCCCACATTGAATAGGTTTCATGAGGCAGAATACCAACACCGTAAACATTCTCAAAATCATCTTTCCTGGTAAAGGATATGCGTACAATGGAGTCACTTTGCGGAGACAGGCGCATAAGTCCATACTCGCTTCTCAAATAAAGGCCGTCTGGTTTTTTAACAATTTCTGAAATGGCATAGGATTCCCTGGCAATTACTTTGATCATTCCGATTACTCCTTTCATGGTATACCTGTAAAAATTGCGCAGATCGATTTTACGATTTTGTTCCTTCGCAACTAAACAGATGTTTATATTTTCATCTTATCTGCATAACAGCTTCTGGGTCACAATATCGGAATATATCTCCATACCACCGGTGTATGCAACATGGATTACGTCTTTAAACTTGCTGTTCTCAGGCAGAAAAGAAGTGAGCAGATTCTCCTTTTGAAAAATACGGTCAGGATTAAAAACTACATCCTGGTATCCGTCAAAAATAGCCACATAAAAGATATCTGATTCCACGATATCCTGGAAGAAATGGCTTCCATAGGACAATTCCGGTAAAAAGCCTTCTTTCCTTGAGGAATACTCACAAAGAACCCTTATATTGCTTAATTCCGTAAAGTGTACCGGAACCCCGAGAGACGGTGTAGTACTTCCCCACCTGCCCGGGCCTACCAACATGGCATTTTTCCCTTTCATTTCTTTATTAATTATGCCTATAATTCTTGCCACTTCATATTTTTCCTGCTCACTTAATCTAAGATATGAACTGGCATTTATCAAAATAACGTAATCAACGGATAAACGCACGCTTCCGCCCATGAAATTACCTTTGCTTGAAAAGAAGCAATCCTTTTCATCTGTTAGTTCCGGTATCTTTACCGTTTTGCCCAACCCTTTGGTCTGCAACGGGCGGCACTGTAAAAGGTTTATCTTGAAGTTGTCTTTATTATTAAAATTGGCTGTAAATTCAATATCCACAGGATAATCATATGCCTTTGACAGCAAGGCCAGCATATCCCGCATCAAGGCAGCAAACTTTGTATCTGTAAGAAGTTTTTTAAAATCCAGTACAAAAGGTGTTTTCCGGTCCGCATATCCTAATTCGCGCAGACGGACCCGGGCTGCATAATCAGGGGTGGCAAACAAGTCTTTATCTGCCTTGAGAGGTAATGATAAAACCTCGTCCACAAGTTTGCTTTCCAGAGTATTACTTGCTAACGAAAGCAGGTCCAACCGGTGCTGGGAAAACCTTTTCCTGTCTTCATCACTCATCGGCGGATTTCGAAGGGGGTTGTCAAGGCACACTATCTTCACATAATCTCCACCGGTACGTTCCACTGCCCTGGTGCCTAATCCAAATACAAGCCGAAGCATCCCTGCATTCATATCAATACTTCCATCCCAGACATAAAGGTTGGAAGAATACCCTACACCTGCGATATGCGGGAAAAAGTAATCCCCATGCCTGTCTCCCGAGACACGCTGCACAAGTATGGCCATTTGCTCGTCTTGCTGTGCCAGTCCGCGAATCATTCTGTATCTTAACGCATCTTCGTTCATGGTACTGGCATAGACAGTACGTATAGCCTGTTCAAAGGCTTCATAACGCTCCTGGGGTGTTCCCTGGTTAACACAGAAAACACTTTCATATTTGCCGGCAAATGCGTTTCCAAAATTATCCTCCAGCAAGGAACTGGAACGCACTATAATAGGAGACTGGCCGAAATACTCCAGCATTTGCACAAATTGCTCCTGGATATCCTTGGGAAAGGACCCATGCAGAAGCTTCTCCTTAAGTTCCGCCGCATACCGATAATAACCATCAGGTGTTTTTTGCCTGGTACGCAGGCTCCACCATCCATTTTGCACTATATATGTATAGAAAACATCGGAACCAATAAAAAAGGAATCATGAGGTTCCAGGAATGATAAAAAGCGCTCGCCGCCTTCAACCTCCAGGATTTTTCTCGCCAGCAGCATGCCAACGCTTTTCCCTCCGATAAAACCAGTGCCGATTTCCCGTGAAGCAATGGCGAGAATATCCTTTAAAGTAAAATACCTGTCACATAGCTGAAACATTCGGGAATCGCTGCCAATCAGCATATACATGAGTCTCTTCTTTACTTCTTCCTGTTCCTCTGCGGGAGCGTTCAACATCCTTTTTGCATCGTTGAAAATAGTGTTCCAGTAATCCAGCCTTATTTCACCACGGTTGATACTGGTAAAAAGTTCAGAGGCATCAGAGCTGGATGTTATGCAGATTGCTTCCTGGCCTTGTATGAAATGGGGGAAAAACATGGTGGGTGAATAGCGCTGCCACACCTTTAGGGGATGAATATATGTTCTGCCGTTGATTTGGTATAAATCCAGGAGAAGCTGGGTGGTTTCACGGATGCCGGCAATAGTGCTGTAGGTATGGGAGTTTCGCATAATGGCAAAATATGCAACCGTATCCAACTCAAACAAGTACGGGCATGTAGCCTTGAAAAAGTTGCCGATCATCAGGTCAGAATGCCAATGTTCAAGCAAGTCAGTGAGACAATCAAATACGTAGAATACCCTTTTGCCCGCTTCTCTTATGAGGTTGTGTATTTCAACGGCAAAACTTTCGAAACCGTTACTCGCATCAAAATGGTAAGTCCTAAAGCCCTCTTCTGCATTGAGTAAAGGTTCGTGATTGGCAAAGCGGATATAAATTAGCCTTATATTCTCCTTTACGGCGTTTTCTGCAAAATATCCGACCATTTTCTTATAGCTAGAAATGGAATCCACTTGCCAGACCACGTTATCTCCAAACCGTAAATGGTCAATTACCTGGTCAAAACCCGCTAATCCTGTACTGACTTTATCGTGCAGATTCATGACACACCCCCAAAAGCCCCTCACTTACTTTCTCGATTCGTAATCTTTCCAGTTGGAAACTTCACCAAACAGTTTTTCACTTAAGATAAGTGCCGTTTTATCGAATATGACAAGGTATACGTCCAAATCATGGTCTTCCAGGAACTGCCGGATTGCTGAGGTTGCAACTTTCAGAGCTTCCTCTTTGGGATATCCGTAAATCCCGCTTGAAATCAGAGGGAAAGCAATGCTGTCACACTTATGTTCAACGGCAAGTTTAAGGGAGTTTAAATAAGCGGAACGCAAGAGCCTTTCGCATTCTTCTGCATTTTTATAATCGTACACGGGACCTGCAGTATGAATTATGTATTTAGCAGGCAAGGCAAAACCCGGCGTAATAACCGCTTCACCGGTTTTAATGGGCGCAAGTTTATCACATGCAGCCTGGAGCACAGCTGGGCCTGCAGCTCTGAATATGGCTCCACAAACACCACCCCCCATTTTTAGTTCTGTGTTTGCCGCATTGACAATGGCATCCACTTTCATTTTCGTAATATCCTGCCAAACTATGGTAAAAGGCATCTATACTCCTCCAGTCCTTGTCTTCCAGGTTAAGTCAGATGAATCATCCCTGTAATTTTACATGTCTTCCAGGTTGAAACAGGAAAATCATCCCCATATCTCAGAGCCATTCGGTGACTTCATCGATACTTTTTCTTGGCCTCATTGGAGGGTTTTCATCCGCATAACCTATCGCCAGGGCGGCAATCATCTGGCACTTTTTGTTAAGGTATTTGCAGAGTTCCCAATAAGCGAAAAACACATCACAAATCCATAAAGTGCCAAGGCCCAGGCTCTGAGCAGCCAATATCATATTTTGTATTGCAGCTCCTGCAGACTGTATGTCAACAACATCTGCAAATTTCTGATCCAATGTTTTCTTCCGCCACGGGGGCAACCCGTAAGGATTGAATATGAAAATGATAACAGGAGCCTGTTCCATAATGTTTGCCGAGTACTCCGCACTGCCGGTGTTTCCGCCCTGAGCCTTTATTGTTTTTATGCCATCCCTCAAAATCCGAACAATTTCAAGCCGTTTATCACCAGTCACAACCACGAAGTTCCAGGGTTGTTTGTTCTTTCCGGAAGGTGCCTTTATCCCAGCGTCCAAAATCTTGCGGATAAATTCATTGCTTACAGGTTCATTTTTAAATATACGTATGCTTCTTCTGCTGTCGATTGCCTGAAAAACATCCATAATTATTTCTCCTTTCATTCCGGATGAAATATTCTAACCAGGGTTAATTCCATGAAGTCTAAAATAAAACTCCATTCAGCGATAGTTTTCGCTTAAAATGGAGTTGTTTATTGATTTATGTTCCATATCATGTCTTTTCCTTCTTGTCAGTTATTTGCTTGCGTTTTTCATCCTGTTCACGTACGTACAACCTGTATTCGATTGGTGTCTTTTCCTTTTCTACAGCTATTAATTCACCTATTTTTACTAATTCCTTAAGCTTATCATTTATAAACGGTTGCAGGCATGCAGGCACATGGTCTTTATGATACCTGTGCAATGCAATACATTCACGGCAGCGTCCATGCCATTCACAGAGAGTCTGTGTACAGGCACACTTCATCACTTCCGGATCCTTAACAAGTTCTCTGTTTCTCAAGACCAGTTCGTAATATTCTTCCTTAGTTCTCATTCACTAGTCCCCTTCGGCATTATCGGAATATCTTCAGAAATATTAACGATATATATTGGGTAAAAGTCGGCATACTGAATATTTAAGGTGTTCACAAAGCAACGATTTCAATTCAGTTTAATTATACACCAAAAACTTCAGCCCAGGTATCAATCATTGCATGCAATTTTTCATGGACGCCGTGGCCCACAACATTTTCTTCATGCCGCTCAAACTGCGAAAACATTTGATCCTGTTCCTGTTCACTCATTACACGGTCTGCCATTACAAAAAGCACACTGTTCTCCTTGTCTATATGCCGGCGTAACAATTCACGGTAAAGCGATGCCACATTGACGAATCCCTCGATATTTTTTTCTTCCAGGCTTTTACTCATTTGCGAAATGTATTCCCTGCCCTGGACATGTTCCCTTAACATGACACCGATGGGGCCGCCTTCATTGGGGATACCTTTACTGACCAGTTCCTTGAACAGGAAATCTTCTTCTTTACCATGATGGCATTTGTCAGCGAATATCTTGAGAAAATAAACCACTTCACTGTAGTACTGAAGTATATTCTCATGGTTGCGGTTCTCCGGTTCCGTCATCTTTTCAAGTATATCAAGGACGCGCAGGATAGCACCATGTTCCTTTCGAAGGTCTTGTGTTGCTTTTCCCATTTTCAACCCCCCTTTACCGGTTCCGGTATAGTATAAATAAAATGTTTGATATATTAATACCACTCTTATCCAGATTTAAACTGTCAAGGGTGTCGATGGGGGGCGGTTCTTCTGGGTAACTTTTCAAAACAGGGGGGGCGACATAGGGACAATACTAAGACAAGGATCTCATTAACTCCTCAGTATTTTATCCATGGGTTTTCCCTTGGCCAATTCATCAACCAGCTTATCCAGCCACCGAATTTTTTGCATTAGAGGGTCTTCGATATTCTCAACCCTGATCCCGCAAATTACACCTTTTATTTTGTCTGCATTCGGGTTTATCTGTGGGGCTTCGTTAAAAAAGGTTTCATAGTCTATGTTTTTTTCTATCTGCGCCTGCAAGCCCGATTCATCATACCCTGTCAGCCAGCATATTACAGTATCTACTTCAGCTTTGGTACGTCCTTTTCGTTCCGCTTTCTGAACAAGCAACGGGTAAACTTTTGCGAACGGCATTTTATACACACGTGTATTTGTCATAATGTATCCTCCCTAAACTCTGATCTCTTTGGATTAGTCTAAGTCTTTATTGATAGTCATAATATCATATACCCATTTTATTCACCAGTATATCTGTAAGACATGAGAATCATCCATTACTTTCTTACCGTTCGTTGGCACTTCTTTCCAGCGCCAGTAAATTACTGCGGCTACCCACGAACGAGGTATGATTTTTCCGAAGAATGACAGCATCCTGTTTAGGATGCCGGGGACATATAAACACTTGCCTGCCAGCGCCCTGTCAATTGTATTGCGGGCCACTTCTTCCAATGGGATGGTAGTTATGTCTCCCCAGAATCCCTGGGCTTTGATACCGTTTATGGCCTTTTGAGTCGTTACCAATCCTGCCGGGCATAACGTAAGTACGTTAACGTCCTCATTTTTTAATTCCTGACGGAGCGAAACGGCAAAATCCAGCAGAAACCTTTTTGATGCAGCGTATGTCGCCTTCAGTGGCATCGGAAACATTGAAGCCAAACTTGATACAAACACAACATTAAAAGGCCTGCCAGGTCTGCGCCGTTTCAGGATGGCATGGGTTATTCGCAGGGTTGCCGCATTATTAAGCAAGACTATCTTTACAAGATTCTCTCTTTCATGCTTCATAAATTCACCCTCAAAATCCAACCCTGCCACATTCAGAAGCATATCAAAACGAATCCCATTCTTGTCTATAATTTCAAGCATATTGTCAACGCTTTCCGCATCCGTAAGGTCGCAGGCTTTTGCCGCAACAGCAACGTCAAATTGCCTTTCAAGGCCACGCTTGATCCGTAGAAGACTATCTTCATTTATATCAGTCAAAAACAGGTTATATCCACGGCTTGCACATTCATTGGCAAGAACACGGCCCAGACCGCCGCTTGCTCCGGTAATCATCACGTTCATATTAGCCCACCTTCCCATAATGAATATCGCAAAGGCGTTCACTCAATTCAAACAGACGGTCGGCATTTTCACTTGTTACCTCTTTACTGTAGTTCTTTTCATTACACATGTAATAATACAATCCGTCTGGTGCATTCTCCTGCTCACACAAAAATGCATACGTTTTTGCAGGTACCGAAGGTGGCACGCCATGCCTTTTGCGAAGGGTCCATACAAGGTTGACAAGGCTTCCGGTTTCCTTGTTACCAATATCTGTGTTTACAAGACCCGGGTCAACTACATAAGCCCGGATTCCGGCTGGCGCATACCTGTCATTCAGACCTTTCGCAAACAGAATATTACACAGCTTTGACTGTTTGTAGGCTCTGAGAGGATTATACCTTCGCCGGAGCATCACGTCGTTCCAGTTTACCTTTATACCCTTATGGGATTCACTCCCCGTCATAATTGTACGTCCGTGCGCTTTTAGCAGAGCCGGCAGTAACTTATACGTAAGCAAAAATCCTGCCAGATGGTTTAAGGCAAATTGCTGTTCATAACCTTCCTCAGTGGTCATAAACCAGCTTCGCACACATCCAGCGTTGTTTATAAGGGCATGAAGCTCTCCATTGCAATTTTCATTAAGGTATGAGAGAATCTCCTCTGCAACCCGGATAACTTCGCGTTGCTGCATTAAGTCTGCAAGTAAAAAGGTTATCCTGGCATTGGGGTTATCAGCCAATATCATATCTTTTGCTAGGTTACATTTTTCTTCACTGCGGGCAATCCCAAGAACATTAAATCCATTCCGGGCCAAAAGGCGCGCAGTTTCCAGTCCGATTCCCGAAGAAGCACCGGTAATCACTATAGTTTTCATTTTTTACCTCCCTATACTAATTAACTGCGTTGTAACCAAACCAGCCCCACGTGTGCCAGAATTCAATGGATCCTGACAATAGCATGGAAATTATCATCCCAAGGACGAAACTTGTGGTAAAAACCACCATGGCAAACAGGGCCACAGAGCGTAAACGTCTGTTGACTTTAGCAGGCAGACGCGGATATATGGCAAGAGGCGGAAGTACTGCGCCGCCTGAAGCGATTGCCATTGTGTTCCTGTGAAAACGCCCGTATGCACGCATGAGCTGGCGTATAAATAAAGCGAAATAAATACAGCCGACCACTGACAAAACCGCAAGAGCCGCTGCCGATATCCCTATAACCACTGCTGATAAGTAAGGCATTGGTGTAAACTTTGTGATAAAATTTACTCTGCCGAACAAACAGGCTGCAATTACGAGGTTGCTTACGGCAAACGCCGCCATTATTATTTCCCAGGCCACGAGCAAAATGAAGAATGCACCCGTAAAAATATCTGTAAAAACAAGTCCTATAGCCGCAGCTATCTTTTTCCCCCCGCTTGTTTTATACTCGATATTACTCTCGAACTGGGAAGCAAGCTGTAATGGGTCACCAAGCCTGGCAGCAATCTCTTCTTCAGAATAGCCATCTGCCATTTTAAAGGCAAAATGCTGTTCATATTCACTAATGATTTCATCTATGTCAGCAACGTTATTCTTTTTTAGTTCATCTTTGAGTTTTGCAAGAAATTCATTCTTTTTCATCATTATCATCCTCCAGTAAGATTTCTATCTTTTTGGCAAAATCCAGGTACTCTTCCCGTTCTTTCTCATACACTTCACGTCCAAGGCTTGTAAGGGAGTAATACTTGCGGGGAGGTCCTCCGCTGTCTTCCTGTACGTAAGTTGTCAGCAAGCCTTCGTTTTTTAGTTTTCTCAATATCGGATAAACTGTACCGTCCGCTATGTCAATATGTTTTGACAAGTATTCCGATAATTCGTATCCGTAATAATCATGTTTCTTCAAAAGCGCCAGAACACACAGTTCCAGTACGCCCTTTTTATATTGTATGTTCACATACTCCCTCCTTCGTTAATAAACAGTAGAATATGTTATCTACTATTAGATTATATTCAATAGTGATTAAATGTCAAGAGTTGTTTGTGAAAATAGGAAAAAAAGATAGGCCCAGTGTAAAGTTGAGATTTCAAATACATTTCAAGATAACCGGGAAACTGTCTGGTTCCCTATATTATTTGCCTGAATTGTCGAGCCAGTTTACAACATCAAGCATTATATCTTCAATAACGGGAATATCATCCACTGTGGCTTGCCTTATTGTAATCATTATATCGCCTCTGTGACTCAAATTACTCACCTGATGGTTGAAAGAGCTCTATGTATTTTATACAATAAAATAAACATTTTCTGGTCACTTGATATTATATCAACTTTTAGTAATTACAGGTAATATTGTGTATGATAAAAATGGTAGTGACTTACCTGGACGAAAGGAAGTGAACGAATTGAGTTATTCAATAGACGCCGAAACAATGAGCTCATTGCAAAAAGCTCAGAAAAATGAGATAACGGAGTACCATATTTACTCAAAATTATCTTCGTACATAAAAGATGAACACAACAGAAAAATATTGCAGCGTATCGCCCGGGATGAACTCCGCCATCATGATGAACTGAAGAAATTCACGGGAACGGAAAAGAAACCGAATATTTTAAAAATATATTTTTATACCTTCGTTTCCATCATATTCGGTATTACTTTTGGCATAAAGCTTATGGAAAAAGGAGAAAAAGGCGCTGAAAAGCTTTACAGTGAGCTTGGCAACAAGATTGAAGAATTCAAAAATATAGCCAATGAAGAGGACAAACACGAAAAAGGCCTGGTGGGAATAATTGAGGAAGAAAGGCTCAAATTTGTAGGTTCTATGGTCCTGGGGCTGAATGACGCCCTGGTGGAACTTACCGGTACATTGGCAGGCCTTACATTTGCTTTAAAAAATACGCGTCTTATAGCCCTTGCCGGCCTTATTACAGGTATAGCCGCTTCCCTTTCAATGGCGGCTTCGGAATACCTGTCGGCCAGGACGGAACAGGACAATGCCCGCGCATTGAAATCATCACTATACACGGGAGGGGCATACGTTTTCACCGTTGCGTTCCTTGTACTGCCCTACCTGGTATTTTCCAACTATGTAATAAGCCTTGTATTTACAATCCTTGCAGCCATACTAATAATTCTTATTTTTAATTTCTACATATCAGTAGCCAAGGACCTTTCATTTAAAGAGAGATTTCTTGAAATGGCCGGTATCAGCCTGGGAGTAGCCGTCATTTCCTTCATAATCGGCTACCTGATCCGGATATTCCTTGGGGTTGATGTTTAGGGGTGAATGTCACGGGCAAAACAGGGAGACTGTACAACAGGGGGACGGTTTTTCTGTGCACCGTCCCCCTTTCCTGAAAAAAGTTTATTCAACCTGAGTTGACAAGAACATGGGCAGAGACATCTGATCAATCTGGTCCAAAAGTTCCTCGATTTCGTCTATGTGTTTGTCTTCGTCATTCAGAATCTCAATAAGTATATCCCTTGTTGCATGGTCAAGCACTTCGCCTGCAAGCGCTATAGCCTCATTGTAAGCCTTGATTGCCTTTTCTTCTGCCTGACGGTCATATTCAAGCTGCTTTGGCACGTCACTTCCAATGTGAATATTCCCCAGCCTGGATACGATAGGTGTTCCACCTAAGAAAAGAATCCTGCCGATAAGTTTCTCGGCATGAATCATCTCCCGAATTGACCGTTTTTCAAAAATCTCATGCAATTTGCCATAACCCCAGTCTTCACACATTTCTGCGTGTACGATATACTGGTTAATGGCCGCAAGCTCGTCAGCAAGCAAATCGTTGAGTTTTTCAATAAGTTTCGGATTGCCTTGCATAGAAAACACCTCTCTTTAATGATGTGATAGAATGAAGAGTGCTTAAACCATGGTTGTACACTAATATTCTACCTTTACTGGTTATTTTTATCAATATTTAGGTTGAAATAATTCTTATTATGAGTTGACAAATTCGAGCCCGTTACATGGTATACCATGCCAATGAGGCTGTTCATTTGACATAACTAAAAAGCCAATTCCCCTGGTTTATAACCGTCCGGCAATTCTTCCTCTGTTAAAAATTTAAAATTGTCATCCCGCAATATAGGCAAAAACGCTTCATATGGTATCCTCGAAAATTCGCATCCATAGTCGCTGGCCCCGAACCACTTGCCCTCTTTGCTGCTTAAATTCAATCCCCTGGCAAATTTCGTATAATTTGAGCAATCGTGCACTACCAAATCCCATTTTTCTTCATCGGCTATTTTCATTAATTTCAAGGTTAATTCCCTGCTCCATATGGGAGATATATAGCCATGCCTTGAAATGTATAAATTTTCTCCATAATAGTTGCCTATGTTGTTTTCATTGAGATGTAATTCAGCACAATTGATAAAATCTGGTTTCGTATCCAGAATAGCCTGTTTTTTCTTAAGGAAACTCGTGAAGAACTCGGGGGTCATTGGGGATTCAATTCCCACGCTTTTTATATATTTTTTGGCTATACCAATACTTTCAATAACCTTGTCCGAGCAATTGGTAGCGCCCAGGTTGAAGCGTATTTCATCAAGGCCGGCTTCACCTAATGCCTTCAGAGATTCTTCCGTGGCCAGGGTGCCGTTGGTGTATAAATGCTGATGGATCCTGGCATTATTGAATTTCTTTATTACCGGATAATATTTTTCAATTTCCATGAACGGTTCCAAATAGACATAGGAGATGCCCGTAGGTTTTTTGTATATGGAAAGAAGTAAATCAATATCCTTTTCATAAAACTTTGTGCCGCCGATCTCCCACATGCCTTCTCCAACCGGCGGGATTTCATCAAGCTCCCCGTAATTGTAACAGAATTTGCACTCTATATTGCACCTGTTCGTTTTTCTGACAGCGCTTAGGCCTGTTCCCAAAAGGCAGGAGCAGCATCCCCTTGGAAACTTGCTTTCATCTCCCACAAAAAAGGTTCTGTTTTCCAATGTTTTTAAACCCTTGATTTCTGCCATTAATATCTCATTTCTATGGTCAACAGCAGCCTCAATCTGAGCAAAGACTGCGTAAACAATTTCCTGCTGTTTTACTGTAAGTTCTTCATCCTCCGGCAGCATTGAAAAGAATTCAAACCATATAAACGCATCTTTTTTAGAAATTTTCACAAGTGGTCCTCCTCCGATTAATTTATGAGACTCTGATTGCAGTCCCATCCAAGTTAATTGCTTCTTTTTTATCCCAATACTTTTATTAATTAATCTAATGCTTAATGATAACATAATTTCAAATCTTTATCTATTTTCCTTAAGGAAAAGGGTTTCGGCCGGTGTATTTACCAAGGCTTAACTGTCCTTTTGTCACTATTTTTTCATTAACTTTTACACTGCCGCTTTTTATATTTACTCTGTCCTTAATGCAACAACCGGATCCTTCTTAGCGGCACTGCGAGACGGAATGATACCGGCAACCAGTGTCAGAAGCATACTTATAATAATCAGGACAACTGCTGTTTCTGCCGGCAGAATTGCATTAAGATTGTTAAGGCCTGTCATATGGTGCAGTATCAGGTTAATGGGAATACAGAGCAGATAGGTAATTACCACTCCAAGAAGGCCGGATGTAAAACCAATGATAACGGTTTCTGCACTAAACATGCTGGAAACATTCCTTTTCGAAGCTCCGATAGCGCGCAGAATACCAATTTCCTTGGTACGCTCCTGCACTGAAATCAGTGTAATAACTCCAATCATAATGGATGATACAATCAGGGATACTGCAACAAATGCAATCAGCACATAAGTAATGGCGTTAATGATAGTCGTTACCGACGATATCATAAGCCCAATATAGTCCGTGTAGGTAATTTCCTCCAGGTCGTCAACCTTTTCGTTATATTCAGCGATAGCTTCCTTAATCACATTTTTATTCACAAAAGTGGATGCATAAAGGTTAATTGATGCGGGACTATCCATATCAACACAGCCAAGTTTTATTAAGTTCTCTTCATATGTTGAATCAGAAAACTCCAGAATATCCTCGTAATATTGGGCACACATCTCGTCAGTATACTGGATGATTGCCATATCAAGTGCACCGGCCAGTTGCTCGTTTGTCATGGCACTCATCTGCCGGCTTACCTGTGCAGCATACTGAGCCCGGTATTGCTCTTCCAAAGCCCGGGCGAACAGTTCTTTCAACTCATCATCACTCATGGAAGCGATGTATCCGGAAATTGTCCCTTCATCCATTTTCGTCTTCTCTGCCATCACTGGTGTAATAGATGCTTCCATATCGGCACGTGTCATATTTGCAAGGGTGCCGGAAACAAACTGTTTAACCGATTCAACGGGAGGAATACTCATAATCTTTATATAGGCGGATGCCTTCCCGGAGACATTAAGAGATTCAATATACTTTTTAAATTCAGCTGCCTTTTCTCCGGTAGTAAGCGTGGTATCCGTGTTTCGGAACGGCAGCCCGGTGAAAATATCTATATTGGGATTTTCTTTCTGTGCTTTCACTGCTTCCGATTGGACTGCCTTCTCAATGATATACTCCGTAAGCTTGCTTGTATATCCGATAAAGCTTCTGTTTGTAGATGTAATTGAATTTTTACTGGGTTTTGCAATACCTACAGCATGAAGTGCCAGGGCATTGTCATATAAATATTTCAACCCGGCTTCAGTATCCCGGAGGTCGGTATAGATACCCGACTTCTCATCATAGGAATAACAATCGGAATTTAAAATCGTGCGAAAATCCATACTGCATATTTCTTCATAAGACCATTTTTGCACCTCATAATCAATAGTTGTATGGTTAGCTGCCGCATCCATAAGCTTCTGGATTTCCTCTTCCGATTTCAGTCCAAGTGCATAAAGAGTCATATCGTCAATTTCGTTATTTTTGTCAACGAACAGGACAATCTCATCATACCTGGTGGGCCAGCTGCCATATATAAGATCATACTGCTTCTGGATGACTTCACTCACAGGTTTTCCGTTATTTCCGGGAAGCAATTCTTTCCATAAGGCCATGGATGACATCATCATGGAAGAAGCACTGCCCATAACCGTTTTATCACGCAGTGCAAGCATTGACGACATATCAACGCCAATAAATTTTTTCATAATTTCCAGCGTCAAAGTTTCCGTGTCGGAACGAATTATTTTACCGTCAACATTTTCTGTATATATTAAAAGTTCGGTATCATAGGTATACTGCACGCCCGCCAGTGCAGTGCCCAGTTTACTGTTTTCATCCGCCCGTTCCTTTTCAACATATTCTTTGAAAGGTTTCAGATCATTTTTCTTTGCCTCAAGGGAGTTCATCGCATTCATCATTTCATAAAGCATGGCTTTCTGGTAAATGGCATCGTTCTCATGCTCGGAAATGGACTTCGCTTTCCCCATAAATGTGGAGAGCAATGAGGACGCGTCCACACTCTGCGATTCAATCGTTAACGGATAGGACGAAAGGGTTTCCTCCTGTACATAATCAATAAATGCTGTAGTACCCTGGGATACTGCATAGATTAAGGCAATACCGATAATACCTATTGAACCGGCAAAACTGGTTAATGCCGTCCTACCCTTTTTTGTAAACAAATTCTTAAGCGACAGGCCGAATGAAGTCCTGAAAGACATGGAAGGTTTCTTCTTTTTATATTCACCGGCTTCCCTGCTTTTGGCCTCTGCAGCTTCCTTCCTCTCTTCTTCTTCGGTAAGTGGCATACTGTCACTGATAATCTTACCGTCAATCATTCTCACGATACGTGTTGAATATCTTTCAGCCAGGACAGGATTATGTGTAGCCATGACAACAAGGCGGTCTTTTGCAATCTCCTTAAGAATATCCAAAACCTGGACACTGGTTTCCGTATCAAGGGCTCCGGTCGGTTCATCGGCTAAAATGATATCAGGGTTATTTACTATTGCACGGGCAATGGCAACTCTTTGCATCTGACCGCCGGATAACTCAGAGGGTCTTTTGCGCATCTGGCCTGCAAGGCCAACCTTCTCCAAAGCTTCCTTTGCACGTTTGCGGCGTTCATTTTTGGGAACTCCGGACAATGTGAGTGAAAGCTCGACATTGGCAGTACGGACTGATGAGGTATTAAGTTATAACTTTGGAATACAAAACCGACTGAATGGTTCCTGTATGTGTCCCAGTCCCTGTCATTATACTCCTTGGTTGATTTTCCGTTAATTATAAGGTCCCCTGAAGTATATTGGTCAAGACCTCCGATAATGTTTAGCAAAGTCGTTTTTCCACAGCCGGAAGGCCCCAGTATAGAAACGAATTCACTGTTACGAAATTTTAAGTCTATCCCTTTCAAGGCCTCAACGTCTTCGCCACCGGCTGGATATACTTTCGTTATTTCCCTAAGTTCGAGCAATTTTTGTCCTCCTTTTCATGTGCCTATGCCTTGAAAACAATAAAAAGCGGAGATTTGCATATATTCAAATCCCCGCCTGCTGTCCTTAATCTAAAGTTTTCCTTGTATATTTATTTTTTATCCACACAATAAGCTTACTCTATACTTTTTATATACTCGTTCATTGGTCTGACCATATAAACATTGTTCGGAAGTTTTTCTGTTGTTATATAACCAGGTTCGCTGTCGATTAATGCAGGAATACGGTTAATCAGGTTTGCACATGTAAGCTCTACAGTTGCAGGACGGTTAACAACAACAGTCGTGTCAGGCTCCCCGTAGAAAGTCCATTCATTCTTGTCAAACTCACCGGGAGCATAAACCTTTCCTATACACTGCGTTACAATAGTGATACCTTCAGCAGTTTCCGTAGTAACAACAGCAGACATGCCTGTTGCATACCCGGCTTTTATTGTCATTCCCAGGGTACTGGAATAAAGGTCCTGATCATGTGTCATGGGTATGCATTTCTGTGTCTGTGAAACAGGAGTCAAGCCCAATCTGCTGCACAACCAACCATTTTGGTTCCACATATAACTTGGCTCAATTTCTCCGCTTTCTATTTTGGCTTTAATCTCGTCCGAACTTAAGTTGTTGTATTTACCTATTTTTTCAGCAAACTCCTCCAGGGAAAGTCCGGCTCCGTGCCCCTCTGCCAAAGCTATACCATAATCCTCGACGTTATAGCTACTGGAACCTTCAATTCTCGTTATTTTATGCATGGAGCCTGCCAAAGTGTCAATAAGTACACCCCAGTACATATCAGGATATCCGCTGCCTGTCAAAGTACAGTTATTCTTTTTTGCCAGTTCATCAAGTTCTTTTGTTATTGCAGGAGAAGAGTTCCACGGATAAAGAGCTTCTTCACAGGTTGAAATTGCATTGACTCCGTTTTTCGCGCATATTGTAAATGCCTCTTTTAAGTCGACCATGGTGCTGCGGGTTGCGATCACACAAACATCAGGTTTGAGTTCAGCAAGCATCCTGTCAGCTTCCTTTGCATCTGTTACCTTGATCCCCAGGTTCTTGCCGCCAATGATTTCACCAATATCCTTGCCGATAACACTAGGATTAATGTCAAATGCCGCTACAATTTCTGCCCCTTTCTCAAGCAGATACCGCATAAGATAAACACTCATTTTCCCGCAACCATATTGTACCGCTCTTACCTTACGTTTCATTGCTCAAACCTCCTCCCTGTTATTTTGAACTTATTTTCTCAAAATATTCTAGCTAATTTTAGCTTATCCAATATCTTACAAAAGGTCAATATATTTTGACATTTTCTGTATTGTGTTGGCAAAATAACACTAATTTTTCTGTTTTCTATACTTTACGCACAGGCCTTACATATTTCCAGAACCGTTCACAATCATGATAAAAATACATTATTCTGCCGGGTGATGTATCGTATTCATATCCGGTGCCTGCAAAATCAAAGTCTTCCATTGCTTTTTCAACCTTTTCCGCCACGGTGAGGTTTTCTTGCTCATAGTTGAATGGTCCATGCTCGAAAACAATGTATTCACCTTCAGGAATATCAATCAGAAGCATTTGAGGTGGAACCGCACCCTTATAGTCAATGGGAAGCCGCACACCATAACACTCTGCGCTTCGAATGCCCCAATGGCACACCTTGCTTTCCGGATCGTTAATATATGCCATAACCTGACCGCTGCTGCTGTTAATTTCAGTACCGCCTTCATCATCCAATTTATCCTTGATGCTGTCCAGTAAGCCACAGATTGTGTCGCAATCCTGTCCGGGAATTTGCTCCTGTTTCTTCCAGAAATCCCAATATCCATTGCTCTCATAGTTTTTAATGTGTAAAAATTTGTGCTCGTGAATTGTTACGAAGTAGATCTTAATGTCTTCAGAAGATTTTACCATACCAATCTCTCCTAATCCTAAAAAGTAGCGATCGAAAGGGTTTATTTTTGTACGAAGTACCACTGGCCTGGGATTCTTCCTGTATTCACTGGGACTTATGCCATACGTCCTCTTAAATGCCCTGGTAAAAGCTTCGTGGGATGAAAAGCCATAATCAAAAGCAATGTCCAGTATGCTTTTTTCGCTGTCTCTTACCTCTTTCAGCGCAAGGGCCAGCTTTCTTAAATACAGGTAATCCCTGAATTGCATTCCCATTATTTCCTTGAATTTCTTTGTGGCATAGTATTCGGAATAGCCAAGCCTGCGTGCAAGAAAGCGCAGCGTTACAGCTTCATCGTTGTAATTCCTGATGTGCATGTCAATTTCATCTACGATTGTCTGAATATTCTTCTGCCATTCGTACATCAAATAATCACCCCATTTCGATCACCCTAAGGTTATTATAGGTACCAAGAGAAATTCCCGCTTGATTTTACTTGTCATTCTATGCCCTAAAGCAGAAGTACCATATTCCCATGAAATTCTCCTCTGTAAGAAACCTGTGCTACATTTCCTTTGAAAACCTGTTTACGTAGAAAATCATTGAAAAATTAGCAAACAGGTATGCGGCAATAAGGACCAATATTACATACAAGTCAACCTGCATCAGGGCAAAAGCGATAATCAATGCCCCGAACACCACCTGCATAAGGTCATACGCCTTTGCTTTTGCCTTGTTGCTGATAGCTATATTCCGCTCATCATTGGTTTCGATTTCAACCCGTTTGGCAGTTTCAGGATTCTTTTTCATTATATACTTCTTAAGTGCTGTACCCAGGTTTCCTCCGAATAAACCGGTACCGATTCCTATGCATATATAGGGCAATGTGCGCATAATGCCTGCGGCTTCCTGAAGCGATAATGCCAACAAAATCCCTGTACCAAAAATTACAAGTCCCAATGCCGCAAGTACAATGTTTTTCACAAAACTTCCGCTTTTCACCTTTCATTCCTCCTCATAAATAAAAATATCTTCAATGCTCATCCCAAAAAACCTGGCGATTTTAAAGGCAAGGGTTATGGAAGGATTGTAACGCCCGTTTTCCAGCGAACCAATTGTCTGCCTGGATACTTCCAGTGCGTTGGCCAGTTCTTCCTGGGTCAGCCCTCTTTGTTTTCGTAATTCCTCCAACCTGTTTTTCACGTCCTCTCCCTCACTCCCATTCAGAGTCAATATTATTTATAGATGTATAGCTAACTTTACATTATAATAGTATCAACATAATCTGAAAATGTCAAGTATACTTTCCATTGTAGTTTATGTTAAAGCTAACTTGCGGTATTTTCACAAGTATGCAGATTAGCCGGAACTTTTTCTAACTAATGGAAAAAAATTATTGAAAAAGACCAAATCTCAATTATTGACAACTGCGTTTCAGGTACTTATAATTACTTCATTAGTAATGTAAGGCTTAAGGAAACCATTAGCAGAATTACATATAATAATATAAGATTAGCATAATAAAGAATGATGATGTCAAAGGTGACAGAGCCATTGAAGATTTCGTGGATACTTACCGGTTTTGCCGGTGGTTTTTTTATTGAGTTAATTTTGATGTGGTTAACAGAAAAGCTGGTAGGGCACCTTACCCGGTCAGACGGCGCAAAAGAAAAGTTTATGATGTTCATCAGCTTTCGGAACATGGTAACACTGCTGGTTTTAACCATGGCTGCGCTGTGCTCGGTTCAGGTGATGCTGTCAGTAGGTGCCGGCAGCTTGCTTTATATTTACATATATTTCATCATAAAGGGCATACGCGCTGAAAATACAGTATGCCGGCAGAGAGGTGATAAAGCGTGAATGGCATAAACTTAAATCCCAAGGTACTGTTTACAATACCCGTTATGGGAGGAATACCGGTGACGGACGCCGTGTGTATATCATGGCTTGTAGTTGCAGTGCTTATAATATTCGGCCTGGTAGTACGGTACTACTGCTTGCCAAGATTTAAGGAAGTACCGCAGGGTTTCCAGAATGTCCTTGAGCTCTTTGTCGAATGGGTATACAAATATACGGGAGATTCAGTGCACGAATTTGGTAACGGCCTTGCTCCCTATATAGGAACCCTCACACTATACTTAGGTTTTGCCAACACAATAGAGCTTTTCGGATTAAGGCCTCCCACAACGTATATTGTCATTACCTTTGCCCTGTCCTTTATAACATTTTTCCTTATAAACCTTTACGGAATCAGAAAGAAGGGATTACTGGGAAGAATAAAGGACTATGGAAAGCCTGTGCCATTTATTGCGCCCATTAAGGCCATTTCCGACCTGGCAATTCCCGTCTCCCTGGCGTCCCGAATGTTTGGTAATATCCTGGGAGGGCTTGTGGTCATGGAACTGGTACATGAAGTGGTACCTATAATAATTCCGTCATTTTTATCGATATATTTTACGTTATTTGACGGACTAATACAGACATTCATATTTATAACACTTTCATTGGCTTTCATCGGGGAAGCTATAGAATAGAGCAATAGTGTAAACGGGATAAAGCAGCAGAATTGTTTGAGACTATATAAATTGAGACTTTTCAGGAGGTGTAAGTCTATGGAATTGGCGGCAATTGGTGCCGGATTGGCAGTATTGGCCGGATTTGGAGCCGGAATAGGAATGGGTATTGCTACAGGAAAAGCTGTGGAGGCTACAGGGCGTCAGCCTGAAGCCGCAAACCAGATTAACAGGATTTTGCTGTTGGGTCTTGCGCTGACAGAATCCATAGCTATTTACGGATTTGTTACCGCTTTGCTCATTATATTTACCCGGTAATGTGAAAATCCGGGAAATCAAACATAAGGAAACGGTGAATTAATATGAAGGAATATGTTTGGACCTTCATCTTTCAGATTATAAACCTGGTTGTGCTGTATGTGTTCCTGAGGAAGCTGCTTTTTAAGCCGGTCAAAAACTTCCTTGACAAGCGTACTCTATCTTTCCAGTCCAAAAAAGAGGAACTGGAAAAGCTGCAGCATGAAATTGAAGCCAACAGGCAATTATCCCGGGAGGAGCTTGAGAAAGCGCGTGAGCAGGTAAAAGTCGTACTGGAACAGGCAGAGCAAACTGCCCGGGAGCATATAAGGGAAGCCCAGGAAAAAGCACAGAAGCAGGCAGAGACTATAATCGAACAGGCACGCCAGAAAATTGAAGAAGAGCGGATACAGGCTGCTGAGACTTTCAGGGATCAGGCCGCGCAACTTGCCGTGGAAATGGCTTCCAGGATAATCAAAACGCATTTTACACCTGAAGAAAACAAAGAAGTCATTGACAAATTTCTTGAGAAGGTGGAATTACAGTGACGGAAATTATTGAAACCGGAGTCTTGTGGTCTGCTTATCCACTGAAACAGGAAGATATTGAAAAAATTGAAAACAGGTTTTCAGAACTTCTGGGCAAAAAGGTAAGGCTTCATGTCAAGATTAAGCCTGAGATTATCGGCGGCATTGTCATTACCATAGACGGCAAGGAATATGACGGAAGCATTTTGGGACAACTCAACAGGATGAAAAGTCATCTTCTGGGTCTGGATAAATGCGATACCGCCAACCTGGGAATCAGCATCCAGGCAGGGGAAAATATTGAAATTAAGTCGGTCGTAGAATATTTGCAAAGCAGGTTCAGGGAATTCGACCAGGAAACCGGTATAAAAGACATAGGCCGTGTTATCCGTTCAGGTGACGGAGTAGTATTGGCCGATGGTCTGGACAACTGCAAATACGGAGAACTCTTACAGTTTGAAAACGGTGCCTTTGGCATAGCTTTTAACCTTGAGAGGGATACGGTGGGAATTGTGTTGCTCAATAACCAAAATACCGTCACAGAAGGTACAACGGCTTACAGCACAGGACGAGTGGTCCAGGTACCTGTTGGCGAAGGTTTGCTGGGAAGAGTAGTTAATCCTCTCGGACAGCCTCTGGATGGAAAAGGCAATATTCACGCAGCATGCTACCGAGAAATTGAGCAGAAAGCTCCGGGCATATACGACAGGGAAGCAGTAAACAAGCCCCTGCAGACCGGCTTGCTGGCCATAGATTCCATGATACCAATAGGACGTGGACAGCGCCAGCTGATTATCGGTGACCGGCAAACCGGCAAAACCGCCATAGCCCTGGACACCATTATCAATCAGAAGGAAAAGGATGTTATATGCGTCTATGTGGCCATCGGTCAAAAAGCGTCCACTGTTTCCCAGGTAATAAATATCCTGAGGGAAACCGGAGCTATGGATTACACCATTGTAGTTTCCGCTACAGCCAGTGATTCAGCGCCCATGCAGTACATTGCGCCCTACACCGGTTGCGCCATGGCTGAATACTTCATGTATAACGGGAAAGACGTTCTTATCGTCTATGATGACCTTACCAAGCACGCAATAGCATACAGAACCCTTTCCCTGCTTTTAAGGCGTCCGCCTGGAAGAGAAGCCTATCCTGGAGATGTTTTTTATCTTCATTCCAGGCTATTGGAGCGTTCAGCAAAACTGAGAAAAGAGAAAGGCGGCGGTTCTCTGACAGCGCTGCCCATTGTTGAAACCCAGGCCGGCGATATTTCAGGATATATTCCCACAAACATCATATCGATTACTGATGGGCAATTATTCCTGGAAGACGAACTGTTTTTTGCAGGTATCCGTCCTGCAGTAAATGTCGGTTTATCAGTATCCAGGGTGGGCAAAGCCGCTCAGACCAAAGCCATGGCCAGGGTATCCGGTACTCTTCGCCTTGAACTGGCCCAGTACCGTGAACTGCAGGTCTTTTCACAGTTCAGCTCGGAATTGGACCAATCCACACAGGAACTACTGGCCCAGGGAGAGAGAATAACCGAGATACTCAAGCAGGAACAGTATCATCCCATAGACATGGCCCACCAGGTAATTATTCTGTATGCAGCTACACAAAAATTATTGCTGGATATTCCTGTAAGTAAAGTACGGGATTTCAAACGGCAGTTTATCGAATATATTGACCGTTACCATATGGATCTGGTGGACACCATAAGGAAAAAAGAGGATATAACACAGGATGAAATGGCCAGAATCAGAGAAGTGGTTACGGATTTTAAGGAAAATTTCGTGAAATGAACACAGGTGGTATTCATGTACAGCTTGGTTGAAATAAAGCGCAGAATTGAGGCAATCCGGCAGACAAGGCAACTTACCAAGGCCATGTACCTTATTGCCTCATCAAAGCTTACCCGGGCTATGGAAAGGTATAAGGCAAATCATATATATTTTGACAAAATACAGTCTACCTTAAAAGACATTATCTATCATACCCCGGAAATTGACCACCCCTTCTTCCAGCAAAAGGGTAAGGAGCGTATTGCGTATTTTGTCATTGCAGGTGATAAAGGATTGTGCGGGGCTTACAATCATAATGTCCTTCATGCGGCTCTTTCTCATATGCAGCAGCATGAAGGGACAAAACACATTTTTGTTGTAGGTAATGTAGCCCGTGATTTTTTTATAAGAAAAGGCTACAATGTGGACGTGGAGTATTTGTACGCGGCCCAGAGCCCAACATTTTACTATTCCAGGGATATTGCCGAGCATATTATTGAATCTTACAGCCAGCATGAAATTGATGAGTTTTACCTGGTTTACACCCACCTGGAATCAGCCGTGAAACAGATTCCCAAGGTTGTTAAACTTCTGCCCGTAGAATTGTCAAACTTTGATGATATACGCCTTGAAAAGGAATACCGCGCTGATATACTATATCAGCCTTCTCCAAAGGCAGTCCTGGACCTGTTGATTCCCAAATATGTTATTGGCTTTATATACGGCGCATTGATTCAGTCGTTTGCCAGCGAACAGCAAGCCAGAATGCTGGCCATGGATACAGCCACCAAGAACGCCGATGAGATGATTGCAAAATTGCAGGTAAAATATAACCAGGCAAGGCAGGCTGCCGTCACCAACGAGATTGCGGAAATAATGGGTGGCGTCGCTGCCCTTGAGGAAAACCTCCTGCAACCTTGAAGGAAACATGCGCCGGAAGGAGATGAACAAAATTGGCAATGAATAATAAAGAACAGTATAAAGGGAAAGTAATACAGATTGTAGGACCTGTTATTGATATACAGTTTGAACCAGGCTATGCTCCTGCCATACTCAACGCTGTCAGGATAGTCGATGGGCAGCACGAGGTTTGGGCTGAAGTGTCACAGCATATGGGCAATAATATAGTGCGCTGTATAGCGCTTCAGGCAACAGACGGTTTGAAAAGAGGCCTGGATGCCTATGACACAGGGGCGCCCGTTAGTGTTCCGGTTGGAAATGAAGTCCTGGGCCGGGTGTTCAATGTTTTGGGCCAGCCCATTGACGGAAAAGAACCAGTAAAAACCCAGAACAAGGTGTCCATCCACCGTCCGGCACCTTCCCTTGAGGACCAGAAACCAGCCACCGATATCCTGGAAACCGGCATAAAAGTAATCGATTTGCTGGCACCCTATCCCAAGGGAGGAAAAATCGGACTGTTCGGCGGCGCTGGTGTTGGAAAAACCGTTCTTATTATGGAACTTATACACAATATCGTCACCAAGCACGGAGGTGTTTCAGTTTTTACAGGTGTGGGCGAACGTACTCGTGAAGGCCAGGAACTGGTCAGTGAAATGACTCAGTCAGGAGTCCTGGAAAAGACAGCCCTGGTGTTCGGCCAAATGGATGAACCACCGGGTGCAAGAATGCGCGTAGCATTGACGGGGTTAACCATTGCAGAATATTTCAGGGACCATGGAGGCCAGGATGTGCTTCTTTTCATAGATAACATATTCCGTTTTATCCAGGCAGGTTCGGAGGTTTCCGCCTTACTGGGCCGTATGCCTTCAGCGGTAGGATATCAACCTACCCTGGCAGTTGAAGTAGGTGCCCTCCAGGAACGCATTGCTTCCACCAAAAACGGCTCAATAACATCAGTACAGGCGGTATATGTGCCCGCAGATGACCTGACGGACCCTGCTCCTGCTACCATATTTGCCCATCTGGACGCCACCACGGTATTGTCAAGGCAAATTGCGGAAATGGGAATATATCCGGCAATCGATCCACTGGATTCAACCTCAAGGATTCTTGACCCGAGGATAATCGGTGAAGAGCATTACCAGGTGGCACGCAGAGTACAGGAAGTCCTGCAGAGATACAAGGAACTTCAGGATATTATCGCTATACTTGGTATGGAAGAACTTGACGAAGAAGACAGGCTGGCCGTTTACAGGGCCCGTAAAATTCAGAGGTTTTTATCCCAGCCGTTTCATGTTGCTTCCACATATACAGGTATCGAAGGCAGATTTGTGCCAATAAGGGAAACCATTGAAGGGTTTAAGGCAATCGTTGACGGTAAAGTGGACGACATTCCCGAGTCAGCCTTCTTTATGGCAGGGAACCTGGATGAAGTAATCAAAAAGGCAGAAAAATGAGAAAGTAAGGTGTTAATATGACCAGTGAATTTTACCTTGAGGTTATAACCCCGGAAAGGACCTTTTTTCAGGGAAATGTTGAGATGATTGTCGTTAACAGCATTGACGGCGAGTTGGGCATTATGAAAGGACACCTTCCCATGGTTGCGTCCATCGCCATTGGCACCCTTAAAATAAAGCAGAACGGTAAATGGCGGGAAGCAGCCATCAATGAAGGATTCATGGAAGTACTCCCTGACAGGACCATAGTTTTGTCCCACACGGTGGAATGGCCGGAAGAAATAGATGCCAGACGTGCTCAGGCCGCATTGGAACGCGCCCAGGATAGAATACGGCAACGCAGGAGTATGAAGGAATACTACCAGTCCAAAGCGGCAATGGCCCGCGCTACATCAAGATTGAAAGTTAAGAAGAGGTATAATATTGACTAGGCTATCCTTAAGCAATTTGTACCTCTTCCCTACCCTTACCTATTTTTAATATAAAATCTTCCCCAGCCGTACCTATTTTTCTTACGTTTCCAAAGGCATGGATGACTATTTACATGTGATCAAGCTTAAACAGCCATCTCCATTTCTGCTCTGTCTTTTGATTTCCGTTTTATACTGATAAGGCGTTCCTCTTCTTCCATCTGGCGTATTTTTCTTTCCAGGATTACAAACACCAGCACTGAAACCAATACTGTAACAATAGTAAATACAACGGACGGCATATTGCCTTTATAAATTCGCATGCCAATATAATTATATAACCAGTGGACAGCAACACCGCACCATATTGTCCTGGTTGCAAATCTTATATTGTTAAGGAGCATTCCAATAACAAAAGTGGAAACAACATTTACCAGCAGAAAAGCATTGAAACCTGTTCCCGGCACGTATGCCCAGTGAGCCACAGAAAACAGAAGCGCAGCTATAACGCTTCGCTGCCACCGCTTCATACTTTGGAAACATGCACTCAATATATACCCGCGAAACAGCATTTCCTCCGTGATGGGAACCAGCAAAACACTTAAAGGGGACCGGGTTATCCCTGTGGTAATGGCTGTTATGTACTGAGAAAACAGGTTTTCACCATAAATAAGGCTTTCTATGGCTGTAGTAACTACATAGAAAACGGCCGTTGCGGCAAAACCAACTAAGCAAAATATAATATCTTCTGTTCTGAATGCAAATCCGGCTCTTTTAAGCTTTTTGCTATCAATGAGGCAGTGACTTATAATTATTGCGGCAAGCGTTGAAACAGGCAGAGCATAGTTTATATAGAATTTCCCTGTTACAATAAATATCAGTCCCACAAAAACAACTCCGCAGCAAACAGTTAGAAAAGCAAGGCGTAACAGCCTGAATACAGACATGAAAATATCTTTTTTCATTAGCATCTCCCCTTCGAAATGATATAAATATATTTTTATCAATTATCACTGGAGTTTTTTATGGGCTTGCAACATGAAAAAATAAATATAAAATATGATTTTGTTATTTTATTATTTTTGTTTCTCTGTTGACTTACTTTTTAACTATCTCATTCATAAACTTAGCTTATATAGTTGAGTTAATTTTGTTTTTCTTTTCTAACTTTTCCTTTGTAAAATTAATCTCAATAGGCTTATTTTGCATTTATCTTATTTGGGCCTGTCGTCCTCGACTTCCCTGTTTGTTAGCTCCAGTTCGTTTTTTTCATTTACCCTGTAATAGTCAGTGTAATATAAGCCGTTTTCCACTTTATACCATACTATTAGCAATTCATTCTCCTGGTCGATATGCAAAAGTTGCAGGCAAAAGCTGTACTCAAACTGCTGAGTTTCATTATTCCAGCACCAATAATAATACGGAATGCTGTTATTTGGAATCCATCCATATATCTCCAAATCCAGATATCCATCAAAATTGACGTCCTTCAGTGCTGCCGTTTCTTCCTTTGACGGACATTCCGTGTAACCTTCCTCATCTCCATACATCCCTTCGATATCCATAGCTTCCTTAACAAGTATTGACTGGATCAAATTCATCCCTTCGTAAACGCGGATTTCCCTTACACCATATATATCAATGTCATCAAACTTTTTCTTTCCAAATACATGAAGTGATAATGTTTTCCCGTCACCTAAAGGCATTTCCATAGTTTTCAGCAATTCGTCTTCCTTCATAGCAGGCTGTGTTGTAACTGTAGCAGTATTATCATCTGCAGGTTCCAGTGCTGAAGGTGAAATATTGTCTTCAGGTAAAGTTCCTGAAGCAGCATTTGTAGTGTGCGGCACAGCGTTAGAAGTATCAACTTCAGATACAGAATCTGAAGTGAGAATTGAAGATGTCATTGACATAATCACAAAGGTCGTTATAACTGCAAGTATAAAACAGTGCTTGTGTTTAGCGTTATATAATGTTTTTCTTCCCATGTAGTAGTAATAATAAAACCTAAGAAAATTTTTCCTTGTTATAATATTTTACCCTGATTTTTCTACTTAGGGGATAGCTATCCTGAAAAAATTCTCCATAATATTTAGAAAATTTTGATCACAACGTAAATTTTTACTCTCCTGCAACTTTTTGTCCCTTTTGTTCGTATTATAAGTGTAAAAATAAGTGAAGAATTTTATTGATCTTCCATTAGAATTATTTCTTAAGGGAAGACAGTTACAATAACAGAAATGGAGGGAAATATCATGTCAAATATAAGGTTCAAAAAAGCAATTCCTGTTATTGTTCTGGCTGTTGCGTTGATTGGAGGAATACTGGCTTTCAGTTTCAGGGACCGGTTATTTGGGTATGGATTACGGGGTAACAATACTGGGCCTGAAATCACACAACGAAACACAGTTGACAGGGACAACACCTCAGGTAGAGAAGATATGGCTGCACCTCTGGTGAATATATTCCGAATTGACAACAGACATTACATGTTAATGTCCGGTTATGCGGAGGAATTTGGACTTCCCGCTCAAATAAGTAACGAAGATATTGGCCATAAAATCACAACTATCAAGGACAGCCCGGATAAAAGCCTGATTGACTGTGATGTCTTTTACTATCAGCCCGCAGGTTGTGAGGCTGTCGTTGCAGTAAAGAGAAATGATAACTATGAATTATACAGGTTTTATTCTTTTGAGAGTTATATAAATAACCAGGATGAGGACGCCATTGAGTATTTAAAACTTTATGGGATAAATGAGCCTGAGGATATTGCGAAAATCCAGTTCATAATCTACGATGAAAAAAGCAGGCTGGCAGGCACCCTGAATGTGGCAGGCGAAATCACGAACAGTGAGGAAATTGCGAAGTTCTTTGAATACTATTCAGTTTTAAAGAACTCCAGTGACAAGTATTTCGAAAAGATATACGGCAATTATGCACCAGAGCGCTCAAGAGATGTTGAGATTGATACAGTCAATCACACCGAACCTGAAAAAAGCGAACCTGAAAGCAAGGATATCCCTGTTGGAATGCCTGCTTCCCCGGTAAAGCCCAGTCTTACACCGGCACCGGCAACAATTAGTGATATGCCTGGCTCCACACCGGCAACACCATCACAGGGCGGTACATCAGTGGCCCCTTCCCGGGGTGCTGCAGGAGATGCTCTCGCTAATCCAGTTGCCATAAGGATTTACAACCGAAACGGGATTTATTTTGAAACCATGTATTATAAAAACATCGGCTTCATTTCCAGGTACGAAATCTCAGACGAATTTGCCAGCTTTATGAAACATTATACTAAATAATTGATGTTATACTTTATAGCTTTTCTTATATCTTGAAGCAAATATTATAGCAGCAATCAACACCAACATTAACACACCGGTAAGAATTACATTTCCTATGACGAGGACCTGGCCTGCAGGGATATTTGCACCCATACGGTTCAGAGGACTGTTATTCTGTCCTCCCTGTCCCATTCTGCCAGGATTATTGGGAGATGTCCTTTGTCCATCAATTGGTGCCATTCTACCGAATTGCCTGCCTCTCATTCCTCCCGGAAAAGCAAAGTTACCTACGGGAAAACCCATATTTCCGCCTCTGCCGCCCAACATGCTACCAAGGTCAGACAGTTTTATATTTCCAGCCTGTACTTAAGTCCCTCACCTTACTATAATTTTACTACAAACTGTAAATATCGAAGAACAATATAGAAATTATTGGATGTTTAAACCATAATAAAAAGAGCACTTCACTTGAAAGGGATTTGAAAACATATGAGAGTATTGTTTTTGGGAACCTCGGCGGCAACTTCATTTCCTTTGGCATTTTGCAAATGCAGGGTCTGTGAGCAGGCAAGGATCAATAAAGGAAAAGACACCAGGAAAAGGTCATCGCTGGTCATTAATGATGATCTGCTGATTGATTTCGGGCCTGACACCGTGACCGCAGCTGCCATGTATAATGTTGATCTGACCAGGATCAGATACATCCTGCAAACCCACGGGCATTCAGACCATTTTGACTCAGGACACTTCATAACAAGACATAAGGAATATGCGGTAGAGAACGTTCAGCCTATTTGTCTTATAGCTTCGGAAAAAACAGTCAGGTCCCTGGACAGATGGATGAAATCCCAGAACCCAAATGTTGATCTGTTTGACAGAGCATGGCTTGATATGCTCAATACGGATATCAGATACATTAATAACGGGGAATGCGTTAAAGTAGGTGTTTACACAGTTACCGGCATAGAATCCCTGCATGACATTGGCGAGAACTCCCTGATATATGTAATAAGCTGTGATGGCAAAAATATCTTGTATGGAACTGATTTGCTGCAAATATCTGACAAGGCCTGGGATATCCTGAAAAGTTTCCGGCTTGATTTGGTGATTTTGGACCAGACATATGGGGCCGGATTCAACGCAGGCGGACACCTGGACGCAGGCCAGGTGGTTGATATTATAAAACGGATGAAAGAAGAAAGAATTATCGATGAAAATAGTCTGGTCTATGCAACCCATATATCCCATGAAGGCAATGACATACACGACATAATGGAAGAACTTGCTGTAAAAAACGGATATCATATTGCCTTTGACGGATTGGAAATGGTCATATAAGAAATTGATCTGTTCCAGGTATTAAGGTTATTATTGAATTGATATTACTCCTTTGATATATATTATAATTAAGGAGTGGTATATTAAAGATGTCCTCAGATAACCCATACCGACCTTTATACTTGTCCCTCAACGAGAAACAATGGGATGAAAAGTTAAAGCTGAGCCAGAAACTGGCGTCCCCTTGTATTTTATGCGGAAGGCAATGTCATGCTATGCGTTGGGCTCCTTTGCAGCCTTCCAAAGGAGTTTGCGAAACCCTGGATAAAGCAGTTGTGGCAAGTGCCGGGCCACATTTTGGCGAGGAACCACCTCTTGTTGGCAAGAGAGGTTCGGGAACCATCTTTTTCTCAGGCTGTAACCTGAAATGTATCTTTTGCCAGAATTACGATATAGCCCACCATTACAAGGGACAGGAAGTAAGCGACGAGGAACTGGGCAAATTGATGCTTCGGTTGCAGGAACTTGGCTGCCATAATATCAATCTTGTTTCCCCGACACATGTAGTTCCAAACATTTTAGCTGCCATAAGGTTTGCCGCCAGGCAGGGCCTTCATATTCCAATTGTATATAACACCGGAGGATATGATTCACTGGAAACTATCAGGTTGCTGGACAGTGTTGTGGACATTTACATGCCGGATATGAAATACGGTGAACAGGATCATGCTGAGGAATTTTCCAAAGCATCCAATTATCCTGAAATCAATTTTGCCGCTGTCAAAGAGATGCACAGGCAGGTAGGTGATTTGGCTATAGTAAATAATATAGCGGTTCGTGGTCTGCTGGTAAGGCACCTGGTTCTTCCCGGAGGGCTGGCAGGTACTGAAAAAGTTATGGATTTTTTAGCTAACGAAATTTCCAGGAATACTTATGTGAACATAATGTCACAATACAGGCCATATTTTAAGGCGGTAGGCCACTCACTCCTGGGCAGGAGAATCAGGGACGCTGAACACTCACAAGCCCTGCAGATCGCGGCTAATGCCGGCCTGACAAGGGTTCAGGCTTTATAGTAATATTATAGTTGTATCGTCTGGCAACATTTCCGAACATAAAAAATATTATGTTAATGTGAGTTAATATTTAAGAGGTATTTGATTTATGTTTTATAATACCTACAACACCATGTATTCCAATTTTGGGAACAGGCAATGGATCGGCAGCAGGATTAATGTTGAGGCAGCAATTCTGATTGCTTTACAGCGGATTCCCGGACAAGTAATGAAAGTTGAATTTGATTATGAAAATGGTTTCTTGGTATATGAAATTGTCATTCGCAATCCGTCTGGAGTTTACGAGGTTCACGTTAATGCTGCTTCCGGTCAGATAATAAAGGTTGAAATCGAGAATGACTAGATTAAGGCTTTGCAAATTTATGACAGGTTTAGAGACGGGGAGACGGTAAAATCATCTCTCTTATTGATGAGGAAAGAAACTTTCCTCTATTATTTATTCATTTTTACGCTGGATGGGAAGGAATGGGATTAGCTTTTCGGCAAATCTGGGAAGTGTTATTGTCTGCAACCAAACTTTGCCTGGACCAGTAAGTTTTGTAAGGAATAATCCTTCCCCGCCGAACAATACGTTTTTAAACCCTTTAACCCTTTCTATTTCATAATCCACCATTTCTTCAAAGGCAGCTACATTACCGGTATCAACTTTCAGAACCTCTCCGGGAGCAAGAGTTTTTTCAAAACATGTTCCGTCAACCTCTATGAAAGCATATCCACGGCCGGAAAGTTTTTGCAATATAAAACCTTCTCCTCCGAACAAGCCGGCCCCAATGTTCCTGCTGACATAAGTGCTGAGTTCAACCGATGGTTGTGCACACAAAAATGCATTCTTTTGGATGATGATATTTCCTTCAGTGATGTTCAGGGCGATTATGGAGCCTGGAAAAGTAGATGCAAGGGTTATTTCAGCTCCGTCAGTCTGGGCGGTGTAGGTAGCCATGAAAAGCGACTCGCCTGTAAGCATGCGGCCGAGGCCTTTGAGAAACCCGCCTTTCATATTCGTTTCCATTACAACATTTTCCGTCATCCAGGTCATTCCGCCTGATTGAGTATAAATACTTTCGCCCTCTCTTAAAGTGATTGTTATAGCCGGCAAGTTCCCTCCAAAAATGTTGTACTTCATAGTTTTCACCCCTGATTTTTGTTATTGGATTTATCTTCCAGGTTGAAATAATTCTTGATCATTCTTGCAACCACTTCAGGTTCAAGGTTTGTATTATCTATCTTCAGATAATGCTTAAAAGGAAGTTCTCCTTCATTACCCGAAGATATCCAAAACCGGCTCAATAATCATATGGTTGTGAAACAGCCTGTAATCCGTGATTTTCATCAGTTCCTGTCCCACAGTCATTTTCCCGACAGCTCCACTGCCGAATATTAAGACAAGATTCATTTTTCTCGCCCTTTCGGTAAATGGCATGGTTAACCCATATAATTCCAGTAAATATTATATATTATAACATTAATAGATGGAATTGGTAGTATTTTTTCTTTTATTTAACATTAATGTAACATTTTCGACATGATTTAGAAGTATGGAAGTAAGAAAACGGTGAAACAGAGAAGACTTATCAATAGAATTGTCGATGGGACGGTTCTAATCCTTTGTATGATCAGATATTATAACCAGGGAATTTGTTGCTTTGGACCTGCGCATTCCCCCCATATTACTACACTTAAACTCGGCAACAATGTCTGAATTGGTGACAACTTGTCCAATTTTAAATTTACAAACACTGCTCATAATAATCCTCCATTACTTTTTTAGCTATATAAATATCGGCAGGCAAAAGGTCATATTTCAGCAAATCATTTATTCTAACCCATTTATACCTATCATGTACTGATACCTGAATTGACCCATCTGTTATTATACAATAATAAGCAAGAAGATTAATATGTATATTTGCATAACTATGGGTAACTTCTGTGCAAAATTTGCTGACAGAAACAGTTATATTAAGCTCCTCTTTGAGTTCTCTGACAAGACAATCTTCAGGCGTTTCGCCAACCTCAACTTTTCCACCAGGAAACTCCCAGCCTCCGGCGAAATTTTCTTTCGGCGCGCGCCTGGTGATTAAAACCACGTCACCATCCACTATTACTCCTGCTGTAACTTTAATTGTGTTCACAAATTACACCTCGCCATAACATTGCAAATATCATAATAACTTACTTGCATGAAGTTTTTCAAGCAAGAAGTATGGGAAGTATAATGAGAATAATACAATAAGTGTGGATCAATGGAATTCTTTAACTATAAGCATTGAGGGAGAATGCTCTTTCGAAAGAACAGGAAATTCCTATAGCACCTTGCGGTTTGAGCGCCCTGTGAATTTTGCCGGTACCGGTGAAGATGCTACTTTGAAAATCCATGCTTCCGGAAGAAACGCGATTTTCTCTGACCTCAGCAACATAGCTTTTTACAACGCAAGACAAAAAGACGGGGCACTTTGCATAAAGCGCCCCGTTAGTCATTTTATTGCTATTGATAGTATAACTATATAATCCTGCATGCCTTCTTAAGCTGCATGGCCAGTTCATAAAGGTAATCCTTGCATTCCTCAACATCTGGATTAGGCTGGCGGCGGAGTGCTGCAATTTTTGCTGTTGGCGGATAAGCCATAGGACACAGTTCCCCTGCTTCCAAAAGATTTGCAGCGAATTCGCAAAGCTCAAGTATTTCGGCTGCGTCACCGCTGTGGTCACGGTACATGTTCCTCCTGGTTTTCCTCATTACATAATCCACACGTTGCAAGAGTTGGTTAACATAGTCTTCCTGATTAACGTCGGCACGGATTGCCGTTTCCGTCCTGTTTCTGTAAAAACCGAACAATGCTGCAACAATAGCCGGATCGCGGATTGTCCCGTCCGGATAAACTATTCCGTGTACCTTATTCCACCCGTCATTTCCAATCATCAGTTCGAACAGGTACCACCCTATACCATACTCATTTGCCATTTCAATGACCATGTCATAGGGGTTGGCCCGGCAAAGGCAAGCAGTTTCATTATTCAGAATGGGCTTATTATATTTCTTCCCTAGCTCAACAGCCATGTCATATATTCTGCGCAGCCTGCTCCTGGTGGCAGAGTAATCGTGGAATATGATGACGTCTACAAGAGGAGCAGTCCCGGAAGGTTCCGTTTCAAATATAAAAATATTGCCTACGCCAATGTCATGGACAGGGTCCTTTTGCTTAACGTATTTGCAGAAATGCCGCACAATCTCCCAGGTTTTTTCCTGCTTTTCACGAAGTTCCTTCATATCAGGCCGTTCCCTGAAAGTCTGCAAATACTCAGGCTCGTCATCGTACCAGGTCAGCCAGTTATCGTGGTAACCAGGTTCATTGGCTATATCCCAGAACAGGAGTCCCGGTTCATCTCCAATAGCGGCCAGCAACTTATCAAAATATTGTTCGCCTATCACCCAGCTGGATTTGTCCTCAATAGTCTTGGGAAGGGGAGGAAGCCCATTGCCTGCCTGCCAGTTTCTGCGATCCATATCTTCAGGCAGGAAGCGGAAACCCATAAATATAATAGGATTCGTGGAAATACCATGCTTCCAGGCAGTTCTTACAAACTGCTTTACGTTTTCCAGGAACTTGTCCCCCATTTTTGCGTAAAAATTGTAGGAAAGAAAAATGCGTGCGCTGTTTAGGCCCAGCCTTTCAGCATAACCCATCTCGCGGTCAACAACCGCGTCGTCGTAATTCTCCCAAAAATCCGCGTCGTTCCACGCATAGCTGGCAGTATAGTTAAAACCGCGAATTTTTGAATAGTCTACTATTTTTTTCATCATGTCTCACCCTTTCATAAATGAAATATTTACACATGAAGTGCATAATCCAAAAATTTTGCTACTCTTTAAGATTTATCAGAGGGAGTTGATCTGATTGAACCTGACTACCTGAATTAAATAAACCCGGGCAATCACCCCTTTTCAAATTGATTGAATAAATTATCGTTCAGGACATTATGTATTGAATAGTATTGCATGAATAGAATAACAGTTTTAATGTAAAAAGGCAACATACTCCTATTCGCATAAACTATACCATTACTAACCTGAGTTGCGTTATCTGGGGACTTTATCACGGGCTATCGGGTTATCAGGCAAATAATTAATAATACAACTTAGGTCATCCGATGACGCATTACTTACACTGTAATGCCGCTTGCATGGTGGTGGGTCTGAAAAGTTATCTATGTATAGGAACCCTTTTCAAAATCTCCATATAAACGATACAAAGTTTTGCTTGTGTTCCTGCGGGCCCTGTAAATACCCACATATGGCTCTTCGACATAGTCACACAATCTGTCTGAATATAAATACAACGTTGTGGTCTTGTCATCTGTGTGGATTTTAATAATTAAATAGTTATGTTCAACCGGATTATCGTTGACGGAATATCTCAGTGTCTTTTTCGCGCCGGAAATGGCAGAAAGGATTTCGTTAATTTGCTCGGTGTCAGTTATAGTCACACAGCCAACGCTTAACCTATCATTAATCTGCTCCATTTCTATAAAAGAAACCGACGTTTCGTCAGGAAGTTCAATGGTTTCTATTAGAACGGCAAGCAAAAGTATAATTCCGGCAGCCATCAGAACAACAGCCACCCATATTATCAAAAAAACAGGTTTCTTATAGTTGAGCATATCCTTATCAGCCACCCTCTCCGGAACATCGTTTATGTATTTCTGATTTTATTTTATCATAAGCCGTTGCCATGCTAAACTGGAAGGACGGTGTATAGTTACTTACAGGTAATTCAGATTATAGCCCATAACTTTACATAGTATGTTTTTTGGAGTCTTTTGCCCAGCTTAACCCTGAATTAGCTGAAACAATGAAAACTCACCTGATTATGGACCTGGACAAGTTTGGTATATGGGATGACAATTACATGATGTTTTTAAGGAAAAGAGCAGAAAAAATAAGCGAAGAACTTGAAAAAAGGATATTCCGGTAAAAAAGCCCTCATCAAACACAGCTATAAATAAAAAACAGAGGGTAAATTACCCTCTGTTTTTTTATTTATCCTGCTTTTCCTGAAGTTTTCTTAGTTAGAAATGTAGCGTTCATAAGCTGTTTGATTAATTTTCAGCCATTCTTGCAGTCCCATTTTGTTCAATTCTTTCAGATAACTATCCCATTCTTCTTCAGCTTTACCATTAACAATCCATTCTGCAGTCTTTCTTTCTACAAATGCAAGGATATCAGTATCAAGCTGAGACATAGCTTCACTTTCTTCCGGAGTGTAGAATAAAGGCGGACATGGGTTTTCTCTGAAATACTGAAGCGTATTTTCGTCCATAAATTTTACCTTTCTGTCAGTCAGCGGTAAACGAAGTGTTTCACGGTATTCTTTTTCAAATACTGCCCATGATCCACTTTCGCCAGGACAATTAGCATTACGCCATTGAGATACTGACAGTAAAATCCCGATTTCAGTATCGTTTATTAAGTTAATACTGAAATTCATCAATTTGTTTAGATGGAAATAAAGAACTATAATAAAAACAAGACAAACGTCAGATAGGGGAGTATGGTTATATAAATGCAAGTTCGGACAGGGATCCATACATGTAAATACATAAGAAATAATCTGTAGACAAAATATATAAGGTTTGCCTTATAGGTTTATTTATGGCAGCTCAGCAAAAAGTAATAAGTACTACTTGGAGAATAAATCAAAAGCTGGGAGAATAAAAATGTTTCTTAACATTATAACAAAACTGAAGGTAAAAACCTTTCTATTTATATCTTACTTAAGTGTTCTTTTGTTTCCTATCTTCATATTTACTTACAGCTATATTGAAAACTATCAAATACTAAAAAACGAAATAAATAACAGTAATATAATTCTCCTGGAACAAATAAAAGATTCCATTGATTCATACATTAGTGATTTCAACAAGATTTGCCTGAATCTCCAAGTTAATAAATCTGTTCAGTTGATTTCCTATGATGAAGGCACTTTGGATTTAAGAGACCACTACACTTTATACGAACTGAAACAAGCACTTGCTTCATATAAAGTAGCAAATATAGCTATCAGTGATATTTTAATATATTTCAAAAAAACTAATGTCGTAGTAAACACACGTACTACTTATAATACCGGTTTGCTTCCAGATTAAGTCTATATAATGGTGTAAAAAGAAAAACAATAAGTTGAGCCAAAGCTCATGCCTCGGTTAGAATATAGTTACCCAACAATACCAAACCGAGGAGGATGAACCATGGCTCAGTTTAATATTACTATAACCGAGGAACTTTTGCACGGATTAT
>Ga0134102_1000188_pt1 | contig 79375 bp, 68 predicted proteins | sample 13_3_2metaG_FD_94447 | JGI IMG/M metagenome (GOLD analysis project Ga0134102, IMG submission 94447) | Switchgrass degrading microbial communities from high solid loading bioreactors in New Hampshire, USA - 13_49_3.3_201_A3 metaG | ecosystem: Engineered > Bioreactor > Semi-continuous > Anaerobic...
AGGGTATTGTACACGCGCTCCTGGGGGAAGTATGCCCTCCACCCGGCAGAGGCGCTGAGTTCTTCCAGGATGCGATGGATGGGTTCCCTCATGTTATAGGGAATCTGAACAGCCAGCACGCCATTCTTCCTCAAAAGATCCATCAGCTTTTTCAGCAGCTGGTGATGGTTGGGAACCCACTGGAGGCAGGCATTGGAAAACACGATATCGTAGTCGCCTTCCAGTTCAGCCAGATCACCGCTGACATCGCAAAGTCTGAATTCCATGTCGGGGTGATCTGCTTTTGCCTTTTCAATCATATTCTCGGAATTGTCTATGCCGATAACCCTGGCATGGCTGAAGCGATCTTTCAGCACCCGCGTGCTGTTGCCCGGCCCGCACCCCACATCCAGGATCCTTTCCGGGTTGGAAAGCCTGATGCGGTTGACCAGATCGATGGCCGGCTGCGTTCGCTGGCTCTGAAATTTCAGATACTGTGACGCATCCCAGCTGGGCATGTGCTCTCACTCCTTCAGGTTCAGTAATATTCCTCATTCTAACCTTTTTTACCGAAAAAATCAAACCGGGTGGAAATTCCTTCCGGCTCTTCATTCCCCGGTTTCAAAGGTAAGGAGGATATTCACCTGCTGTTCGCCTATCCGCCTGATCGCTTCATTCAGGTCCTGTACGGTGTTCTCCAGCCTTACGATAACCTCCCTGATTCTGCCCGAAAGCTCCTGCACCTCATCCTGATAATCCCGAATCATATCCCGCACCTTCAGGTCGGTGCCGGCGCATCAGGCATTACGACACGAATCAGACCTTCCATTTCTCATAATGGACCCTTGCTTCATCAAAACGGTCCACTTCTCTGCCCTTATCCTGGCCGTGTCCCACCACAACCAGGCCGATGGGAATCATATCGGACGGCATATTCAGCAGTTTTGCCACAGCGTCAACCCGTTCCTGTACAGGATACAAACCGCACCAGACGGCACCCAGGCCCAGGCCATGGGCGGCCAGGAGAATGTTCTCTATGGCAGCCGAGCAGTCTTCGACAAGGTAGCCAATATGATTCTCCCTGTTCGTATCCCCGCAGACAATGATACCGCATCCCGCCTGCGGGAGCATCTTGGCGTAAGGATGGAGCCTGGCTATTTCTTCCAGGGTATCGCGGTTTCGTACGATCACAAATTGCCAGGGCTGCTTGTTATGCGCCGAGGGCGCGCAGAATCCGGCCTTCAGCAGGAGCTTCAAGTCCTCTTCACTCACAGGCTCACCCGTGTATCTTCTGATGCTTCTGCGCGTAAACAGAGCTTCCATGACATCCATACGAATCATCCTCCTTTTCTGTATGGCTGATATCGTCCGGTACCGAAATGCCTGAAATATGCGGGTTCCGCCAATTCCAAACGGCATGGGACATACCGGTATCATCCTTTTTCGTTATCCGGCAGTTTTTCCATATAGACGCTCATGGACGGATAGGCCAATTTTATGCCCAACTCGTCCAGTATATGCATCAGTTTGAGGTTGATATCCTCTTTGACCTCCAGGTATTTCCTTCGATCGGTGTCCCTGGTGAAGAAATACAGAATGATATTAAGCCCGTTTTGGCCGAATGAATCAAAATTGACGAATATGGTCTCAGGGTGGACGTCAGGATGGTTCTCCAGCATGCTTCTAACCCTGGCAAGCAGCTCTTCCAGCTGTTCGGCCTTCGTGTCATAATTAACGCTGAGGGAGAATTCGACTCTTCTTTTCCCCATTTTGGACCAGTTGGTGATGTTGGACTTGGCCAAACCGGCATTGGGCACCGTAACCAGGGCTTGGGCAAAGGTTCGGATACGGGTGCTTCTGAAGCCTATGTCCTCCACCGTGCCTTCGACATCAGGGGTCTGAATCCAGTCGCCTATCTGGAAAGGCTTATCCACCATAATGGTGAGGCCGCCGAAGAAATTGGCCAGGGTTTCCTGTGCCGCCAGTGCAAAAGCAAGGCCGCCGAGGCCAAGGCCCGTCAATAAGGCGCCGAGATCATAATTCCATTCCTTTGCGATAACGCTAATGGCAATGATGACGACAATCAGCTTGACACCCTTGGAAATATACGGAACCAACAGATTATCCAGCGTGGTGCGTGTCCTGTCGGCGATTTTTTCAAAGAGTTTTGCCAGGATATCCCCCGCCCTGTACAGGGCCCAGAACACAGAGAAAGCCACAACGGTGCGTAAAACATGGCCGGCAAAAACCTGGCCGGTGACAGGAATGCGGATGAGCGCCAGGGCAATGAAGAAACCGATGGCGACAACCAACAGTCTGGCCGGTGGATTAACAGCCTGCACAAGCGCATCATCTAGTGTCGTTTTTGTCCTGAAGGTAACTTTTCTTAATAGGGCAACGATCACGTTCACAAAAAACTTGCGCAGGGTAAAGGCGATGACCATGACGACACAAGCGGCAATAAGCCTCCAGACCTCAACCTGCAGGAAGGTATGGGCGAAGAAGGCCGTAATCTGCTCCCACAGGTACCCGATATCTTCCAATGTATTGCACACCTCCATTGGTTTATTGTACCATATTATAACCGTGCCCGGGATCGCTTACAACAAATCCGGGGGAGAATCCAAATCAGTGTGGATTTTCAAGGACATTTCGTGTGCTTTTCGTCGGTAAGTGGTAAAATAGTTTTGCTGAATATCCCGGAAGGAACCCTCTCCGGTGCAGCGGAATGTGATTCTGCGCCCATATCATGGACAGCGGTGAGTTGGAGGTGCCGTTATGACAGAGATTCTGTCAGTTGACAGCAACAGTTTTGAACAAAAGGTGTTGCATTCATCGGATCCGGCTGTGGTCTACTTCCGGTCCGACGATTGCCTGCCCTGCATGACCTTCGACGGCATTTTTGAGCGGGTCGCGTCTTCCAGAGGATCGGTCCGCTTCGCCAGGATCGCCGTACCCGACAACAGGCAACTGGCCGATCAGTACGGGATCAAATCCTGCCCGACCCTCCTGTTCTTCAATGAGGGAAAAGAAGTTTGTCGGCGTTTGATCGGATATATCAGCTATGACGAATTCAGGGAAGCTGTGGATATGCTGGGCACCAGAACTTGCCTTCCTGAGGCCAGAGCGGTGGTCCATTGCGATGTGCTCATCATGGGGGCAGGACCGGCCGGTCTGACGGCGGCCATCTATACCGCCAGGGGCAAGCTTTTTACGGTAGTTCTGGAATCCGGCGTACCGGGCGGACAAGTCATCACCACCTACCAGGTGGCCAATTATCCGGGAACCAGCGGCACCGTCAGCGGCTTTGATCTGATGGAAAACATGAGCAGACAGGCAAGGGATTTCGGAGCCCGCATTGACGATATGCAGGAAATCGAGGAACTTCGGCTTGAAGGCAACGAAAAATATGTCAGGACCAAGGTAACCGATTATTACGCCAAAGCGGTCATCATCGCCACAGGCTCGGAGCCGAAAAAGCTTCCAGTTGAGCAGGAAAATACCTTCAGGGGTCGTGGCATCCATTATTGCGCATCCTGCGACGGCGCCTTCTACCAGGGTGCGGACCTGGTTGTGGTGGGAGGCGGGATTGCTGCCTTCGAAGAGGCGGTGTTCCTGACCCGATACGCCAGAAAGGTGACCATTCTGATTCGCTCCGACACCCCACGGGCCGGACGCGCATACATTGAGGATGCCCTGAAGAATCCCAAGATCGCAATACGCTATAATAGTGTCATAACAAAGGTCCTGGGCGACGATTTCGTCCGTGGCGTCGTGCTGGAAAACACAAAGACCGGCGAGATTTCAGAGATGAAGGTGGACGGCATCTTCGTCTATATCGGCTCCCAGCCGAACACTAAACTTTTCAGCCCCTGGCTGCGCCTTTCGGACAAAGGTTATATCATCACCGACGAGAACATGGCCACCAACATCCCGGGTGTTTTCGCCGCCGGGGATGTGCGGGAAAAAGAGGTGCGGCAGATCGCAACCGCCGTCGGCGACGGCACCATAGCCGGCATCATGGCCGAGAAATACGTCCATGGATTGTCATGAGGATCCCCGAGGATTTTGGGATATATCGCACAGCATGCTGTCCTTGCCAAAAACCTCAAAAAAGAAGCGGACGCACCAGCACGGCCCGCACCAGGCTGGCTTCAAGCCCCTGAAGTTTCAAGGGCAGCGCGATAAGGGTGTATTCGCCGGCATCCACATGGGCCAGCCGCAGCCCTTCAAGGATGATGATGCCGGCTTCCATCAGAATCCTATGGGTTTTGTGTCCGGGCTGCCCCCGCTCGATTCCCAGCGCGTCAATGCCCACGCCTTTGACCTTTTTATCCTTAAGGTACCGAGCCCCGGACTCCTCCAGATAGACAAAATCGAATTCAAAGGTCTCGCTTTGGGAGTTTCGGGTCTTCATAAGCACAAAATCACCGGCTTCGACAGTCTGGTCCACCAGGTCTTGTTCCGTAATCCGTTCTTCCACATGGCTTAAATCCAGAACGCGGCACCTGGTGATCAGCCTGTCCAGTTCCATCTTGTCGATGGTGCTCCCGTTCTCCAGGATATGGAGCGGCGCATCCAGATGGGTACCGGTATGCAGATTCAGGGTCACCCTGGTTTCGTAAGCGGAACCGCCTGAGTGATCCCTGGCCACAGCAAACTCAGGCCTGTTTTCATCCCTGTTTTTATAGACCGGCATTCCCGGATGGATGGTCATGGATATATCCCAGATTTTCATGCAACAGACCTCCCGTCGGGGCAAATATTGCGGGCAATATACCAAATGATTTACCGGACTTCCATTATATCATAAAATCATGCCAAAACATCTTGGGTCATCCGTTGCCCCATCTGCTGATTTGTAACATAGTCACGGCAAAACACGCAACGGCTTGTTACACTATGATCGGGGATTTGATGAACGATTATACTAACGGCGAGGAGCGAATATGGATTATATTCTTTCCATGATCGAAGGTGTCGTCACATTTGTATCACCCTGCCTGCTGCCCATGCTGCCCATCTATGTCTCCTACTTTGCAGGAGGGCAGGGCGGTAAAAAGCGTATGCTGCTCAACGCCTTCGGATTTGTGTTGGGCTTTACGCTGGTGTTTGTGATGCTGGGAGCCTTTGCCGGATCGGTCGGACACCTTCTCAGGGAATATGCCCTTCCGATCAACCTGGTGACCGGCGCCATTGTCGTGCTGTTCGGTCTCAATTATCTGGGGCTTTTGAGGCTCCCGCTTCTGAACAGGGAAACCGGTATCGGATATCAGCCCAAAAAACCGGGCTTTCTCTCCTCGGTGTTGTTCGGCATGATCTTCTCTATCAGCTGGACGCCCTGTGTCGGCACATTCCTGGGATCCGCCCTCATGCTGGCGGCCAGTTCCAGGAATGCCGCTAAGGGTGTTGTCATGCTGATGCTTTATTCCCTTGGGCTGGGTCTGCCCTTCATGATATCGGCCTGGCTGCTGGACAGGCTGCAGGGGACCTTTGATTTTCTCAAGCGTCATCACAAAATCATCAGCTGGATTTCAGGCCTGCTGCTTGTGCTGGTTGGCCTGGCGATGATGACGGGCATGCTGAATAAGCTTCTGGCCTACCTCTCCCTTCAATGAGACTTCTATCGCTCGAAGTCTGCTTGCAGATAGTGAGGAACGGCCTATCACAACTTGAACCAGGAGGATGCTATGACCAAGACCACAAAAACTCTGCTTGCCATAGTTATATTCGCAGTATTTCTGGCAAGCGCGGTATTCCTCTATAACAGCCTCTCCGAGCGGTATCCCGCCCAAAACCCGCTGCTCACACCTGAACAGGAGAGTTTGGAACCTCCGGCACAAGGGAATACCGAAAGCCCGGATACGGATCCTGCCACCACCGAAGAAGCCAGGTTGGAGGCGCCGGATTTTTCCGCCATCGATGATGATGGGAATGAAGTCAGGCTCTCCGATTTCCGGGGAACTCCGGTGGTCCTCAATTTCTGGGCCAGCTGGTGTGGTCCTTGTCGTTCGGAGATGCCCACGTTCAACAAGGTTTCCCGGGAGTACACCGAGGATGAGCTCGTGTTTCTGATGGTGGATTTGGTTGACGGCCAGCGGGAAACGGTTGAAAAAGGCAGGGCGTATATCGAGGAGAACGGTTTTACTTTTAAGGTATTGTACGACATCACGCAGGAAGCCGCCTATACCTACGGCATTCGCGCCATTCCCAGCACGCTGTTCATCGATAAGGACGGATACATCCTTGCCGGTGTTGAAGGCGCGATACAGGAGGAAAGCCTCAGGCGCGGCATCGATTTGATCCTGGAATCTGATTGATTTCAGGATGGGAAGGTCAGGGTTTTCTTCATCAGATCCTGCCCTGCTGTGGTGTGCTCAAATATGCCTTTTGCATGGTGAAGCCAGTCCTCGGGCCGCGTAACCGACGGGCTGAAATGGGTCAGCCAGAGCTCGCCGACTCCTGCCTCTCGCGCTGTACAGGCGGCTTCAGAAAAAAGCATGTGCTTTTTGGAAGCCGCTTTCTCGGCATCCCCTTCATCCCCATACATGCCCTCGCAGACCAAAAGGTCGGCTCCCCTGACGAAATCGCACAGGCCGGGCACAGGCCGGGTGTCCGTACAGTAACAGACCTTAATGCCCCTACGCGGCTCACCCAAAACCTGCTCCGGGCTGATGACCCTGCCGTTACACTGGACGGTTTCCCCCTTCTGGAGCCGCTTCCAATACTGGACGGGTATATCCATTTCCCTGGCTTTTTCCGCGTCAAACCGTCCCGGCCTTCTCAGCTCGATGCTGTAAGCGAGGCATGGGATCCAGTGATCCACCGGAAGGCATTGGATAAGAAGCCCACCCATCTCCAGGCGGGAAATGGCATCAAGGGAACAGGTGCACAGGTAGATCGGATACGGCAGCTCGGGCGCAATGGTCAAAAGCCCGGCCACCACTTCCGAAAGGCCGGTTGGCCCTACCAGATAAACTGGTTCCTGCCGTCCGGAATTGGCGACGGTCAGCAGAAGGCCGGGAAGTCCGGCCACATGATCGGCATGGTAATGAGTGATCAGGATTGCGTCCAGATTTTTGAATCCCCAGCCGGCCATTTTCATCGGGATCTGGGTACCCTCGCCGCAATCGATCAGCATCATTCTTCCGTTATACCGCAAAAGCAGGGAGGAAAGCCATCGATCCGGCAAAGGTACCATTCCCCCGGTTCCCAGAAGGCATACGTCCAGCATGTGCATCTCACCCGTCAATCAAACCGATTTCCAAGTTGCAGAGTCGGTTATCTCCCTTTCATCTATCTTATCATTTTTCTCCATACTCTGAACCCTGCAAATTCCGCAAGGACAGCCGCCGGACAACTGTTGGAGAAGGAATCATTCCCCGTTCCAGGTGAACTGTTCTTCCCTGAAAAGAACCGGATCCTCCGAGTGGTCCGGATCTTTGAAAAACCGGATGGCTATCCGGTTCAAACCATAATAGGCCATCAGGATCTGGTAAGGATAGGTTGGGTAAATATAGCGCGGCTTAATCTCCCACAGCGTATAGAATCCGATGAATCCCAGCAGGATGATGGCCGGCAGGATGAGCGGGTAGGATTTTTTCTTCCTAAGAGTGTAGGCGAGCCCATAGAGCATCAGAAAAAGCATCAGGAAATTGGCGGCATGCAGGATCCATCTCACCCAGTCCCTCACGGTCGTATCCCTTTCAAAAAATTCGGTGGCGAAAGTGGGATAGAGATAACCCCAACTGCCGATACCGTAATACTCGGCCTGGTAAGTGCCCTCGGACCAGAGCCAGAGGTTTTTGGTGACATAGACTTCCGCTGTTTTCACCAGACTCTCTCCCTGGAGATTCTTCCGGATAAGCTCGGAATAGATCTGGACGCTTTTCGCCTTGTTCTGGAAACCGTCCCGCATGTAAATGTTATAGGATATACCGTCATCCCAATAACCGATCTTTTTCTCGTTCATGCCCATATGGATCCACATATGTATGGGAATGGAATTCTTCCCCAGGGGCTCTTTTATCTTCTGGCTATGCAGGAGCCAATGGTTGACCATCTGTAAAGGCAACCAGGCCAGTATGGCCGCCATTCCCAGGAACACAAGGATCTTTGCCGGCCTTGCCCTTTTCAGCAGCAGAAACAAAGCTATGGCGATCAGGAATATGGGACCCAGTTGCCTCAGGAAATGTCCCATAGAAACAAGAAAGCCGCTCCACAATAAGTGCTTCCATTTTTCGGTTTTTGAAAACCGCACCGCGTAATATACGGCGGCAACAAAAAAGGTGGTGGCAAAGATATCGTTGTAGACCAGGTTGTTCAGCAGGATCGCGGGCAGAAAAAAGCCTGAGAAAAGCAGGATACCATAGCTTCTGCTTCGCCTTCCCGGGTTCAGTTCCTCATAGATGCGCATAACCAGATAAGACGTGGCGGTGGAGCATAAAGCGTTCAGAAGTTTGGGCACCAGCATGGACTGGGGGAAAAGCCTGTACACCCATGACAGTACCAGAGAGATTCCGACATTATTGGGATACTGGTACAGATAGCCGCCCTTCTGGAACGCCCTGTAATTGCCTCTGATGAGGTCCTGCGCGATCCGGTTGACAATGCTCTGGTCGGCAAACTGGTTGGCCGGAAGCAGCAGGATGTACAGCACCTGTACGGCAAGGGAAAGGTAAAGGATATTTCCCGTAACATATTTCCGGCCTGAAAAGCTCATTTCGACACCGAGCCTGTATATCCCCATGGAAATGCAGAAAAGCGCCCCGGCAGTAAACAGCAGGAGCGGAATGTTCTGGGGCACCCAGGCCGGGTTGTCCCCATGCAGGTAAGCGCAATACTCGGCACGGCTACACAGGGCGCAAAACAAAACGCCGATAAGAAACAGCGTCAGAATGATAACGGGTATTCTTTGGATGATGTCGGGTTTTCGGCGGGTTTCTTCGGCTTTCAAGCAGGAATCCCTCTTTTGGCGCATGTTTCTTGGTGAAGAAAAGTTGCTTCCTTCCTAATTTGGCCTTCGAGGGATTCCTGTATTCAGCCTGTTGTTGCCAGCCTTTTTCCCGCTTTCAGCGCAATATCATTTTTGCCAGGCCTTTAAGCCACTTGCCATTGCACAGCAGAATCAGTCCGTCGATCATATTACGGCCGATCCGGCCGCCGGTGTTCTGGGCAAGCTGCCGGAGCGGTATTTCCTCGATGGACTTCATCATCATGCGCAAGGTCTTTTCATCCATTTCCCGGTTCATCTTTTTCGCCGCTCTCATCAGAATCCTGTAAAAGATCCTGCCTGCCGGTACCTGCCGGATCTCGCTGATGGTGGAATCGTGGTTAAACATGCCCTTCCGGTGGAGCGGCGGATGAACGACAGGTTTTCCGTAAAGGGTGTCAAACTCATGCTTGGGAATGTCACACCCCGGTTTCGGAGCATAATAGGAAGGCAAGAGGTTCCTTTTATCCCATACCGAGGAATTCATCCCAGCCCCTGCTTCTATCCCTACACGGGCGCTGAGCCTGATATCCCTGGATGAAGCGCCCACCAGGATCTCAAATTCACCGGTTTCAACCCGCCAATCTTGTAATTGGGTATCGTAGAAAGCGAAAGCACGTTTGTCCAGCTGGAACCCGACTTCCTTCTCCTCCCCCGGCTCAAGGCTGACCTTGGCAAACTCCTTCAGTTCCTTGATAGGCCTGAAAATCGCGCTTTCGACATCCCTGACATAGACCTGGACGATTTCCTTTCCTGCCATGGTGCCGGTGTTCCTGATTTTGAAACGGATGCTCAGAATGCCGTTCTCGTCCATCGTTTCGGGTTCAAGCACCAGATCGCTGTATTCAAAGGTGGTATAGGACAAGCCGTGCCCAAAGGGGAACAGCGGTTTCACATCGGCCTTGTCAAAAAAGCGGTAACCCACATAGATGCTTTCCCTGTATTCGACACCCTTTGGTCCCATGGGGAACCAGGCTGTTGACGGGCAATCCTCCAGCTTTTCAGGGAAGGTCTCGGCAAGCTTCCCACAAGGATTGGCTTCCCCGTACAAAAGCCGCCAAAGCGCGGTTCCTCCTCCCTGTCCGGAGAGATAGAGCTCCAGGACAGCCTTGGCGCTCTTTATCCATGGCATCTCTACCGGCGCGCCGTTGCACAGGACAACCACCACATTGGGATTGGCCCTGGCCACCTCCTCAATCAGCAGATTATGGGCAGGGGGCATCCGCATATGGGTTCTGTCGAATCCCTCCGATTCATAATCATCGGTTAGCCCGGCCAGTATTACAGCTACATCTGCCGTTCTGGCCGCATTGCAGGCTTCATCGATAAGCTGCCTGTCTGGTTCGTCCGATAGGATATCATAGCCCCTGGCATAGATGATGTCCGAATGATTGGGCAGTTTCATAGCCTGGTCGTAGGCATTGTCCAGCCGCCAGGGATTCACCAGGGAGCTTCCGGCTCCCTGGTAGCGCGGATGCTTCGCGAACTCACCGATCAAAGCGATGCGCGCTCTCTTTTTCAGGGGAAGAATGCCATCCTCGTTCTTAAGCAGGACGGCGCCTTCGCATGCGGCTTTTATGGCCAGTTGATGATGTGCTTCCCTGTCAAACCGGTAACCATCCGCTCTATTGGCTTTATATTGGAGTATAAGCTTTACCAGCCTTGCCACGGCTTCATCCAAAACCGATTCATCCAGTTCCCCCGACCGGACGGCGTCCACGATGACCTGGTCGTTTTCCCGGAATACTCCCGGCATCTCCAGATCCAGTCCGGCCTTCAGGGCCGCCACTCTGTCACTGACCGCACCCCAGTCCGACACAACAACGCCGTCATATCCCCATTCTTCCCGGAGTATCCGTGTCAGAAGCAGGTGACTCTGACTGGCATAGGTGCCATTGACCCTGTTGTAGGCACACATGACGGTTCGCGGGTTTGCCTTCTTCACCGCCCTTTCAAAGCCGGCCAGGTAAATCTCCCGCATGGCGCGTTCATCCACAAAGGCATCAATGGTCATGCGGTTGCTTTCCTGGTTATTGACGGCAAAATGCTTCAGCGAGGTTCCAACACCCTTGGATTGAACACCCTGGATCAGCGCACCCGCCAGTTCGCCGGAAAGGAAGGGATCCTCTGAAAAATACTCAAAATTGCGACCACACAGGGGCGAACGCTTGATATTGGCACCCGGGCCCAGCAGCACTCCCACATCCTCCTGGAGGCATTCCTCCCCCAAAGCCTCTCCGACCTGGCGCAGCAGATCCCTGTCCCAGGAAGAGGCCAGGCATGACGCCGTCGGGAAACAGGTAGCTTCATAGCTTCCGCCCGAAAAGTCTTTTGACTGCTTCTGCTTCCTCAGGCCATGGGGACCGTCGGTAAGCATGACGGACGGCAAACCTACCCTGTCAATGCCCTTGGTGTGCCAAAAGTCTTCGCCCGAACAAAGCGAGGCTTTTTCCTGTAAAGTCAGTCTGTTGATAATTTCCCTGATCTGTTCTTCCATGGCGACCCCCTTATGGATGGCAATAATAAATACTTTTATTCCAATTATAGCATACCATGCCTGGAGCATAAAAAGCAGCGGGATATTCTCATCACAATGGCGGGATCCCATGAGGGGGGGTGGTGTTTTGGCCGAAAGGCGGAAATCTCCCGGAAAAGGCATATCGGGATCCTTGGCATCCGCTTATAAGACCAATACTTTCGACGCACTTTGGCGGGTTTGCTGAAGAGAAAACAAAAAGGCCTCCAAGGCCTTTTACTGTCTTTTGAATATCGAAAACTGCATATCCTGATTTGAAGAAAACCTTCCGCAACCTGTTCGACCATTTCCCCCAGTAAAACGGTCAATCTTCGGCAGCCAGACCATTCTGGTTTTGCGAATACCCGTACCGGCTTAAAAATTCCGTCAAGCGTTCCATGGTATGCGCGCTGACAGCATGCTCCATTCGGCACGCGTCTTCTTCGGCTATTTCCGGATCCACATTCAGCACCTCGATGAGAAAACGCTTGATCTGTCGATGCGTCTGCCTGACCTTTTCAGCCATATGACGCCCTTCTTTTGTCAATTCCACCGGTCCATACATCTCCTGGCGCACGAGGCCTTTTTTCTTGAATTTGTTAAGCGTTTGGTTCACGCTGGCCTTGGCAATCTGGAGCTTGTTGGCGATATCGGTTACCCGGACCGCTTCCCCGCTTTCTTCAAGCTCCAGGATAGCCTCCAGATAGTCCTGCATGGACGCGGAAAGCTTTTTTAAATCTGAAATGTGAGCCACCCCCATTGCTAGCCGTGATGTTAGTTTTATCTAACATTATCATTATAGCCCAACCTAACCAGAAGTCAAGAACCAGAAGCCTGGCCCGGTTTTATTGTGTTATGACACATAATGTCCTTGCGAGCGAGCCAACGCGCGGTGCGGCGATCTTCAAATCCGAAGGCGGCCATGCTACATAATGAAAAGGAGGTACGAGCCGTACCTCCCTGATTCATGCATGAATCATTTCATCAATTTTCTTCTGGTCAAACCCGACGATGATCTGTCCGTCGATGTCAATAACCGGAACGCCCCTTTGGCCGGATTTCTCAATCATTTCGATGGCTCCCTGGGGATTTTGGGATACATCAATATCTTCAAAAGCAATATTCCTGGATGCCAGGTAGTTTTTTGCCATGGTGCACCAAGGACATGTGGGCGTCGAATAAACCTTCACTGTCATGTGATCCCTCCTTCGCTCGTCCTGTAAGCAACCAAGCTAATATACCCCTTATGGGCATATTATAGCAAATATCGACATTTTTTTAAATTCTTTTCGGATACCCTCATATGTTGCCTTATTATTGCCGGGACAATCCAGACAATTTATGGATGCGCATCAGAGATCGTAAGCCACCAATGTTTTATGATCTTAGAGAATTTTTCCACCGCTTTTCCCTGTCCTGTTCAGAATGCATGCTCTTTTTGAATGTCTTTTCTTATGTTAATTGTAACCAATTCAATAATGGAAGATTTTCTCTATTATGCTGTAATCATCTTTGAATTTGAATATTTTCTGATTGATAATTGGTAGGAAAATGGGTATTATAATATCTGAATCAAGATATTAGAAAAAGGAGGAAAACAGATGAAGCATAGATATGCCGCTTTAATAATTCTTGCAGTGTTTGCATTCGTCCTGGCAGGATGTGGCGTAGAACCTGCTCCCAATGTCACAACACCGCCTGCCAACACAGGCGCTGCCACCAACAGCCCGGATGCATACTCAACACCATCCCTGGTAAGTGACGCAGCAGGATTTGAAAAGGCCATCAGCAAAGACGGTGTTTGGATCATCTGCCTGCTGAATGACCTGACCATTAACAAAGAGCTTGTTCTGGATGGCACCTTCACCAACGGCAAGAAGGATGAACAGGGCAACGATATCATCCAGAGGAAGATCGCTCTCTATGAACAGGATCAAAATCGCAACATCACGGCCAGGTACACACTCGCCGTTCCCAAGCTGACCATCAACAGCCCTAATGCCAGCATCCAGCATGGCACCTTCAAGGGTGATCTGTACGTTAACGCCGAGAACTTCCAGCTGGTGGATACCACGGTGGAGGGCAATGTTTACTTCGCTTCGGAAGCCATCAAGAACACATTCAAGATGGATGAAACCAGCAAGATAACCGGCGAGCAGAAGGTTCAGTAAGGTACTAGAAAAGCCGCGTAGTGTCTTGAAAAAACTGAATGGGCTGCGACCTGAAAGGCGCAGCCCTTTTTGCTTCAGTTGTTCTGTCCCGTATAAACAAGGATGGCGTCCCTCAGAAAGGCGGCCATTCCCGGCTGATCCTTGTCATAATGAGCCCTGAACCTTTCGTCTTCCACGTACATCCGGGCCAATCCCGCATGGGCTTCCCTGGAATACTCGTCCCAGAAGAAGCATAACCACTGCCGGTGCAGATCGGCAGCCTTCTGGGCAAGCTCGCCAGCCGGATCGCCGGTTTTAAAAGCCTCATGGAGAACTTCCGACAGCTCACGGGACAGCGACTCCAGTTTTTCATGCTGTTCTCCGGTCATGTTCAACACTTTTTGGTTCGATCTTTCCACGGCTTCATCGCCATATTTTTCACGGGCTTCTTTTCCGTATTTTCGTTCATTCTCCTCAACAAGCTGTTGCTTAAAGCCCATGAATTTTTCCTGATCACTCATTTCGGTTTTCCCTCCGCAAGCCGCAAGGGTCTTCTCCACGTTGGCCAGGAGCAGATCCAACTGGGCCCGTTTTTCCAGAAGCTTCTCACGGTGTTCCTTCAGCGCTTGCACCCTGTCAAAGGTGGGAGAAGTCAGGAGCGCCATGATCTTTTCCAGGCTGACACCCAGTTCCCTGTAGAAAAGGATCTGCTGGAGCCTGTCAACTTCCTTTGTCCCTTAAATCCGATATCCTGATGAACTGATCCTGGCCGGCTTCAGAAGACCAATTTCATCATAATACCGGTGCGTCCTAGCGCTCACGCCTGCCAGGCGTGCAAGCTGCTGAACGGTGTATTCCATGATTTTGCCTCCAGAACCACCTTACACCTTTACGTTGCGTCAATGTCAAGAACTGTTTTCTTCAGTTTCCCCAACAATCAAATTCCGGAAACCGTAAGGATATATTCATAACCCGCCGGCGCTTCCGGGTATTCCGTCTCCCTGGAAAAAACCGGGTTCTTCCCGTGGTTCAGTCCGGCCAGCCATATATGGCAGAGCGCAATACCCATATCGATTTTATTGAGCTTTTCATAGAGCAGGGCTTTCAGGAGGCCAGACCTGATGCAATAGGCATGTATCCGGCCGCCCTCCTTTATGAAATACCAGGGCTGGCTGTTGACCGAAGACGGAGCCAGTCTGGCTGCTTCCAGCAAGGGATCCTCATGGACATTGGCTATCTTGCCCAGGGGTTTCCTGTTAAACTCCGATAGACGTTCCCGGTGCAAAGAAACTGCGGGCTTCCCGAATGCCATCGCGATGACGAATTCCATCCCCGGTTGGATGGTTATTTCCTCCGACGGCTTGGCCAAACCCACCCAGCATGTTCCCAGCCCCATTGCGGACAGAGCAAGGTCCATCTGTTGCAACATGAAACCCGCATTAACCAGGTATCCTTCCCGGTTTTCCGATGAAAAGACGAGATAGTGGGGGGCTTTGAGGGCCAACAGACCGCGTATGGCATCACCCGGTACAAGGCTGACATCTGTTCGGATATCAAAGAGCGGTTTCAGGGAAGGGATGAGCCCGGATACCTCATCCGTAACTGAAGTATCCAGGGGCGTCATCTGATATTTTCTTACCGATTTTCTCCTGAAAATGGACTGGTAGAGTTTTTCGGTATCCATATTCCCATCTCCTTTACTTCAATATAATGTACGCATGGCGTCGCCGAATGTCTTTATTGGGATAGCAAACATCAGCCCGTCAATCTTCACACAATTCAAGAAATATGAGATAATAAGGTTCAACCAGCCTATGGCAAACGGAGCCTGCTGGAATTCATCAAAATCGGATGCAATAAGGGGAAGAACGGCATGAATATTTTTATACAATCCTTCCTCATCGGATTTTCCGGAGCCATGATGCCCGGCTCCCTGCTTACATATACCATTGAAAAAAGCCTGAAGAACGGGGTAAAGGCCGGCCCTCTTGTGTCCCTGGGGCACTCCCTCCTGGAACTGGTGCTGGTCATCCTGCTTTTCATTGGCGTCGGCCAATACCTGGAAACGCCGCCGGCCCAGATGATCATCGGATTTCTGGGCGGAGCCGTGCTGATCTTCTTCGGGATCAGCATGATAAAGGATGTGGCACAGGGCAGGATCCATGTTGACATAAAAAGCGCATCTGACACCAATAGCAGGGGTATCATCCTTCAAAGCATGCTGGTCAGCGCTTCCAATCCCTATTTCGCCGTATGGTGGGCAAGCATTGGCCTGGGGCTCATGATGGACGCCTATAACCTTCTGGGAGTAGCCGGCGTGGCGCTGTTCTACACAGGCCATATTCTGTCCGATTTTTCATGGTACAGTCTCGTTTCCCTTGTCATCGGCAAGACCCGACGGTTCATCAACATGAAGGTTTACAGAATCGTCATCGTCATTCTGGGTGCCGTGCTCATCGCTTTTGGCCTCAAATTTCTTGTTTCGTCAGGAAAAATGCTTTTTATGCTCGCTTCCTGAGCCGCGCCGTATGTTGCTGCAACCCGCTGTCTGCCGCTCGGGAATTCCCTGTCACGCCATGCCGCTCGCTTTTGGCGTAGGGGCGATATATGTTTCCTGGTACGGATGGTTGCCCGCTTCGCCCTTCTTCAGTTCATCAAAGGCCCTGGACAGCATTAGCTTGATTCGGTTTAGCTGGTTAACCTCGCTGGCGCCGGGATCATAATCCACCGCCACAATGTTGGTTCCGGGATAAATCCTTCTCAGCTCTTTGATCATGCCTTTTCCGGTAACATGGTTGGGCAGGCAGGCAAAGGGCTGCATGCAGATGATATTTTTAACCCCTTTCCGGATTAATTCCACCATCTCACCTGTAAGGAGCCAACCTTCTCCGGCCTGGTGTCCAAGATCCAGGACGGTTTGCGCTCCTCTCGCAATGCTCTCGATGGTCTCGGGTTCATAGAAGCGTTTGCTGGCTGCAAGCGCCTCCCGATATGGTTTCCTGAACTGCTCGATGATCCGGATGGCGGCCTTGCCAAAAACCTGAGCCGATTTTCGTCCGGAAAGGTACTTATATTTGTAATCCTGATTATAGGCGCAGTACAGAAGAAAGTCCGCCAGACCCGGCATAACCGCTTCCGCTCCTTCTTCCTCCACAATCCGGACCACGTTGTTATTGGCCGTGGGATGGAACTTGACCAAAATTTCTCCCACCAGGCCCACTTTGGGCTTGACGGCGTTCACGATCTCAAGCCTGTCGAACTCTTCCACAATACGCTCAATATTGCGCCTGAACTCCGATCGATCGGCCTTTGCCAATGAACGTTTGCAAATCTCAACCCATTTTTCATAGAGGGCGTTTGCCGAACCCTTGATTTTTTCATAGGGCCTTACCCGGTACAGCACATTCATCAGCAAATCTCCATAGATAAGACCCATGGCAGCCCGTTTCAGCAGCCCGTATGAAAACCTGAATCCGGGATTCTTTTCCATTCCGTTGGCATTAAGGGAAATCACCGGGACATGACCGAAGCCGGCATCTTTAAGGGCTTTCCTAAGAAAAGCGATGTAGTTGGTCGCCCGGCAGCACCCGCCGGTCTGGGTGATCATGACGCTGGTGTTATGCGTGTCGTACTCTCCCGACTTGAGGGCTTTGATGATCTGTCCCACTACGATGATGGAAGGGTAGCATGCATCGTTATTCACATATTTCAAGCCCTCATCGATGGCTTCATGGTCGATGGCCGGCAGGACCACCACCCTGTAACCCGACAGGTTAAAGGCTTCCTCCAGGAACTGGAAATGAATGGGAGACATTTCGGGGGCCAGTATGGTATGCTTTTCCCTGTGCTCAGGCAAAAACGGCACCTTGACGAAACGTGCAGAAGCTGCTGGTCTGACGTTCTCCCTCTTCTCCCTTTCCAGAAGGGCGGCCTTCAGAGAACGTAGCCTGATCCTGGCCGCACCCAGGTTATTGACCTCATCAATCTTCAGGACGGTATAGAGTTTGCCGTGGGCATTCAGTATCTCCTGCACCTGGTCGGTGGTGACGGCGTCCAGGCCGCAGCCAAAGGAATTCAGCTGTACCAGTTCAAGGTCCTTTTGCGTCGCCACAAAGGAAGCCGCCGCATAAAGCCTGGAATGGTAAGCCCACTGGTCAACCACCCTGAGCGGCCTTTCAACCTTTCCCAGGTGGGCTACCGAATCCTCGGTGAATACGGCCATGCCCAATGAATTGATTAACTCGGGAATACCGTGGTTGATTTGGGGATCAAGATGATACGGCCTGCCCGCCAGCACAATCCCTTTCACGCCTGCCTCCCTGATCATCCGGAGGGCTTTCTCCCCTGCCTCCCGGATATCCTTTTTAAAGGCTTCCTGCTCACGGTAAGCTTTTTCCACGCTTTGCGCGATCTCCCGCCTGCTGATATCGAAAGGCGCAAGTTCCTGGCAAAGTCTCCTGATCAGCCTCTTTTTGTTGTCATAGGGCAAAAAGGGTTTTATAAAAAGGATATTCTTTTCCCTCAACGCATCCGCATTGTTCTTGATGACCTCGGGATAGGATGAGACAATGGGACAATTGAAATGGTTGTCCGCCTTCTTTTGCTCACGGACCTCCTTCACGATGCAAGGATAAAAGATGAAACCGACACCCCTGTCCACCAGATCCATGATATGCCCATGGACCATTTTCGCCGGATAACACACGGATTCAGACGGAATGGTCTCCATACCCTTATTGTATAGTTCAGGCGACGACCGTCCCGACAATTCCACCCGGAACCCCAGTGCGGTAAAGAAGGTAAACCAGAAAGGATAGTTCTCATAGATATTCAGGGCCCGGGGAATGCCCACCACGCCCCTGCGCGCCATGGAAAGGGGCAGGGGCTCGTATTTGAACAACCTTTCATACTTGTAAGCAAACAAATTGGGAAGTTTGCTGCCGCCGTCATCCTTTCCGGCTCCCTTCTCGCACCGGTTGCCGGATATAAACCGCTGGCCGTTCCCAAAATCATGGATGGTCAGAAGGCAACTGTTGGCACAATGCCGGCATCGCGTGATACGGCTTGACAGGCGAATGGCATCCAACTGCTCCGCCCTGATCATCTGTGTTCTGGCACCTTCCCGGTACCTTTCCCTGGCAATCAGGGCCGCGCCGTACGCACCCATGATTCCGGCGATATCGGGGCGTATGACCTCTTTCCCGGTAACCAATTCGAAGCATCTGAGCACCGCGTCGTTATGGAAGGTGCCGCCCTGGACGACGATCTTATCACCGAGCTCTTCCGGGGTCTTCATCTTGATCACTTTGAACAGGGCGTTTTTAATGATGGAATAGGACAGGCCGGCCGAGATATCCCCGAGGCTCGCGCCTTCCTTCTGGGCCTGCTTGACCCGGGAATTCATGAAGACCGTGCATCGTGAGCCCAGATCCACCGGATTTTCAGCCAGCAGCGCTTCTGTTGAAAAGGCACCGATGCTCATGCCGAGGGATCGGGCGAAGGTATCCAGGAAAGACCCGCATCCCGACGAACAAGCTTCGTTGAGAAGGATACTTTCAATATTGCCATCCTTTATCTTCAGGCATTTCATGTCCTGGCCGCCGATATCCAAAATAAAATCAACACCAGGGCAGAAGTGCTCCGCCGCCTTGTAATGGGCAATGGTTTCTATCTCGCCCGCATCGATACCGAGGGCCGCCTTCAGCAGCGCTTCGCCATAGCCGGTAACTGCCGACCATGCAATTTCCGTTCCGGCCGGAAGTTGCCGGTACATGGTCTTCAAAGCCTTGATGGTCGACTCCAGCGGACTGCCTTCATTGCTGCCGTAATGGGTATACAGCAGCGCGCCCTCTTCGTCAATAAGGGCTATCTTGGTGGTGGTGGACCCCGCGTCAATTCCCAGGAAACATTTCCCGACGGCATCGGCCGGATCGCGTCTCAACACCCTGTGGGTGTCATGGCGTTCTTTGAAAGCCTTATATTCCTGCCAGTTCCTGAAAAGCGCAGGCAGACGGTTGGTCTCCGGGCAGACGGTGCCCGCGTTTTTTTCAAGCCTGTCCAATAAAACTTTAAACCTTGCCGGTTGTTGTTCCGCCGATGACAGGGCGGCGCCGATGGCCACAAACAGCTGTGCATGCTCCGGGATGATAACCTGGTCCTCCGCCAGGTTCAGGGTCTCCACAAAGCGCTTCCTGAGTTCCGGCAGGAAATGAAGGGGCCCGCCCAGAAAAGCTATTTTACCCCGTATGGGCCTTCCGCATGCCAGACCGCTGATGGTCTGGATCACAACTGCCTGGAATATGGAAGCTGCGATATCGTTCCGGTCCGCTCCCTCGTTGAGGAGCGTCTGGACATCGGTTTTCGCAAACACGCCGCACCGTGCCGCTATGGGATAGATTACCTTATAATGACGGGCCATTTCATTGAGCCCGGATGCATCCACTTTAAGCAGGGAGGCCATCTGATCAATGAACGCTCCCGTTCCTCCTGCACATGTACCGTTCATCCTCTGTTCGAGGCCACCGCTGAAATAGGTTATCTTGGCGTCTTCACCGCCAAGCTCAATGGCCACATCGGTTTCGGGGTGAAAGGCCTTAATGGCCTTAGCCGCGGCGATGACCTCCTGGGTAAACGGAACATCCATCTGCCTGGCACAGTTCATCCCACCCGAACCGGTAATGCTCAAGGTCACTTCGGCGTTCCCAATCAGGCGGCTGATATCGGTAAAGATATCCCTTATTTTATTCCCAATGTCGGCGTAATGCCTCTCATATCGGCTGAAAACCATCTCACCCGTGTGGTCGAGAATAACCACTTTGATGGTGGTCGAGCCAATATCAACGCCTATGCGATACATACGCGAACCGACCTCACCTGTAATAGCTATTCATATTCGCCATCTATTATAATACAAATAGCAAAAGTGTTTAAGCCGCTTCAGGCCGGCGCCGGCCAACGGCTTCGCCTGATTCTCCCGTTCATGCTATGGCCGGCACATAATCGGGTAGACCTCCAATTAGCTTCACGTCTTAACCAGTGATATAATTGGATCAGGTCATCCGCATCATGGATACACAGCCGGATATGACGGGCATACTGTCCATGGTTGGCTGGAGGTTCGTATACGATGGATAGAATCCAGGCTCCCTGCATTTTCACCATTTTTGGCGGAACAGGCGATCTGACGCACAGAAAACTGATTCCTGCCCTATATAACCTGTCGGTGGATGAATTGCTGCCCCCCGAGATGCTGATCGTCGGTGTGGGAAGGCGTCCCCTGAGCTCGCAGGAATACAGGGAGAATCTTCTGGCATCTGTCATGAAGCACTCCCGTTATCCGGTCAGATCCGATATTTGGGACAGGCTTAAAGAACGGATCCACTATTTCCGGATGAACCTTTCGGAATCCGATGCGTTTGCCTCTTTAAAGACCTGGCTGGATGAACTGGATAAAAAGGCGGATACCCGGGGGAACAGGCTGTTTTACCTGTCGGTAGCCCCCAATTTGTTCGAACCCATCGTCCTGAACCTGCACAGGCATGGCATGGTGACCAACCGGGGTGCCTGGCAGCGGGTGATGATTGAAAAGCCCTTCGGCAGGGATCTCAAATCCGCCGGTTATCTCAATAGCGTCATTGAAAGCGTTTTCCCGCCGGAAAACATATTCCGGATCGACCATTATCTTGGCAAGGAAATGCTCCGGAACCTGATGGTAATACGCTTTGGCAACACGCTGTTCGAAAGCATCTGGAACAGCCGCTACATCGATAACATTCAGATTACGGCCGGTGAGACGGTGGGGGTTGAAACCCGGGCAGGCTATTATGAGAGTTCCGGAGCCCTTAGGGACATGCTGCAGAGTCATCTGCTCCAGCTTCTCGCTCTGGTGGCCATGGAACCCCCCATCAGTCTGGACGCCAAATCCATCAGGGATGAAAAGGTCAAATTCTTAAGGAGCCTTCTTAAAATGGATGACGAACTCCTCAGAAGTCATATTGTCCGCGGGCAGTACGGCGCGGGTGTCGTGAACGGCCAGCCTGTCAGGGGATATCGCCAGGAGAAGGGAATCCATCCCGAATCCAACACCGAAACCTTTATCGCCATGAGGATACTGGCGGGTAATTTCCGTTGGGGCGGCATGCCCTTTTACTTAAGGACCGGGAAACGCATGCCCAAGAAATCGACCTATGTGGTCATGGAGTTCAAATCCATGCCGGAGATCCTTTATTTCAAGGAATACAAGGGCATGCAGCCCAACCTGCTTGAGATACACATCCAGCCAAAGGAAGGCATCTCCCTGCAGTTCAATGCCAAAAAGCCCGGCTCCAGAAACGAGATCACTACCGTCAAGATGGATTACTGCCAGAACTGCGACTATGAGAACAATTCACCGGAAAGCTACGAGCGCCTGATAGCCGATGCGCTGCGCAACGATCAGACCCTCTTTGCAAGTTGGGAGGAAATCGAGGCCTCATGGAGTTTTGTGGACAACATAACCCGTTTTTGGGATAAGGAAACCGTTTCCTTTCCCAACTATGCGCCCGGGACCTGGGGACCTCCGGCCGCCGATGAACTTCTGGCCAGATACGGGCACCACTGGTGGAACTTGTGACTGTAACTTTAAAGTCCCTGGGATGATGCGCCAGGGGCTTGTTGACCTATACTTTGTCGGAAGAGCTATGTACACCCGGAACCGCCGCTGTGCTTCCGGCCATGGGGTCCGATGAGATATCGGTAACGGAATCAGGAACCCGGGTGGTAACAGGCGGGCTTACAACAGGGGCCACTGTCGGTTTCCGCTTCATCACAAAGTATATGATGAATATGGCGCCCGCAAGGATCAGAATCCAATAGGGAAATCCACCTCCGCTTTTTTTGAATACCACTAATGCGATCTCCCCGCTGAAGCGGGCCGTATTGCTCTTTTGGATCTCTGCGCCGCTGGTGAGGTATTGAATGCTTCCAGGAACGATGATGGTCACCTCAAGTAAACCGTAGGTTTCCTGCTCAAAACCAGGCGTATATACGACATAAAGGTCCTCCGGGATATCCTTTCCGGCCACTGCCCTGCCCTTGGTATCCACCAGGTTATCCAGTCCCACACCATCTTTCATCCGATAATGCCTGACCGTTCCGAAGAAGGAACCATCCCCTATATCATTGAGGTTGGTAACGGAAATAACGGCGGTCAAAACGCCTTTGTCCTGATTCTCCTTCATGCTCTTCAGTATGGCTACTTTCTTTCCTGCTCTCTGGTTGTATTTCTCAATGGATTCTTTCAGCGTTTTTTCCACTTCGTTTTTGGTCACCAGGCCGGAAGAATCAATCGTATAGGTGAGCTCACATGAACCGTTGCCGTTAACCTTCATTTCAACGGTTATGCAGCCGGTGAGCATGGCAGCCATCAGTACGACAGACAGCATGAGTATTATCCCGTTTGATTTTTTCATGCATGATCCTCCTAAAATCAAATCATTGCAGCCAAATCAAGCCTGATGCCGTTGGTTTCCCTGCTGTCAGGACTATATTACCATATTCATCCATGCACATTCCATCATGAACTTAAAAATTATATGCATTTTCCCATAATTTTTACCCCGCAAGATATATAAGGTCAAGAATAGAGAAAAGCATTTCCAGGCGCGCTGACTGCGCTTTTTCCCACGTTTTCCGCAATTCGCGCCATGAATAATTGAAGTTAACGGGGTGACACTATCAAATATCCGGATTGATTGCGCATGGGTTGCATCCATGCCCGGATATGGCAGACATGGAGGAGTGACGATCATGAAGCCATCCAATGGATTTTTTTATAGAACCATGCTGCTGATGGCAGTGTTAAGTCTCTTCCTTACGGCATGTGGTAACAACAAAGAGGAAGAAAGCAAGAAAAAAGAGCAACAGGAACAGGAGAAGGCCATCAAAGCGCTTGAGGAGATAGAGGCCCTCAATGAATCCATTATCGATATTTTGGGCGGACCGGTAAATCCCGGAAAGAGCGAGGGCAAAAAACATAAAGAGCAGCAACCAGGCCAGGAACAGCAAGGCCAGCCACAGGGCCAGGAACAACAAGGTCAGCAGCAGGGACAGCAGCAGGGCGGTCAACAGGGTCAGCAACAAGGACAACAGCAAGGACAGCAGCAAGGAAACCAGCAGGGACAGCAGCAAGGCAAGGAAAAAGAGGCGGAAAAGCCCCAGGACAAAATCTGGGATGAGGTCAACAGGAACATCATTGAGCTTCATACGCTGTTCAATCAATATATTCCGGAGGCAACGAAGCTTGGGGCAAGCGCCGATCTGAGCGTCAACGCCAACAACGCCCTTAACCAGCTGACCAAAATGGCGGAAACCAAAAATCACAATGAGGTTATCAATGAGGCCAACAACCTTCATAAGGCCATCTGCGACTATTTCGCCCTGCACCAGGACAAAAGGGCACCTGCAAAGCTTCTTCTGTTCCATACGCGCCGGGTCATGCTGGCTTCCAAATTGGGCGACTGGGAGACTGCCGACGCAGCCGTTAATGCCCTGAAGGACATGTGGAATACACAGAAAACCGGTTTTGGCGAAGAACAGAAAGACACCGTGGCTATACTGGACCTTTCGGTTTCAAATCTTCATGGCGTTGTGGCGGAAAAAAACCAGAACCTTGTGGCCATTAAAGGGCTCATCGTCCTCCAGAACATCGCCGAACTGGAAAAAAGCCTTGAAGAAAAGTAAAGGCGCCCGGAACTGCTCCGGACGCCTCTTTGAGGATTTGGGGCTATATGGATTATGTCCTGGATTTTTTCTTTGAGATAACGTCGAAGGCGACAGCCACAAGCAGAACCAAGCCTTTAATGGTCATCTGCACATCGGTTTCGACCCCCATGATGCTCATACCGTTATTCAATACGCCCATAACCAAAGCACCAATGATGCCGCCAATTACGGTTCCCACACCGCCGTAGGCGGACGCGCCACCGATAAAGCAGGCCGCAATGGCGTCCAGCTCGAAGTTCTGTCCCGCCATGGGAGATGCGGAATTGATGCGTGCGGAGAAGCTGATTCCGGCAACGGACGCCAGCACGGACATGTTGACGTAGGTAAAGAACAGCACCCTGTTGGTGTTGATGCCGGAAAGCTGCGCAGCCTTCTCGTTGCCGCCCATGGCATAGATATAGCGCCCGGGAACGGTTTTCTGTGTAAATATGGTATAGCCAAGTACCAATGTTCCTATGATGACGAAGATGATGGGAATGCCCTGGTATGCGGAAAGCCAATAGGTCAGAAGCATGATACCGCCAATCACCACAACGCATTGGATGCTGAAGAACAGGATATGCGTGTTCTCAAAGCCATACTTGTCGCGTTCTTTGCGCTTTTTTACAGCTATGATGAAATAAACGAGGGACAGCACCACACCCACCACGATGGTGGTCACGTTGAAGCTTGCTCCGAAGAAGTTCAGGAAATCCGGAATATATCCGTTGCTTATCATCTTGTATTCCTCGGGATAAGGCGCCAGTGTCAGTCCCTGCAGGATCGAGATGGTTAATCCCCTGAAAATCAGCATGCCGGCCAGCGTGACTATGAACGCCGGAATGCGGACATAGGCGATCCAGAAACCCTGCCATATTCCGATGAGAAGCCCAACGCCAAGCGTGATGAGCAGAGCCGGAAGCATGGGCATTTTCATATTGATCATCAGGGTACCCGAAATCGCGCCGACGAAAGCGCACACAGAGCCCACAGAGAGGTCGATATTGCCTCCCGTCAGGATGCAAAGCATCATGCCGATGGCCAGAATCAGCACATAGCTGTTCTGGAGAACCAGGTTTGTCACGTTCATTGGATTGAGGAGCACTCCTCCGGTGGCAATCTGGAAGAAGAGCATGATGACTACCAGCGCAATGAGCATGGCATATTGCCTAAGATTATTTTTTAAGGTTCTTCCTAGCTTCTCCATGAGTCAGACAACCTCCCTGTTACTCTGCATAATGCATTTCATAATGCTTTCCGAAGAGGCTTCCTCCCGGCTCAGCTCACCGACGATACGCCCTTCGTTCATCACATAGATCCTGTCGCACATGCCAAGGATTTCGGGTAGTTCGGACGAAATAAAGATAATGGATTTTCCTTCATCGGCCAGTTGGTTGATAATCGTGTAGATTTCGTACTTGGCGCCCACGTCGATGCCTCGGGTGGGCTCATCCAGGATCAATACGTCAGGTCGCGCAAAGATCCATTTGCTCAGGACAACCTTTTGCTGATTCCCACCCGAAAGATTACCCGTTTTCTGAAGGATGCTTGACGACTTGATGGCCAGCTTGGAACGGTATTCTTCAGCCACCAGGATCTCCTTGTTCTCATCAATAAACATCCGCTTGCTGATCTTTTTCAGGCTGGGCAGCGTGATGTTGTGGCGAATATCGTCAATCAGGATTAGCCCGGCGTTTTTCCTATCCTCGGTAAGATAGGCAATGCCATGCTCGATGGCCTGGCGGACGGTGTTGAGCTCCACGGGCTTGCCGTCCTTGATGATCTGGCCCGAGATACGGCTGCCGTAGGCTTTGCCGAATAGGCTCATGGCGAATTCGGTTCTTCCGGCGCCCATCAGCCCGGATATGCCGACAATCTCGCCCTTGCGGACCTTGATGCTGACGTCCTTGATCACTTTTCTGTCGTGGAACAGCGGATGATATACGGTCCAGTTCCTGACTTCGAATGCAACCTCCCCAATCTTGGGTTCCCTTTTGGGGAAGCGGTTGACCATGGTCCTTCCGACCATGCCTTTGATGATCCGGTCCTCATCAATGACATCGGTTCCGACCTTGAGAGTTTCTATGGTTGCTCCGTCTCTCAGGATGGTGATGGAATCGGCCACCTTCATAACCTCGTTGAGCTTGTGGGAGATCAGGATGCAGGTGATGCCGTCCCTTTTCAGCTGTAGGATCAGGTCCAGAAGGTTGTTGGAATCTTCCTCGTTCAGGGCGGCCGTGGGCTCATCCAGGATCAGAAGCTTGACCTTCTTGGCCAGGGCCTTGGCGATTTCAACCAATTGCTGCTTGCCCACACCGATATCCTTCACAAGCGTTTGAGAGCTTTCATTCAGCTTCACCCTCTTGAGAAGTTCCCTTGCCTCCAGATGGGTCTTGTTCCAGTCGATGAAGCCGCGTTTCTGACGCTCATTGCCCAGGAAGAGGTTTTCTCCGATGGACAGGTAAGGCTCAAGGGCCAATTCCTGATGGATGATGACAATGCCCATCTTTTCGCTGTCCCTGATGTCCCTGAAGGCGCACACCTTTCCTTCAAAGATGATCTCTCCGCTGTAGGTACCGTAAGGATAAATGCCGCTGAGGACATTCATCAGAGTGGATTTTCCCGCCCCGTTCTCACCAACCAGGGCATGGATCTCGCCGGCTTCCACCTTGAAATTCACATTATCAAGGGCTTTTACGCCGGGAAAAACCTTCGTGATATTCCGCATTTCAAGGATTGTTCCCAAAACCTCTCCTCCCCCTGTCCCTAAATGGTTGAATAACGGTCTGCCGCGATCTTCAATATAAAGAACCGGTTTGAAGGCGGCAGAAAAAAATTCCTGCCGTCTTCAAACCGGACACCCCTGCCGGGGTGTCCGTCAAGCCTGTTACTGGATGTCCGCCTCGGTGTAGTATCCGCTGTCGATGAGCAGCTGCTTATAATTGTTCTTGTCCGCGAATACAGGTTCGCAGAGGAAGGAAGGAACAATCTTCACGCCGTTGTTATAGGTCTGGGTATCGTTTACAGGAGCTTCCTTGCCCTGGAGCAGCGCGTCCACCATTTCAACAACCTTTGCCGCCAGGGTCCTGGTATCCTTGAAGACTGACATGGACTGCTTGCCTTCGATCATGGCCTTCACATTGGGCTTGTCACAGTCCTGGCCGGTGATGACGGGATAGGGCTTGTCGGCTGTGCCATAACCGTTGTTGTCCAGGGAGGCGATGATACCGATGGCAAGGCTGTCGTTGGGAGACAGGACGGCATCCAGCTTTTCTCCGCTTGAGTAGAATGCCGTAATCAGGTTATCCATTCTGGCCTGAGCGGTAGCGGAGTCCCAGCCCTGGATGGCGATCTTGGTGAATTCGGTCTGCCCACTGGGAATTTTGAGTTGCCCCTTGTCTATGTACTGCTGAAGGACACTCATGGCTCCATTGAAGAAGAAATAGGCATTGTTGTCATCGGGAGACCCGCCGAACAGCTCGATGTTATAGGGGCCTTTTCCTTCCTTCAGGCCGAGGGCTTCTTCGATATAGGTACCCTGAAGCACGCCAACCTTGAAGTTGTCAAAAGTGGCATAGTAGTCCACGTGTTCGGTCTCCATGATCAAACGGTCATAAGCAATAACCTTGACATTGGCGTCGGCTGCCTTCTTAAGAACGTTGGTAAGGGACGAGCCGTCGATGGAAGCGATAACGAGCACCTTACAGCCCTTGGTGATCATGTTCTCAATCTGCTGGATCTGTGTGTTGACGTCGTTGTTGGCATACTGAAGATCCACCTGGTAACCCTTGGCCTCCAGCTGTTTCTTCATGTTGTCGCCATCCTGATTCCATCTTTGGAGAGACTTGGTCGGCATGGCCACACCGATAAGATTGCCGCCGCTCTGGCCGCAGCCGGTCAGTGTGAACAAGCCCAAAAGCAGGGACAAAACAAGAACCAGTGACAGTTTCCTTCTCATGGTTGACTCCTCCATTCCAATGTATTAGGCCTTGCACCTGCTTTTATTGTATCTGGAGGAACCTTTTATCTCACTGGATTGAATTAAGAAAATGCTGGACCATTTAAACCCTGTGCCCGGTTAAGCGGATGATGGGGAAAATCTTAAGGTTAAAAATTTCCTGTCATGTTCCCGATGGGGCATGGATTATGGCATTTGAGGCCACTGTTCTCTGGGTACATTGATAAAAATATCCTCAAGGCGGTGGAAGCCGTCCTTGATGATGGTATCCATCATATTGTCCTTCGTCACCGGAATAGGCTCAAGCCTGAGATAGGGTACCTGATAGGTTCCGTCAAAAATGGTTTCCTCCACCTCCAGGTCTTCTCCCTGTACCATTCTGACCGCCGCCTCTGCCGCGGCCTTGGCAATCTTATCGATGGGCTTGTAGACGGTCATCAGCTGCGTTCCTTCCACAACCCGCTGGCATGCGGATAGATCCGCATCCTGCCCAACCACAGCCACTTTCCCAGCCAGCCTTTTCTCCGAAAGGGCCTCAATGGCTGCATGAGCCAGTGTATCGTTGGCAGCAATGATGGCGTGGAGCTCGGTACCCCCTTCCAGGGTTTGCTCCACGCAGCTGAAGGCTTCTTCATAAGCCCAATCGCGGGCAGATGTTTCGTTGATGATATTGATATCCCCGTTATCGACGGGCTCCCGAAGCACGTTCATATATCCCTGGTACAACATGACGCTGTTATAGTCGGTGGGCGCGCCTTTGATGATCAGGTAATTGCCCTTCGGTACCTTCTCCAGGAGGGCTTTGGCCTTAAGCTCGCCCACCTTGACGTTATCAAAGGAAATATACAGATCCGCCCCGGCGTTCCTGCTCAGGCGGTCATAGCAGATGACCTTGATGCCGGCCCTTTTAGCCATTCTCACCGACTCGGCACTCCCCTCGGCATCGTGGGGGATGATCACCAGGATGTCTATGCCCTGCTCTATCAGGTATTTAACCTGCCTCATCTGTTCTTCATTATCATTATTGGCATTCTGGACCAGCACCTCTGCACCGAGCTCCTTGGCCCGTGCCACAAAGATATCCCTGTCCCTCAGCCAGCGTTCCTGAACCGTCGACCCCATGGAGAAACCGATCTTAATGGATGATCCCTGCTCTTTGCCAGTCGGCTGCGACGGGATGACCTTCTCCGCCGAACAACCGGAAAATGTCAACAAGCACAGGCAAAGCATCGCAAGCATAGTCCTGACGATCCGTTTTTCAAGCAATGACGACACCTCCAAATCCCCCGAAAAGCGCGATGGCATGGCCCCATCTATTCCCTGAATTCGGATGGGCTAAACCCGGTAGCTTTCTTGAATAATTTGCTGAAATAATTGGGATCATTGTATCCCACCTGGTAGCAGACTTCCTTCACACTGAGATTCTGTTCCTTAAGCAGTTTTTTAGCCTCCGTGATGCGGATTCGGGTGAGGTAGTCAATGAAGTTCTCTCCTGTTTCTTCCTTGAAAAATCGACTGAAGTACTGCGGGCTTAAACCCGTCTCCCTGGACACCTCCTCCAGCGAGAGATCCCTGTTGTAATTGGCGTCAATGTAGCTCTTGGCAATATTGATCAGGTGATGACACCGTCTCGCCCTCGCAGCCCTGATACCTGCGGTAACGGTTTCGATCCGCTCCTTACACCAGTTTTTCAGCAGCAGGGGCTCGTCAAGGCTGAGAAATTCCTTCAGGTAGCTACGTCCCCTCAGGCCATCCTTATCTTCAATATCGTATTCCAGGGCTTGCCGGTGAAGCAGCACCATCAATTCCAGAATCCTGCCCTTGATATCCTCGGGGGTATTCTGCGGGGCTGCGGCCAGCTCGTCGAATATCTGTGAAAAGATGGCCAGGCACTCTGTTGTTTCGCCCATGGCAGCCTTCTCCAAAAGTTGCTTTTCCCTGATATTGGAGAAGCTCTGGTTGAGGCTGGCTTCATCCGGGATATCGCGGATATGCATGATTTCGTTTTCCTTGGCATGCTTGATGGCCCGTATGGATTCTGAAAACGATGTCAGGATGTTTTCGCTCCTCTGAACGCTGCCAATGCCCATGCGGAAAGACGCGGCAACCCGCTGGGCGATCTTCCCGATGATGTATTGTCCCGCTTCTACGGCTTCCAGCCTTAGCTCGTAATCGTCATGCTGTTCGGGAACAGGGACATAGCAAATGACGCGGTTGAGCATGACAGGTCCCACGACACAGTTCAGCCGGCTTTTGATAATATCCCTGAGCTGGGGATAGAAGGACTGGCTTAGCACGCTTGATCCGATCACATTGCCCAATCTTCCCGACTGCCTTTCCTCCCCGAACTCCAGGGTCATCACATAGCCGGGCCCATCCGGAAGATCCAGCAGGCGCCTGTAGTTCTCCAATTCCTCGTTATAATCCTCGTAAAGGAGTATGGAATAAATAAAACCATGCTCCAAAACCGGCAGGACCCTTTCAAACTTTTCCTTCAATTCAAGCTCCAGCTTCTTTTTTTCCCTGGCCTCGGCAAGGCGCTGTTCCGCCTGTCGGATGATCTCAACGATCTTCATGCGGTTGACGGGTTTAAGCAGATATTCCACCACACCAAGGTTGACCGCTTCCTTCGCAAATTCAAACTGCTCGCAGGCTGACAGGATTACGATCTGGACCTGGGGATAGACCGTCTTGATTTCGCGGATGGCGTCAATGCCGTTGATTCCCGGCATGCGTATATCCATGAAAATCAGATCCGGTTTGACCGTTTCCGCTTTTTCAATAGCCTCCCGACCCGTTCTGGCGGTTTCGACCGTCACATTGTCGAAATGCTTCTCCACGATATATTTGATGGAATCCAGCACGATATTCTCGTCATCAACCACTAGGATCCTAAGCATGCATGCATTCCTTCTTTCTCTCCACGCAGATTTTGGGTATGCTGATAATCACTCGTGTTCCTCCTGGCTGGCTGCTTTTGATATCCAGAATCCGATCATGATCAAAAAAGTTTCTGAGCCGCTGCATAACGTTCCTGGTACCGATGCCCGTGGTATGCCCCGCGGATCCTGAGAGCCTGTTATCCTCTTCATGATCGCCAAGTATCTGACGGATTTTTTCCTGGCTCATTCCCACGCCGTTATCTTCCACTTCCACAATGTAAGTCTCGCTGTCCTGCCTGACCCTCAGGGTGATGGTGCCGCCCGTTTCCATTTCGCTGATGCCATGGATGAATGCGTTCTCAATCAAAGGCTGGAGTACCATGCAGGGCACGGGGATATCCACCACGCTTTCATCCACTTCCTGCACATAATTGATCCTGTCCGCAAATCGCACCTTCAGAAGGGCAATATAGTTATTGATGTTGTCAATCTCATCCTTCAGGGTCACTGGGCTGTCCAGGCTTCTCAGATTGTAACGGAACAGGTTGGCAAAGCACTCAATGAAAAGGTAGGTCCTGTCGGCTTCCTCAAACATGGCAAGCTGCGCGCCGGCATTGAGGGTATTAAAGATGAAGTGGGGGTTGATCTGCGATTGCAGCGCCTGAAGCTCTGTTTCCTTCAAGTGGTTTTTCATCAGAAGGTTTTGCATTTCCTGTTCTTTCAGCCGGCTTTCAAGCTCAGCTTTTTCCCTGATGGCCGCAACCTGTTCCCGGATGCTTTCGGCCATGCGGTTGAAGGCATCTGCCATGATGCCGATTTCATCGTCGCTGTGGACTGAAACCGGTTCAACGTCGTAGTTTCCTTTCGATATGTCGTTGGCGGCCCTGGCCAGGCTGATGATGGGCTGGGTGGTTTTGAAGGTGATTCTCAGAATGAAAATGATATTGAAAACGATGATGGCCAGGATGAGCAGAAGATTGATCAGAAGGATGTATCCCAACCGCCCGGATATCTGGGTATAGACCTTTGTGTTTTCCTGGAATTGGTTCTGCATCAGCCGGTTGATATAGAGATTGATATAGTCATAAACCCGGCTGGCTTCGGTATATTGCTGGATATACCCTTCAATATCCCGGCCTCGCTTGGCGTTGACCGCATTGTCACTGAAATCCAGATAGGTAAGGATCATGTTGCCGATGTCGTGGAGCAATAATCCGCTCTCGGAATCGTAAGCCATGCTTTTGATATCCTCGCCGGTCGTTCTGAGGCTGGCGGAATACCGGTAATAGTTCTTGAGACTTTCTGAATGGCTGGTTGACAGGTAGCTCTCCAGGGTGCTCTGGACATTGGCCACGTTGTCGCTGATATCGCTCAGGTATCGGTTGTTTTCAAAAATGGCATCCATACCGGAGGCCAGCATCCGGGCATTGAAATAGGAAAAGAAGCACGCCACAGCCATGAGCAGTGTCGTCACCATGAAATAGAGAATGAGCTTTCTTCTTATCCGGTTGAGTGTCAAAAACCTGATTAGCCTTTTCATCGCTCCGCCTGACCCTTTTCCGTATTCTCCGGCAGTGTAAGATAATCCTGGATATTGTCGCAGGTGATGACCTTTGCACCGGTATCCACATAGGTGGACGTCATCCTGTTCTTCTTTATTTCAACCAGGGACCGGATGCTCTCATAGCCGATTTTATAAGGGTTGGCCACAACGGTGCCATATATGACACCCTTTTCAATGTATCTCAGGATTTCGGGCGCATCGTCATAGCCTATAATCGTTATTTTCCCCACCTTGTTGAGATCCACGATGACCTGTGCCGCGCTGATGGTATCCTTGGCGCTGGTGCAGATAATGGTATCCACCTCAGGATAATTGATGAGAATTCTCCTGGTAACCTCTTCGGCGCTGAAGAAACCCGTGCTGGCCGAGAAGGTTCTGATGGTCATACCCGGCATGTCCTTCAGGGCATCCTTTGTCCCGGCAATCCGGAGGTTCTGTGGAACATTCTCCGTACCGTCGATATAGTCGCTGAGGATAATCGCAATATTGGCCTTCTCACCCTTGGCTTGCAGCACCAGCTTGCCGGACTCACGGCCCAGATTGAAAGTATTGGTGCCCACATAAGCATTTCGCTTGCTGCTTTTTGCCTCCGCCTCAACGGTGATGACCGGAATGCCCGCGTCAACGGCCTTGTCAATAAGCGGCGTAAACTTTTCCTCGTCCAGTACATGGGTGACGATGCCGTCCACCTTGGATGCAATGGCGATATCCAGATACTTCAGCTGCTCTTCCAGGTTGGTAAATCGCGGCACGTTGAATTCGACAGCGACGTGGTATTCTTCAGCGGCAGCAAGACAGCCGTCCCTGACGGATTGCCAAAATGTGTCGTCGGCTTGTCCTATCACGGCGAAATGATACTCCGGCCTGTAACCGCTATGCCGTGATGAACCTCTGACGTTAAACAGGTTAAATCCCTGGCTCTGAAAATACCAGAAAAAGATGAGCAAGAGCCCGAACACTAGGAATATTGAGACAATGCCTATGGCAAAGGCCTTTTTCATGGCTACCTCTCTCGCCTGGATACATTGCTTGCAAGAACAATTATAGCATAAAAGAAAAATCAAGAATCAATTTGATACCTTTCTGTCCGGTCTCCCCAGGCCGGGGACAGGCTTTATCCTTGAGCAATGCCTCCTTATCCGTCTAAAACCCGGCTGTGCGTTTATCATCATTGAAAGCTTCCATACGGAAGATGTCTCAGAAATCCACGGCCGAACCCGGTCTGCCCGCCGATTGAAGATGCGGCAGCATCCGCCGCCATCAGGACATCAGGGTATAAATAATAAAGCAGCCCGTGCCGGGGCTGCGTATTCTGTATCCTGGCTTCGTTCTAGATATTCCTGTTGTAGAATGGCGCGTATTTTGCGGCCACCTTGATCGCCTCCACCATACTGACAGCGCTTGCCTTACCGGTCCCGGCGATATCAAAAGCCGTTCCATGATCCACGGAGGTACGCAGGAAGGGCAGCCCGACGGTAAGGGCAATGGTCCGTTCAAAATCCAGGGTTTTGGTGGCAATGTGTCCCTGGTCGTGGTACAGGGACAGCACGGCGCTGTAACGTCCGGACAGGGCCAGATGGAATACCGAATCGGCTCCAATCGGGCCGGCCACATCATAACCCTGCCTTCGGGCTTCCTCAATGGCCGGTTCGATGTGCCGCACTTCTTCATCGCCGAACAGGCCATGTTCCCCGCAGTGGGGATTCAATCCCGCCACCGCCAGGGTTCCCCTGATGATGCCAAGCCTGCGAAGGGCCTCGGTACACCTTCCGATATAATCCAGGATCCTTTCTTTGGTAATCAGGTCACAGGCTTTTCTCAAGGAAACATGGCGTGTCAGGAAAAACACCCTCAGGTTTTTCACCTCAAACAGCGTAAGGGGATCACGGGTTCCGGTAAGCCCTGCCAGGATCTCGGTATGACCGATATAGTTAATACCGGCAGCTTTCAGCGATTCCTTGTTGATGGGGGGTGTGGCGATGGCGTCCACCTTTCGGTTCATGGCAAGCGCCACGGATTTTTCGATGAACGCATAGGCTGCCCTTCCACCCATAGCCTGAACCTTTCCAAGCCGGAGATTTTCGATATCCACATTGGCCAGATCGATCAGATCGATTGTACCTGGTTCATAAAGCCCATCCTTCGGATCCGCAACCTGATGGATATCCAGTTTTAAGCCGCAAAAATCCAAAGCCTGCTTTACGACTTGCCGATCCCCAACGACGAGAGGCCTGCATTGTTCAAAAAGTTCTTTGCCTGCCAAGGCTTTAACCACAATTTCTGGTCCTATTCCCGCCGGATCGCCCAGCGGTATCGCTATGCATGGTCTTATCATGCTGTCTTCTCCTTGCTTCAGCCGGTACTTATTGATTGGGCCTTCAGCGGCCAAGATATGCTGAAATCTGTTCAAAATATCTTTCGTAACTGTTGATCATATCCGGCACCGCTCTGTAGATTTCATCATCGTTCGCCTGATCATACCTGTGCGCCAACAGATTTCTGATTCCGGTGGACGAAGCAATCAATAGGGCGTAGCTTTTGTCGATGATCCCGTTTTCGGCAAGTTCAATGAAGGAGTTGAAATAGTCCCGCTCCGCACCGGGCTTTATACCGGCCAGTATGAGGTTATTGATTTCAGTGGCGCTCTCCACTATCTGCCGGATTTCCTTTTTCATGATATGCCGGATGGGTGGGCTCTCACGGTATGTCTTGTAAGTAACCCCTGAAACAAACTGCTTGAACCTGCTGAAAAGCTTAACCATATCTTCAAGTTTTTCCGTTATCTCAGCTTTATTCCCCAATCCAAACAACTCCCCTGACTTGCAGAATATCCTTTACTCCTGTGAGCTGTTTGACAGGCATTCAGGACAGATGCCGTTGTAGTAAACGTTTTTGTCGCGGATCAGGAATCCGTCCAGATCGCTGGTATCATGGGCAGAACCTTTCAGCTCAAAATCACGGATCATCCCGCAAGAATCGCACTTAAAGTGTCCATGAAAACTCATATCGGCATCATAGCGTGTTTCATTCTCCTCAATGGTGATAACCCTTGCGATTTTCGCTTTCACAAAAAGATTAAGCGTGTTGTAAACCGTTGTTTTGGAAAGGGTAGGTATCTCCTTCACCAGTGCCGAATAGATCTCATCCACCGTTGGATGACTCTTTTTGGTCAGCAGGTATTCCATGATCCTGATCCTGGCATAGGACGGCTTGATATTCTCCTTTAGCAACATGGATCCGATGATCTCTACCTTATTGCTCACCTGGTTCACATCCTTTGCGATCATATTTTATCTGTATTAAAAACCGAACTTGTATTAGTTACAATTTTAATCTAGCTACATATATCCTATTCCCTAGCCGTCCATCTGTCAATACCTTTTCATACTCTCGATGCCGGACAGCTTATAAATTCACGGTCCATTACAGAAATCGCCCTCAAAGATGTGCACACAGACCACCTTTCACTACAGCAGTCATCGTTTTGGGCATAAGACACACTTATTATATTATAGCGATTATTGTCTGTAAATGTTATCAGTTTGGCCGGATTATTTTGATCCTCCGGCTGCGCAACAGGTGTTTAAAGAAAAATATGTGTTTTTATTGGTTTACTTGTTATACACATCTGCAACAAAAAGCGCCGTTTCGACATGGCGCGCCTCACCGCCACAAAGCCTATGCGTTTTTCAAAATGCACATGGCGTAATCGATTCTGCCAATTCCTGTAATTTATTCGTCTGGGGCGACCCTATGAAACCGTTGCGGCTCAACGTCAACAACCCGATAAGAGCCGTCACTTCTGTTCCATCCCAGTTTTTTCAGGGTTGATCAAGGCAACATTCACCCCTTAAAATAGTTAAGCCTTCGGGGCAGCTTCATCAGGCGCTTTTTGGCAGCAATCGGTTTGGTTGCAGGCCCCATTTATCCGGCCTGGATCAGATGGGACCGGGCGGAACCCTCATAAAGAGTACTCGCCGGGAAAAACCGAAAGGAGGATTTGCTTATGAATAGAAAGATCATTATCGGAGCCTGCGCCCTGTTGGGGACAGGCATTATTTACACCTCAGCGGCCCTGAATACGGCAACCAATACTGAGGCACTTACGGTTAATGAGGGAATCAGATACGAAGTTTCGCCGGATGGACTCGGTTCAAACCTGAAACCTTTCCCATCCGCAGAGGCAGGCCGGCAGGCGGCGGAACCTGTGCCGTTCAAAACAGAATCCGTTGTGGAAGCGGAAATTTCCGAAACCACACCGGAACCAACCCCCAGCGCAACTTCAAAAACTGCTTCCAAAGCCGCTTCCAACACCGCGGCGAAAACATCGCCAAAAGCCTCGTCAAAACCTGCACCAACTCCCAAACCAAGCGCGACTTCCAAGCCTGCATCCGCTTCGTCTGTCAAGCCTGGCGGATTGGCGGAAAAAGTGATCAACACGGCGAGAGAATACATCGGCGTTCCCTATGTATGGGGTGGCACCACGCCGTCGGGCTTTGATTGCTCAGGATTTATCCACTATGTCTATGCACAGAACGGCGTTACACTGCCCAGGACATCTGCGGAGCAATATGGCGCGGGGCAATCCGTTGCCAAAGCCGATATGAAACCCGGTGACCTGGTGTTTTTTGAAACCTACAAGCCTGGTCCGTCCCATGTGGGCATCTATCTGGGGGATGGCCAGTTCATCCATGCCAGTTCCGGCGGTGGAAAAGTTCTTGTTTCAAACCTTTCATCCACGTATTATACCGAACATTATATCGGTTCCAGAAGCGTGCTGAAATAAAGGACAAAAAAGCTCCGTTCCCAAATGACGGGGCTTTTTTTTATCGTCGGTATATTTTCCCCGTATACTTATACCGCATCATAGATAGCATGTTTGCTTTTATAGACGATGGCGTAATGACGGTATAAAAATATAACCGATGGATAAGCACATTATTAAAGAAATATATATAAGAATAATATTCGTACGTCAGGCATTTTTCCGTTTCCGGGCGACAAGGACGGATGGCTTTGGTGTATAATTAAGGTAACAAAACAATGAAAGCATCCTGCCGGAGAAGACAGGATGTTACGCAATAAATGGTCTCATGTCCGCGTCGCGCGGCATAGACCATTCAATGTTTTTGACATAATGAAAGGCCGGATGGTTCCCGGGTAAAATAAAGGATGCCGCTCATGGTAAGTCCGTCATCCCGGCGCTTCATTTATTTTTATTGTTTTTCAGTAATAACCGAAAGTGGGGGGAGGATTATGCTGGATGATTTCAAGAAATTTGCCGTCAGGGGAAATGTTCTGGAATTGGCCATAGGTGTCATCATAGGCGGCGCCTTCGGCAAGATCGTGACATCCCTGGTCAACGATATCATCATGCCCGTTATCGGATTACTGCTTGGAAAGATTGATTTTTCAAACCTGTTTCTTAAAGTGGGCGATGCCACCATCAATTACGGGATGTTCATCAATAACGTGGTGGACTTCTTGATCATTTCCTTTTCCATCTACGTTGTGATCAAAAGGGTGAACAAGCTTACCGGCAGGGACAAGAAGGAAGCGCCCTCGAAGAAGAAATGCCCCTACTGCTGCTCCGAGATAGACATCCAGGCTGTCAGGTGTCCACACTGCACGTCGATGCTGGACGAGACACCATGACCACCAGAGATTTAGCAGGAAAACGGGGAACGGATGTATCCGAAAGGAAAATGCGTAATAAACAAGTTCCAAACGCGCTAACGCGCTGAGGAAGGGAGGATTTTGAAGGATGAACAGGATCGTTCTTGAAAAATACGCAAGGCTCGCGGTTAGGACAGGTATCAATATCCAGCCGGGACAGACGGTTGTCATCAACGCCCCCCTGGAATGTGCCGAGTTTGCTAGGATTGCAGCCGAAACGGCCTATCGGGAGGGAGCCGGGGATGTCGTGATCAACTGGCATGATGATCTTTTTCATAAAATCAGGTTTTTGAACGCACCTGATCAGGTTTTTGACAGTTTTCCCGAATGGCGGAGAATGCTTTACGTGGATTATGCCAGGGAAGGCGCCGCTTTCCTGAGCATTTATGCCGAGGATCCGGAACTGATGAGGGATGTTTCCCCGGACAGGCTGGCACGGGCTAATAAAGCCAAAAACATCGCCCTGAAAGAGTATTACGAAAGGATCATGAGCAACAGAAACAGTTGGTCCGTCATCGCCCTGCCCACGGTTCCATGGGCATCTCGAGTATTTCCTGGCGACGCGCCTGAAAAAGCCCTTGAAAAGCTCTGGGAGGCCGTCATCAAAGCTGTGCGCCTGGACGCTGATGATCCGGTGGCCCTATGGAAAGACCACCTGAAAACGCTGAAGCAACGCCTGGACTTTCTCAACAGCCATTCGTTCAGGTTTCTTAAATTCCGCAATACCCTCGGTACCGACCTGACCGTTGAACTGCCCAAGGATCATCTCTGGACCGGAGGGGCCGATTATACTCCCGAAGGCGTGGCGTTTATTGCCAATATGCCAACCGAGGAGGTCTTCACATTGCCCCTGCGGACGGGTGTCAACGGCACGGCGGTCGCTTCCATGCCATTAAGTTACAACGGTCGGCTGATCAAGGACTTCTCGCTGATCTTCAAAGACGGAAGGATTGTCGACTTTAAAGCCGGGGAAGGTTACGATTCCCTCAAAACACTGATTGAAACGGATGAAGGTTCACGCTACCTGGGAGAGGTAGCACTGGTACCGGCTGACTCCCCCATCGCCAAAGCCAACATCTTGTTCCTGAACACGCTTTTTGATGAAAATGCATCCTGCCATCTGGCCATCGGCCGGGCTTATCCCACCAACCTCAGGAACGGAACCCGCATGAGCCAGGAGGAACTTGATAAAGCCGGGGTAAACGATTCCATCGTCCATGAGGATTTCATGATCGGAACACCCGATATGGACATCACCGGTATCCTGCCAAACGGCGAGGAAATCCCCGTCTTCAGGAACGGGCGCTTCGCCTTCTGAGCATAGGCATATCGCGCCCTTCCTGATCCGAGGAGAGCCTTGTCGTTAGCCAGTTCACGGTCAGTCATGTACGTTCTGAGAAACATGGGGGATTTCATAGGCTAGCCGATTGACCGGATGGTACCATTGTGTTATTGTTTGTAAGGGTAAAAAAGAGACCTTTTTGTTTTTTATGATTTAATATGCAGTTTTAGGGGTCCATCATGACAAAAATAGGGTTTGATAATGAGAAATACTTAAGTTTACAATCGCAGAAGATTCGCGAGCGGATCGCCTTGTTCGGGGGAAAGCTCTACCTTGAGTTCGGCGGAAAATTGTTTGATGATTACCACGCCTCCAGAGTCCTTCCGGGATTCAAACCCGACAGCAAGGTCAAAATGTTGTTGCAACTGAAGGAACAGGCTGAAATCGTCATCGCCATCAACGCCGATGATATAGAAAAGAACAAACGGCGCGGCGACCTGGGAATCACTTATGATATGGATGTACTGAGGCTGATCGACGCTTTCCGTGATATCGGGCTCTATGTGGGAAGTGTGGTCATCACCCAATACCGTTCCCAGTATTCTGCCGATCAGTTCCAAAAGCGGCTTGAGAGCCAGGGGATGAAGGTATACCGGCATTATCCCATACCTGATTACCCGTCCAATGTTCCGCTGATCGTAAGCGACAATGGCTACGGTAAAAACGACTATATTGAAACCTCCCGTTCCCTGGTGGTCGTCACTGCCCCGGGGCCGGGAAGCGGAAAAATGGCGGTCTGCCTTTCCCAGCTGTACCATGACCATAAGCGCGGCATTGAGGCCGGATATGCGAAGTTTGAAACCTTTCCCATTTGGAACCTCCCGCTGAAACATCCGGTCAATCTGGCTTATGAGGCGGCAACCACCGATCTGAACGACGTGAATATGATCGATCCTTTCTATCTTGAGGCTTACGGCTCAACAGCCGTAAGCTATAACCGGGATGTGGAAATTTTCCCGGTTCTCAACGCCATCCTGGAAAAGATCAAGGGACAGTCCCCCTACAAGAGTCCCACCGATATGGGCGTCAATATGGCGGGCTATTGTATAACCGATGACGATGTGGTGTGCAGGGCCTCCGAACAGGAAGTCATACGCCGGTATTACAATACCTATTGCGCGCTTCGGCAGGGTCTTGCCGATAAGGCCGAAGTATACAAGCTTGAGCTTTTAATGAAGCAATTGGGCATATCCTCAAAGGACAGACCCGTGGTTGACGCCGCTCTCGCGCGGGCGGAGGAGACAGGCGGACCTGCGGTGGCCATCCAGCTTCATGACGGGCGCATCGTGACGGGTAAGACCAGTTCGCTCCTCGGCGCTTCAGCGGCCGCCCTGCTCAATGCGCTGAAAGAACTGGGCGGTATCCAACATGATATCCATTTGATTTCGCCCATCGTCATTGAGCCCATCCAGGTTCTTAAAATCAACCATATGGGCAACAGGAATCCTCGTCTGCACACTGACGAAATCCTGATCGCCCTGTCCATCTGCGCAGCCACCAATCCGACCGCGGCGCTGGCTTTGGAGCAGCTTCCCAAGCTCAGGGACTGCGAAGCCCATTCGACGGTCATCCTGTCCAGGGTTGACGAGGGCGTATTCCAGAAGCTTGGCATACGGTTGACGTGCGAGCCCCAGTACCAGACCAAGAAGTTGTACCATAAATAAACCGGCACAGGGGCCGCCGCGCCCCTGGCTTCATGCAACCGAGGTGAGCAACATGCCTTTTTATGATTTGAAATGCAAATGCGGTGAAATGTTCAATATCATGGCTTCCATAAGCGATAAGGAAAACAAGCGGATCACATGCCCCAAATGCGGGAGCAATGAACTGGAAAGCGTCTTTTCCAACGTGAACGTCATACAATCAAGGGGAACAACAAGGAACGAATGCCCCCATATCGACCGTTGCGGAGGATGCTGCCACAGGGGGTAAAATACCCCCTTTCCCATTTCATTTTGTCATGTGCGTTTCCCAAATTCTCTTGCTCCAAAGTCGCCCACAATTTGCAGAATTCAGTTTTATTCATAGACATCAATACATATCATTCGGCAATAAGACTAAAGCATTTCATCGGACACGATGAACATTTCAGAGGTATAATCATCAGCCAGTTTCCTTTTTCCACTACCGTCCTTGCGCATCATATAAAACTGGTAGTCTCTGCTGCAGTAATATATCCAGTCTCCCAATATTGAAAAGCCGGTACTGGAAAGCAATTATCAGTAAGTCTGGTATTGCCGCTTCCATCGGTGCGCATCCTGATGCATCAATACCTGACCCGTTCGTAATTGCCAATTAACCACCAATATTTAATTTTTCATCCAGTTATATTATATTATTATTATACCCTTATTGGTTATGCTGTAAGAATAGGATGATAATCGCTAAAACCGGGAGGTTTGATTGGAATGGGTCATAAGCAGATATATCAGGCGCTTTTTACAGTTAACCGGGGGATCATATCCGACGTAAGGGGCGCCTTTTCTCAGATAACAGGCTTTACCAGACAAGATTTTCTCCATAAAAGGTTCAGTTTTGTTCTCAAGGACCTTCTGAAAGCGACCACTGACATTAGGCAAGTGAAACCAGGGGCCAAACCGGTCACTTGCTTCATCTTCTCCAAAGACTTTGAGGCCAGGGAAGTAAATATATCATTAGGTCTGAACCCGGATACCGGAAGCAAATGTTACAAAGTTGAGGAAACACCCGGTATCCGTTTCCATAAAAGGTTTTATGGTCTAAAAAAGCTGTTTGACAATAAAAATTTCGGCGTGTGCATCCTCTCTTCGCCCGATCTGATTATGCTTAAAGCAAACAAGGCTTTCCTGGAACTAATGGGATGCGAAACCATCCCGGATTGGCCGGATGCCTTGGGACACCGTTTGGATGAACTTTTAAACAAGGAACTGCTGCCCGGCATAAAAAGCGATCTGGCCAAGGTCGTCCGACTTGAAGAATCCCATTGCTCAATCCGGCTGACCAGCAGTTCCAGGAAGCAATATTGCAGCATCAACCTGTTCCCGGTTTACGATTGCCATAAAAGCCGATTTATACTAGGGGTTATCCGGGATATCTCAGACTTTATCCTTGAGATGGAAAAGAGCAGAGAGAGAAGAACACAACTGGAGTTCATCCTAGAGCATATGAATGACGGCCTGATCATCACCGATAGCAAAGCCAACATCATCATGATGAACGCTGCGGCCAGGGCATATTTTAAACATGCGGACAGCGTTAAGGATTTGACCGCGTGTTTCAACAAGGTTGAGGTTACCGACATGGACGGAAACCCTGTCGCGATTGAGGCCATGCCGGCACATCGGGCTCTCAGGGGCGAGAAAGTCAGGAATTTTCGTGCGGTGATTAAAGGCAAGTCCGGCAAAAGGGTTTATGAGTACAATTCATCCCCATTGTATGATCAGGATGGCAATATCTTTATGACCATATCCTGCTTCCGCGACATCACCGACGAGGTCGAGCGTGAGAAAATGGTCAAGGCGCATCAGGAAGCTTTGTTCCGGGCTGAGCAGGAAAAAAACGAAGCCCTCAGAAAGGCAATGGCCGTGAAGGATGAATTTCTTTCTCTGATTTCCCATGAGTTCAAAACCCCCATCAGCGTTATTATCGCAGCAGTGCAGGCTATGGAAACGCTATGCGGCGAGCAACTCGACCTGCGGGCAAAAAACTATATCCGTAGGATCAGGCAAAACGCCTACCGGCAGCTTCGTCTGGTCAACAACCTGCTGGAAATTGACAGGATCAGCTCCGGCCGGGTCAAGCTGCATGTCAGGAACTATGATATTGTTTTCCTTTCTTCATCCATCACAGGTTCAGTGGTCCCTTACGCGGATCAGAAAGGAGTAAAACTCTTTTTTTCCTCGACCATCAAGGAGAAAATCATTGGCATTGATGATGAAAAATACGAGCGCATCCTTCTGAACCTGCTTTCCAATGCCATAAAATTCACACCGAGCGGAAAATCCGTGTTCGTGCGGATATCTCATATAAAAAACGAACAGGGCGGTCAGGTATGCGTTGAGGTGGAGGATGAAGGGATCGGCATTCCGGAGGACAAGCAGGAACTGATTTTTGAGAAATTTGCCCAGGTTGAAAGCGTCCAGACTCCCGGAACCGGGGGTACCGGCCTTGGCCTGCCGCTGGTGAGGCTCTATGCAGAGGTCCTGGGAGGCAGCATATCCCTGAAAAGCCAGGTGGGCAAGGGATCCTGCTTTACCCTGCTTTTGCCTGATCGACAGGCGGACGTAATGGATTCGGCGGCGGAAACAACCGCATGCGGGGCCGACCATCCCATCCAGCAGGTGGCGGTTGAATTCTCGGATCTTTATCCTATGGAATGATCCCATCGGGGACTCGAAAGATAATCATCCTTAAGGAGAGAAAAGGCCTTGCTGAAAAAACACAGAATTTACATAAAATCATTCCGGCCATGACGTCCGCCATAACTGTTAATGGTTGGCGGGATCATGATCATGGTGACGATGAAGAGCAATCAAAAGGCCAGAGAAGAAAAGGTTGTGGCCGGACGGCAATCCCATAAGCGATTTCGGCCCGCTGGACGAGTTGCCGAAACTGCATGAACTTACTAAACGGGCGTTTTTTTGAACTGCGGGAACGAAAGAACAAAACGCCGACCGTCATTCAGAATGTTGGTCAGGAGTCTGAACAGGTTGTAAAAGCAAACCTCTCCAGAATGAATAAGGTGCCGGCATACTTGCAAGCGCCGGCACCTTTTATTGCATTTTCCATCCATTCATCAGGCTGCTGCAGCCCTTCATTATTTCTGTCCCAGCTCGTCGCCTTTCTTGACGGCGGCCTGTGCGGCGGCAAGCCTTGCGATGGGCACACGGAAAGGCGAGCAGGACACATAGTCCAGACCGATCTTATGGCAGAACTCCACGGACGAAGGATCGCCGCCATGCTCGCCGCAGATACCGAGCTTGATGTCCGAGCGTGTCTTTCTGCCCAGTTGAGCAGCCATCTCGATCAGCTTGCCCACACCGGTCTGGTCCAGCTTGGCGAACGGATCAAACTCATAGATCTTCTTGTTGTAGTAATCTTCAAGGAACTTACCGGCATCGTCGCGGGAGAAGCCGAAAGTCATCTGGGTCAGGTCGTTGGTACCGAATGAGAAGAACTCGGCTTCCTTAGCGATCTCATCGGCCGTCAGGGCAGCCCTCGGAATTTCGATCATGGTACCGACCTTATACTTGAGATCCACGCCAGCTTCCTTGATGATGGCGTCGGCGGTTTTGACGACAACTTCCTTCACATACTGCAGCTCCTTGACGTCGCCAACCAGCGGGATCATGATCTCGGGCACCACATTCATGCCTTCCCTGTTCACATTGATGGCCGCTTCGATAACCGCCCTTGTCTGCATCTCGGCGATTTCAGGATAGGATACGGCAAGGCGGCATCCGCGGTGGCCCATCATCGGGTTGAACTCATGGAGCCCTTTAACGATGTGCTTCAGTTCATCAAAACTGAGACCCATCTCGTCAGCCAACGCCTTGATATCCTCATCATCCTGAGGCAGGAATTCATGGAGCGGCGGATCCAGATAACGAATGGTGACAGGATGCCCCTTCATCTCGCGGAACAGGGCTTCGAAATCGCCTCTCTGCATAGGCAGCAGCTTTTCCAATGCCTTTCTCCTCTGTTCTTCGGTACGGGCAACGATCATTTCGCGCATGGCTTTAATCCTGTCGCCTTCGAAGAACATGTGCTCGGTACGGCAGAGACCGATACCCTCGGCGCCGAACCTGAAGGCCTGGGCGGCATCTTTCGGCGTGTCCGCATTGGCCCTAACTTTCAGCTTGCGGATGCTGTCTGCCCATTCCATGAAGGTTCCGAAATAACCGGTCATTTCAGGTTCCACGGTCGGCAGCTTTCCTGCATAGACATTACCGGTGGAACCGTCCAGGGAGATCCAGTCGCCTTCCTTGTAGGTATTGCCGTTTTTATCGATCATCACTTTTTCATTTTCCTTGATGATGATCTCACCGCAGCCCGCAACACAGCAGGTTCCCATGCCTCTGGCCACAACGGCCGCGTGGGATGTCATACCGCCCCTGGCGGTCAGAATACCCTGGGACACATGCATGCCTTCGATATCCTCGGGTGAAGTCTCGTTGCGCACCAGGATGACCTGCTTTTCGCCTGCCTGAACAGCGGCAACCGCATCCTCGGCGGTGAAATAGATCTTACCGGTGGCGGCACCGGGCGACGCGGGAAGGCCCTTTGCAATCGGTTTGGCCTCCTTCAAGGCTTTAGCCTCAAAGGTGGGATGGAGCAAGGCATCCAGTTGTTTGGGATCCACCTTCAGGATAGCCTCTTCCTTGGTAATCATGCCCTCGTTCACCAAATCAACGGCGATCTTCAGGGCAGCCTGGGCCGTACGCTTGCCGTTACGTGTCTGGAGCATGAAGAGTTTGCCGCGCTCAATGGTAAACTCCATGTCCTGCATGTCTTTGTAATGCCGCTCCAGTTTCTCGGCGATTTCAGCAAACTGTCTGTAAACTTCGGGATTGGTTTCTTTCAGTTGATCGAGTGACTGGGGAGTACGGATACCTGCAACCACGTCCTCACCCTGGGCGTTCATAAGGAACTCACCGTAGAGTTTCTTCTCTCCTGTCGCAGGGTTGCGCGTGAAGGCCACACCGGTACCCGAATCATTGCCCATATTGCCGTACACCATTTCCTGTACGTTGACCGCGGTTCCCCAGTCGCTGGGAATATCGTTCAGGCGGCGATATACAATGGCACGGGGATTATTCCATGAACGGAATACAGCCTTGACAGCCTCCAGGAGCTGCACCCTGGGCTCCTGCGGGAAGGGTTCGCCCTTCTCTTTCTGGTAAAGCTCAAGGTACTGTTTGACAAGAGCCTTCAGATCATCTGCATCCAACTCGGTGTCCAGCTTAACACCCTTCTTTTCCTTCATCTCATCAAGAAGGTCCTCAAACTTACTTCTTTCGATGTCCATGACCACATCGCTGAACATCATGATAAACCTTCTATAACTGTCATAAGCAAAGCGCGGATTGTTGGTCAGCCTGGCCAGTCCTTCAACAACCGTATCGTTGAGGCCCAGGTTCAGGATGGTATCCATCATACCCGGCATGGAAGCCCGAGCACCGGAACGCACAGATACCAGCAAGGGATTGTCCGGATTGCCAAACTCCTTCCCGACAATTCCCTCCATTTTGGCGAGATACTCGTAAATCTGATCTTCAATATCCTTGGCAATGACCTGGCCGTCAGCATAATACCTTGTACAGGCTTCGGTTGTAATGGTAAAACCTTGCGGAACGGGAAGCCCGAGACCCGTCATTTCGGCCAGGTTGGCACCCTTTCCTCCCAGAAGGTTCCTCATTGAGGCATTACCCTCACTGAACAGATAGACGTACTTCTTTCCCATTTCTTACCCTCCTAAAAAGATATTCGAATACGGCATTCAGCCGTACTTTTTCGAATGTAAAAGCTTCTCAGTACCAATATCTGCCCACGCTAATAAACTAGTCTTTCCTTCAGGTAAAGCTTCAATTCCTCAATGGGTATCCTCTGCTGCTCCATGGAATCGCGTTCCCGGACCGTGACACACTTGTCTTCGACGGATTCGAAATCGAAGGTAACGCAATAAGGTGTGCCAATTTCATCCTGGCGTCTGTACCGCTTTCCGATGCTGCCGGTATCGTCGAACTCGCATACAAATTCCGGCAGCAGGCTCTCATAGATTTTGAACGCCTCATCGGACAGCTTTTTGGAAAGAGGAAGGACTGCCACTTTAACCGGTGCCAAAGCGGGATGCAAACGCAGAACCGTTCTCACGTCGCCTTCTCCAACCTCTTCCTCGTCATAGGCATCGCAGAGGAACGCCAACGCCACCCGGTCGGCACCCAGGGATGGTTCTATGCAGTAAGGTATATATTTTTCATTCTTAACGGGATCGAAGTATGAAAGGTCTTCCTTGGCGTGTTCCATATGCTGTCTCAGGTCAAAGTCTGTCCTGTGTGCGATTCCCCAAAGTTCTCCCCAACCGAACGGAAAGAGGTATTCGATGTCAGTGGTCGCTTTGCTGTAATGGGACAGCTCTTCGGGGGAATGATCCCTCATCCTCAGATTTTCCTTCTTGATGCCCAGATCATACAGCCAATTGATGCAGAATTCTTTCCAGTAATTGAACCATTCCATATCGGTCCCCGGCTCGCAGAAAAACTCAAGCTCCATCTGCTCAAACTCACGGGTCCTGAAAGTAAAGTTGCCGGGGGTAATCTCATTTCTGAAGGATTTGCCGATTTGCCCGATACCGAATGGAATCTTCTTTCTTGTGGTTCTCTGGACGTTCTTGAAGTTGACGAAAATACCCTGTGCCGTTTCAGGACGGAGATAGATCTCGTTTTTGGAATCCTCGGTAACACCCTGGTAGGTTTTAAACATGAGGTTGAACTTGCGGATATCGGTAAAATCATGCCCGCCACAGTTCGGACAGGGAATTCTATGTTCCCTGATATAGGCCATCATGCCCTCATGATCCGTCGGATCCACGACCATGGATATGTTATTTTCACGGTTATAGTCTTCAATGATATTGTCGGCTCTGTGCCGGGTCTTACACAGCCTGCAATCTATAAGGGGATCCGAGAAGCCTCCCACATGCCCCGAGGCCACCCAAACCTGGGGGTTCATCAGAATGGCGCAATCGACGCCCACATTATACGGGCTTTCCTGGATGAATTTTTTCCACCAGGCCCGTTTGACGTTATTTTTGAACTCGACGCCCAGCGGCCCGTAATCCCAGGCATTTGCCAGGCCGCCATATATTTCTGAACCCTGGTAGATAAAACCCCTGTTCTTGCATAGTGCAACGATTTTGTCCATGGTTTTCTCAAATTGCATTCCTGTATCCTCCTGCATTCACTCCTATTTTGCATGTCATGACGATCCGGATTGCGCCATGTGCCCATGCCTGCATCTATATGCTATCAGATTCGGTTCCCTTCGTCTGTTCGGGGACGACCTGGCCGGAGTCCTCCTGTGTATTCTGGTTCGCATGTTTCTGAACCTTATGGTAGGTTACCTTTCCCTCATCGATCTCACGGATGGCAATGGTTACGTCCTTGGTTGAAGGATAATCCGTGAGTTTCTTGGCACCGTCAGTCAGCATACGGGCACGTTTTGCGGTCAGGATGACCAGTGTATAACGGCTGTCCACTTTTTTAAGCAATGAAGACATTGCCGGATCGATCATCATTGCAATCACTCCCTGACTTTAAGTTGATCTATCAACGCTTTGTTTCTGAATGTTCGCATCTCTTCCGCCCGAATAATAGACAAAAACCTTTGGGCTGCTTCCTCGATGGAATCATTCAGTACAACATAATCATAGCGATCTATATACTGAAATTCCTCGAGCGCTCGATTGAGCCTTCTCCGTATGGTCTCCTCATCCTCCGTGTTCCTGTTACGCAGTCGTCTGGCCAGTTCTTCATAGCTGGGTGGCACGATAAAACATAGGATGCTGTCCTTGAACATCTCCTTGATCTTCATGGAGCCTTCCACTTCTATCTCCAGGATGATGTTCTTTCCCTTTTCGAGTTCCCGGGTGACATATTCCTTTGGCGTGCCATAGTAGTTCCCGCAGTATTCCACCCATTCGACCAGGCGCTCTTCTTTTATCATGGCCTCAAACTGCTCCCGGGTTTTAAAAAAATAATGGACACCGTCAATTTCACCCGGACGCGGTTTCCTGGAGGTGGCGGAGACCGATGTTGAAAGATTGTCGGTAAGTTCCATAGCGCGCCTGATAACGCTTCCTTTACCCACACCGGCCGGACCGGACACCACAATAAGCAGGCCGGGGTTCATAGTTCTTCCCCCTGTTCCTGTTCCGGTTCGGTTTCGCCGTCCGGAGCATGCAAGCCATCCTTCTCAGTCAGCCTGTGCGCGATGGTTTCGGGCTGAAGCGCAGACAAGACAACGTGATCGCTCTCCGTGATGATAACCGCACGGGTTCGGCGGCCATAGGTGGCATCAATGAGAACACCGCGTTCCCGGGCTTCCTGAATGATGCGCTTGATGGGTGCCGATTCAGGGCTGACTATGGCAACAATTTTGCCTGCGGATACGATATTCCCAAACCCAACATTGATTAACTTCATTTTCACACAAATCCTTAAAACTTATTTTCATTGCCGGTTTATAGCATTCCAAAACCGCCATCGCAATCGGATGACGGATTTATCATGATATCTTCCGGCTATTCTATTCAATATTCTGAACTTGCTCCCTCAGTTTTTCAATCTCGTTCTTAAGCTCCACCACATACCGGGTGATGTCAAGATCCCCGGCTTTGGCCCCTATGGTATTGACTTCCCTGTTCATTTCCTGTATGAGGAAATCCATTTTCTTTCCAACCGGGCTCCCCTGATTCAGCAAATCTTTCATCTGCTCAATATGGCTTCCGAGCCTCACGATTTCCTCGTCAATGCTGCACTTGTCAGCGAATATCGCCACTTCCATGGCCAGGCGGGCCGGATCAATCTTCATCCCGATCAGTTCTTCAATCCTGGCTTCCAGCTTCTCCTTGTACTCTTTGACAACCATCGGGGCCCTTTCCCTGATTTTTTCCAGATAGGCTTTCACATTCTGCAGGTTTTGGACCATGCTCTCCTTCAGCTTCTCACCCTCTTTCTCACGCATTTCCACAAGGGATGAGACAGCTTTCTCAACAGCTTTTTCAAGGATGAGGCCTATTCTCTCGTCGTCTTCTTTTTTCTCAACCTTTAAAATATCGGGGAAACGGGCCAAAGTGGATACCGAAATATCATCCTTAATCCCGAGATTGCCGGCCATGGCCTTCAGCGCATTGGTGTATGCCCGTGCCAGCCCCTCGTCCAGTACAACGTCAACCGCATCATCGCCCTTGTTGTCACAAGTTATGTAGACGTCTACCTTTCCCCGTTGGATCCTTTCGGATATGATGGCTCTTACCCGATCCTCAAAGGCCGAGATCTGTTTCGGCATCCTTAAAAACAAGTCCAGATACCGATGGTTAACAGTCTTAATCTCTATGGTAAAGGTTATATCATCCTCCGAGTATTCATAATACCCGAAGCCTGTCATGCTCCTTAACATGCATCGTCTCCTTCAGGCAGGAAGGCTGTTGCCCTGCGCCCCTCTACTCATTCATGGCAAGCACATTCCTGATGGACTGGAAAACTCTCGATTTTTCAAAAGGCTTGACCACAAAATCCTTGGCCCCCTGCTTGATGGCCTCTATCACCATGGACTGCTGGCCCATGGCTGATACCATGATGATATTGGTTTTGGGGCTCACCTTGAGAATTTCGGGAACTGCCTGTATACCGTCCATCTCAGGCATGGTAATATCAAGCGTCAGGATATCCGGCTGGTATTTTCTTGCCGCTTCTATAGCTTCGCGGCCGTTTGAGGCTTCTGCGACAACCTCATAGTTTTCGTCCTGTTCAATGATCTTTCTCAGCAGCGTACGCATGAATATGGCATCATCTGTAATCACAAATGTTGTCTTACCCATTACTGCATTTCACCCATCTCATACATAATAATGGAAACACCTGAAATAGCTGCGGTTTCAGTTCTGAGAATTCGATTGCCCAGGCAGGCTGTCTGAATGCCAGCCTGACGCATCGCATCAGCCTCTTCCTCGGCAAAACCGCCCTCCGGACCTATAAACAGCGCAATATTACCAATATCATTAATATTATAACATTTCAATATCTCTTTCAAACATTTTTTTCGCTCGTTCTCATAGAGAGCGACAGCCAGATCCGGGCATTCAAACCCTCTTAAAATTTCCTTTAGCGTCAATGGATTCATGATTTCCGGAACACATGCCCGCCCGCACTGTTTGGCTGACTCGATGGCTATCCGGGTCCAGCGCAACATCTTCTTCTCCGCAGACGAACCGTCCAGTTGGACCACAGTTCGTTGGGTCAAAACGGGTACGATTCGATAAACCCCCAGTTCCACAGCCTTTTGGATGATCAGGTCCATTTTGTCCATTTTGGGCAACCCCTGGTAAAGGGTCAAGCGGATACGTGGCTCGGTTCCGGCGGGGCGTGATTCCATGATAAGGGCCATGGCACGATCCCTTCCGATCTCTGTCAGACGAGCGGTATATGCTATTCCTGTTCCGTCAAATACCTCTATGATATCGCCCTTTCCAAGCCTGAGTACCTGACTGAGATGCTTCAAATCGCTCCCCTCTATACAGACAACCCCTTCTTTGAACTGCCCGGGATTCACCATAAACCTATGCATGGAATGCCAACGCCACCCACTCTCCCATTTTTTCTTCTTCCATTAGCCTGAATCCTTCCGCTTCCCATGCCGCCACCACTTCATCCCTCCGGTCTTTGATGATACCGGACAGGATGATGCGGGTATTTCCATGGGTATAATTCCGGATGCTGCCTGTCAATGACAGGATGACATCCGCGATGATGTTGATCAGGATCAAATCGAAGGGCTGCTGGGGGATGTCGTCCAAAACACCCTTTCGCACTTCAATGCGCCGGGCTTCGCCATTGTTCAGAACGTTTTGTTGCGCAGTCCTGACGGCCGCTTCGTCTATATCAACCGCAAGGACGCTTCCGGCACCAAGTTTGGCCACGGCCAGGGACAGGATGGCTGTCCCGCACCCCAGATCCAGAACTCGATCCCCGGGATTAAGGTGTTTTTCGCCAAGTGCGGCGCACATCCTGGTGGTCTCATGGGTCCCCGTTCCAAAGGCCATGCCGGGATCAATCTCTATGATGATTTGTCCGTCGCGTGGGGAATATTCCTCCCAGCTGGGTTTGATCACAATTCTATCGGTAAACTGGAACGGCTTGAAATAAGCTTTCCAATTGTCCTTCCATTCGGTATCATCCCGCACTTGCCAGCGTATGATTCCCGGACCTGCGTCCATAAGCCGGGACAACGCATCGATTTTTTTGCGGATTAGCTCCAGGAGTTCCTCCATTTCCGTGCCTTCAGGGTAATAAGCCTTGATGACCACATCGGGTCCATAGCTTTTTGCAAGCCCGTCATCGGCATAATCAAGATATTGGTTTGCCTCTGCTGCCAGCCTGAAGGCTCTTGCATCCACAATTTCAGTGCCGTTGGCGCCTCTTTCCATCAGGAAATCCGACAGAATCTCGGAGGCGCTTTCGCTGGTCGTTATCGATACTTCAATCCACTTCATACAATCTCCTGTTGCCTTTATTCCTTGCCGGTCCCGTCCTTGAACAGGTCCCTCATCTTGTTGAAAAATCCCTTTTTCTGTTCCAGTCCTTCATCGCCGCTGATTTCGGCAAACTGCCGCAGCAGTTCCTTCTGCTTTGGAGACAGCTTGACAGGTACCTCCACGTTCACTCGGATATACTGGTCTCCCCTGGCGTTGCTCCTCAAATGCTTGATACCCTTGCCGCGTATCTTGAACACCGTACCGGTCTGCGTCCCCTCAGGAATGGTATAGGTCATTTTCCCGTCGATGGTGGGGATTTCAATATCCGCGCCCAGTGCGGCCTGCGCAAAGGATATCGGGACATCGCACACCACATCATATCCTTCCCGCTTGAATATGGGATGCGGTTTGATATGTATGGTCACAAAAAGGTCGCCCGGAGGACCTCCCCTCAGTCCGGGCTCGCCCTCTCCCCTCAGCGGTATGGTCTGGCCTTCATCAATACCTGCCGGAATATCGATGCTGATCCGGGAACTCTTTGTTACGCGGCCCTTACCATTGCACCTTTCGCATGGATGGGCGATGACCTTGCCCTCGCCGCCGCACATGTCACAGGTTCGGACATTGACAAACTGACCGAAGGGCGTTGACTGGGAATACCGAATCTGCCCGGAACCATGGCAATGCCTGCAGGTTTCGGGCTGTGTTCCAGGCTTTGCCCCGGAGCCTCCGCAAACGCTGCATGTCTGCAGCCTTGTGACATTAATTTCCTTCGTCGTGCCAAAAGCAGCCTCCATGAATGAAATTTCCATCGCATACTGCAGATCATTGCCGCGCTGCGGTCCAGCCCGTCTGGAGGTTCTGTTCCTGCCAAAGCCCATAAAGGTCTCAAACAGGTCGTCAAGGCCTCCAAATCCAAAGTCGAACCCGCCAAAGCCAGCACTGCCGTCAAAAGCGGCATGGCCATAACGATCATAATTGGCACGCTTCTCGCTGTCGCTCAGTACGCTGTACGCCTCATTGATCTCCTTGAACTTGGCCTCGGCTTCCTTATCACCCGGATTGACATCGGGATGGTACTGTTTCGCAAGCCTTCTGTATGCTTTTTTGATATCGGCCTCGGTAGCATTCCTGTCTACACCGAGTACCTCGTAATAATCCCTTTTTGCGGCCAAAAGCCAACCCTCCCATTTTTTCTCGACCTTTCCGTTATACGTGAACTGCATGGGAAAAGCTACCGGTCTTTTCAACAGCCGACCTTTGATAATATATCATATCCTTGCGGCAACATCCAGAGCGTTGCGGAATAATCCGGAACCCTTGTGCTTTCCGGCGCTGCTTGTGCTTAAATATGCCTGGCAGCAAAATATTATACCCACAAAGATGAAACGGTAGATGCCGGCAACAAACATATTGCGGCAAATACCGTTTCATCCTCGTGTCTATGGGAAACATGTCTTATTTTTTGTCGTCCTCGTCCACTACCTTATAATCCGCGTTGTAGACATTATCCTGTGGTCCTGCTCCGCCCGGATTGAAACCGCCCTGCGTCCCGCCGGCCTGGGGACCAGCCTGCTGATAGAGTTTCTGGGAGATGGCGTAGAAGGCTTGTGTCAGTGACTCCTTGGCGTTCTTGATAGCCTGTATGTCGGAACCCTTTAAGGCTTCCTTGACTCTCTCAAGCTCTCCCTGGAGCTTGTTCCTATCCTCGGAACTCAGCTTGTCGCCCAATTCCTTCATGGTCTTTTCAGTCTGGTAGACAAGCGAGTCGGCCTCATTGCGGGTTTCGACTTCTTCCTTGCGCCTCTTATCCTCGGCGGCATGCCGCTCGGCTTCCTTGATTGCCCGCTGAATTTCTTCCTCGCTGAGGTTGGAGCTGGCGGTAATGGTTATCTGCTGCTCGTTACCGGTACCCAGGTCTTTGGCCGAAACGTGAACGATACCATTGGCGTCGATATCGAAGGTGACCTCAATCTGTGGAACACCCCTGGGAGCCGGAGGAATGCCCGTGAGCTGGAAGTTGCCCAGCAGCTTGTTGTGTGCGGCTATTTCGCGTTCACCCTGGTAAACCTTGATATCCACACTGGTCTGCCCGTCAGCCGCGGTGGAGAAGATCTGGCTCTTTTTGGTCGGAATGGTGGTGTTGCGCTCAATCAGCTTGGTGAACACGCCGCCAAGGGTTTCGATACCCAGTGACAGGGGCGTTACATCCAGCAGCAGCAGGTCCTTCACCTCGCCGGACAGGACGCCCGCCTGGATGGCCGCGCCGATAGCCACACACTCATCCGGATTGATGCCCTTGAAGGGCTCTTTGCCGAGGTATTTTTTAACCGCTTCCTGAACAGCAGGAATACGGGTTGAACCGCCGACCAGCAGTACCTTGTCGATATCGTTGGGTGTGAGCCCGGCATCCGAAAGGGCTTGCCTAGTGGGTCCCATGGTCTTTTCAACCAGATCAGCGGTCAGTTCCTCAAATTTTGCCCGTGTCAGCGTCATGTCCAGGTGCTTGGGACCGGTGGCGTCAGCGGTGATAAAGGGCAGGTTGATATTGGTCTGGGTAACGCCAGAGAGCTCGATCTTGGCTTTTTCGGCCGCCTCCTTCAGTCTTTGCATGGCCATTTTATCGGTTCTCAGATCAATGCCCGTGTCCTTTTTGAAATTATCGGCCAGCCAGTCAATGATACGCTGGTCGAAATCATCGCCGCCAAGGCGGTTGTTACCGCTGGTGGCAAGAACCTCAAACACGCCGTCGCCGATCTCCAGGATGGATACGTCAAAGGTTCCGCCCCCCAGGTCGAATACCAGAATTTTCTGGTCCTTTTCCTTGTCAAGGCCGTAAGCTAGGGCTGCGGCGGTGGGCTCGTTAATGATTCTTAAAACCTCAAGCCCGGCAATCTTACCCGCGTCCTTGGTGGCCTGACGCTGTGAGTCGGAGAAATAGGCCGGTACGGTGATAACCGCCTGGGTAACAGGCTCGCCCAGATAAGCCTCGGCGTCGGCCTTCAGCTTCTGCAGGATCATAGCCGAGATTTCCTGGGGCGTATAGCTTCTATCGTCAATCTTAACTCTTCTGTCGGTGCCCATATCCCTCTTGATGGAAATAACTGTGCGTTCGGGATTGGTAATGGCCTGCCTTTTTGCCACCTGTCCCACCAGGCGCTCGCCTGTTTTGGAAAACGCCACGATGGACGGCGTGGTACGGCTTCCTTCAGCATTGGGGATAACAACAGGTTCCCCGCCTTCCATAACGGCAACACATGAGTTGGTTGTGCCAAGGTCTATCCCAATCACTTTTCCCATAGTTTTATCACTCCCGTTTTATAGAAAATTAAGGCCAAAGAAAGTCTAATTAGCCACCTTCACCATAGAATGGCGGATGACAGTTTGATCCTTGTAGATATAGCCTTTCTGGAACTCCTCAATGATTTCGCCGGAACCATAGTTTTCGTCCTCAATATGCATCACCGCATGATGGAGTTCCGGGTCAAAGGTCTTCCCGACGGCTTCGATGGGTTTTATTCCCATCTTGTCCAAAATGTCTGTCATCTGCCTGCATATCATGTTGATACCTTCCAGCAGGGTTTTTGCCTCGCCTGTCGCGGCAGCGGACACAGCGCGTTCCAGGTTATCGACCACGGGTAAAAACCTGGAAACCACATCGCATACCGAATCGTTGTACAGTCTTTCTTTCTCCCGGTTGGTACGCTTTCGGTAATTGTCGTATTCGGCCGCAAGGCGTTGCAGCCTGTCCATCAATTCATTTACTTCATTCTCTTTTTGCTGAAGGGCTGCTTTCAACGCCTCTATCGACTCTTCCGCGCTACCGCCGTCCGCCTTATCGGTTTCCCCGGCGTCGTTTTCATGTGGTTCATCGGGTTGGACAGTTTCTTCATGCCCGGCGGAAGGCTCCGCTCCACTGTCGGAAGCCATCCCTTCCTCAGGCTGGTTCACCTCGGGTAAATCCTTGTCGCTCATTCGATAACTCCCTTTCAAATGATATTGCTTTGCCTCTATTCTTCCTCATCGAATATCCGCATAATCTCTTTATCAATCAGTTCCTTCATATAAAGTATGGAGGAAACCACTCTTCCATAAGTCATTCGGGTAGGACCGATGATACTGATGGCACCGGTGCTTCTGCCCTCACGTCCGTACACGGTCGTCACCACACTGAGTTCCTTGAGCGGATCAATTTCATTTTCGCTTCCGATCCTGACCTGCAGTTTCCGCTCGGCCATGGCGCGCTTGACCAGCGTATCGATCACATCCTGCTCGTTAAGCAGCTCAAAGATCTCCCGCGCTTTGAGCAGATCGCTGAACTCGGGATAATTCAAAAGGTTGGTTACGCCGTCAAGATAGACGTCGATATTTTCAATACGCCTGATGCATTCCTGTATGGCATCCAGAACCAGTGTGATCAACGGCTCGGGCAGGTTGGTCACGATAGCCAGATCCGAAGCCATGGGCATCGTGACGTTGCAGAGCTTCTCTCCGGAAAGCTTGGCATTGAGCACATTGGTCAGCCTGATGAGGTTTCCGTCGTCAACAACCTCGTTATGCTTGACCACCTTGTTCCTGACGATGCCACCCTCAACAACGACCACCACCAAGAGATGTTTATCATCAATAGCAACGACCTGTACCGATTTGATCAACGCTCCCGAAAGCTGAGGCGACATGACAATGGTGGGATACCCTGTAAAGGAGGAAATGATACTGCATGCCTTTTTAAACAGTTGATTCAGTTCTTCCACACGGTCTTCCATCGCCTGCTTGATCTGGAGGATCTCTTCCTGTGCCAGCTGATGGGCTTGCATCAGGTGATCCACATAGAAGCGATACCCCTTGTCCGATGGAATGCGTCCGGCTGACGTATGGGGCTGAGTGATATATCCCAATTCTTCCAGATCGGCCATCTCATTTCGGATGGTTGCCGATCCCAGACCAAGATCATGCTTCCGGGCAATCGTTCTTGAACCGACAGGTTGAGCCGATTGGATGTAAACATCAATGATGGATTTCAATATGGTCTTTTTTCTGTCGTTAAGCTCATTTTCCCAGGCCATTGCTTCACCCCCTCATCACGAGCTTGGGAGCATCGAGCTTGATTTCAAACATCGCAATTATCCCGGATCTGTAATGACCGGCCTGATTGTTAGCACTCTCCATCGTTGAGTGCTAACACAATCTAAAAATAACATTCACCCTCCGGTTTGTCAAGAGGCTTCAGCCATAGCCGTGGGCCAGGCCAGATATGAAAGAGTTGCAGCGCTATAGGTTTTACCTTTGGATAATTACGGAAATGCGAACGCCCTCGCCCTCCATATCATCTATGGACAGACGGCACTGAAGGGCGGACAGCCTTGAAGCCACCTCTTTGCAGCGGGCGTCAGATTTTAACGCTTCAATATCTACCACCTGATCTCCGGTGATATCGATATGTACGGAATTGCCTTCTTCATAGGCAACCACTTCAACGCTTCCTATCCCCTTGGCGGCATCCGTTTCGTTATAGGCTTTTTCCAGAAGCAGTTTGATCAGCTCACCCAGGGGAGAAACGATCTTGTCGGCGATCTCCTTGTCCACCTCGATGTTCTCGCCCATGGTAGAGAACATGACTTCCAGGTGATTCTCCTCAATAATGGTGCAGGCCGCACGTGTCAGTTTCTGGAAAGTTTGTTGCAACGTTACCATGCGTAGTTCCTTCAGGATGTTTTTCACATCCTGGACCATGTTGAAGGCTTTTGATACATCCATGGTAAGGGCATCATTGCTGCCAAATCGCAATACGGCCTCATCCCTTACCGAATCGAAAATATTGCCGATATTATTGATGATTCCAATAATTTGGTCCAGCCTTTCAAGCGGGATTTTGACATACTGGTCCGAGGCGCCGGCGTTTCTGATCTTCTGCATGCGTATGGCCTTAATGATGTCTGAAACGTCGACCTTCTTCTCCCTCAGGACGATTTCTCCGAATTTCATTCTCTTGAAGACGCTGTTTTGCTTTCTGAGCACGTCTTCCACTTCGTCATGCTTCAGAGCCCCTTCGGCAACGAGGATCTCACCGATTCGGGCTCCCCGTGCGGCTGGCTGCCGCACTTCCAGGATGATGTCGTCCCTCAGCTTCTGAATATTCCTGATATGCTGCTCCACTTCACCCTGGAACTGGGTGCTCTTCGCTTCTTCGCTGCCTTCGCATATCTTCCTGATGAATCTGACCGAAACCAGTATGAGGTTGACAGAGCTTTTCCCTGCCGGAGCACCGTATTTTCTCAAGGTTTCCAAAAGCTCTTCCGTTGCCACCGCTATTTTTCCGCAGAGCGTATCGTGCAACAACCCGGCCAGGCCCCTGATGGTATGGAAACTGCAGTAAATCGAATTGAGATGATCCGCATTGCTCGGCTCCATTTCGAGATCCAACAGTTCCAGTTCAATCCCGTCCAGGGTTTCTTTTATCTCACTGATGAAATCATCCATATAATTCTTGCTGATTTCCGCGAGACCGGGAACTGTCGAAGCTGCTTCCCTAACATCCTTGATTTCCATCACATCATAGCCTCCCCATTTACTCTACCGGAAAAAGCTCAGATAAACTCAACAAATACCTGGTTGGCAAAGTCCATGCCTCTTTTTGTCAATCTTACCACAGAACCCGCAAGTTCAACAAGGTTTCTTTCGGCAAGTTCCTCAAGCTTTTTACGGTATTTCATCCTTATATCGGTATGATAAACGGATGACAGCACATCCAAATCAATGCCTTCAGTCAATCTCAGCCCGAGGATCATGCATTCGGACAGGGCTTCCTCGTCTGAAACCGGATAGCATTCATCCAGAACCGGATTTCCCCGTGCCACACCCTCCATATACCGCTTAAGATCGGAGGTATTGGCGCTACGCTGACGGCCGAAGAAGGAATGCGCCACGGCGCCAAAGCCCAGATACTCTCCCCTCAGCCAGTAATTCATATTATGTCGGCATCGGTAATGTGGTTTCGCCAGGTTGGATATTTCGTACTGCTTCAGACCGGCTTCACCCAACACTTCCAACGCCGTGTGGTACATGTTGCGTTCCAGTTCTTCATCGGGCTCCTGCCAGTTTCCCTCCCGCTTCATTCTGCCAAACGGCGTATTCTCTTCAACAGTCAGGCTATAACAGGAAACGTGGGGAATCTGGTGGGATAGAACCCTGGATAACGTCTGAAGCCAGTCGTCCATGGTCTGGTAAGGGATCCCGAATATAATATCGGCATTTATGTTGGAAAAACCATGCTTTTGGGCGATGAAAACCGCCTCATCGAATTGCCTGGCCGTATGTATCCTTCCCAGGAACTCCAGGAGGTGGTCCTGGTAGGCCTGAAGGCCAATGCTGATACGGTTGATCCCCGCATCCCGGTATGCCTTAATCCTGTCGTCATCAAGTGTGCCTGGATTGGCCTCAATCGTGATTTCAGCATCAGGAAGAAGTTGATAATATCTTCTGACCGCATCCATGATCCTGAGGATTAAAGCATAGGGAAGCAACGAGGGTGTGCCTCCGCCGATGAACACGGACATGACGCGGCGTTGGTCGGCCATTTTCGATTTGAGCGCCAGCTCCTGAATAACCGCATGGACATAAGGCTCCCAGGCCGATTCCATGCCGGACCACGAAACAAAATCGCAGTACCGGCATTTCCTGGCGCAGAAGGGAATATGGATATAAATTCCAATATCATGTGCTGTTTCTGTCATGCCACTGCCTCACAGATCCAGCTTAAGAACGCTCATGAAGGCTTCCTGTGGAACCTCTACGCTGCCCACCTGGCGCATCCTTTTTTTGCCTTCCTTTTGCTTTTCAAGCAGTTTCTTCTTGCGGGTGATATCGCCGCCATAACACTTGGCCAGAACATCCTTGCGGAACGCCTTGACGGTTTCCCTGGCGATGATCTTGTTGCCGATGCAGGCCTGAATGGGGATCTCAAACATCTGCCTGGGGATGGTTTCCTTCAATTTTTCAGCCATCCTGCGTCCTCTCGCATAGGCCTTGTCGGCATGGACGATAAAGGAGAGAGCATCGACAATCTCGCCGTTAAGCCTGATGTCCAGTTTGACCAGCTTGGACTCCTTATAGCCCGACAGTTCATAATCCAGGGAAGCATAGCCCCTCGACCTGGATTTCAGTGCATCAAAGAAATCATAGACGATTTCGTTCAAGGGCATTTCATAGTTCAGCATAACCCGGGTGGCTTCCAGGTAATCCATGCCCAGGAAAGTACCCCTTCTGTCCTGGCATAGCTCCATGATGCTCCCCACATATTCGGTGGGCGTCATGATGGTCGCCTTGACCACGGGTTCCTCCATGGTGGCAATCTCTGTGGGATCGGGCATATTCGTCGGGTTGTCCAGGTAGATGACCTCGCCATTGGTTTTTGTAATGCGATATATGACACTGGGCGCCGTGGTTACGATATCCAGGTTGTATTCGCGCTCCAACCGCTCCTGGATGATCTCCATGTGCAGAAGGCCTAAAAAGCCGCACCGGAAACCGAGCCCAAGGGCAACCGAGGTCTCCGGCTCAAACATCAGGGCTGCGTCATTAAGCTGCAGCTTCTCCAGAGAATCCTTCAAATCATTGTATTTTGACCCGTCGGCGGGATATATACCGCAGAATACCATGGGCACAGCCTTCTTATAACCCGGAAGCGGTTCTTTGGCAGGGTTGGATGCCAGCGTAATGGTATCCCCCACACGGCAGTTGCGCACATCCTTGATGCCGGCGCAGATATAGCCCACCTCACCAGCCATGAGGGCATCGGCTGGGATCTGGCCGCCCGGCCTTAGGTACCCCAGTTCGGTTACCACATATTCCTTCTCGGTATGCATCATCCGGATGGTCTGGCCTGGCGACACCTTGCCTTCCATCACCCGCACATAGGCGATGACCCCTTTGTAGGAATCGTAGTAGGAATCGAATATCAGGGCGCGCAGGGGCGCATCTTCATCCCCGCTCGGCGCAGGAATATCCGATATGATCCGCTTGATAACGCTTTCGATATTGATGCCGTTCTTGGCAGATATCAGGGGAGCGTTCTGAGCCTCAAGCCCAATGACATCCTCGATCTCTTTTATGACCTCTTCCGGCCTGGCGCTGGGCAGATCGATCTTATTGATAACCGGAACAATCTCCAGGTCATGCTCCAGTGCGAGGTAAACATTGGCCAGGGTCTGGGCCTCAATGCCCTGTGACGCGTCCACCACCAATACCGCTCCTTCGCACGCGGCTATGCTTCTGGACACTTCGTAGTTGAAGTCCACATGACCGGGAGTGTCAATCAGGTTCAGGATATATTCCTCGCCGTCCTCCGCTTTATAAACCATCCTGACGGCCTGAGCCTTGATGGTGATACCCCGTTCCCGCTCAATTTCCATATTGTCCAGGACCTGCTCCTCCATCTCGCGTTCGGTCAGGACCCCGGTCAGTTCCAGAAGCCTGTCGGCCAGCGTGGATTTTCCATGGTCAATATGGGCTATGATGCAAAAGTTTCTTATCCTTTTCTGCCTCTCAGTACTCATATACCATCCCCGTCAAATGTACAGTTATCTGCTGTGTTTGTTGTTCTTGACAATTATACCATCCCCAGTCCGCACTTTAAAGTAGGTACCCCCCCTCCGGTGAACCGTTGTGCAAACCTGCTTCCGGCATACCATCATGGTTCGTACCCGATAATGATTTTAAAAAAGCGATCATTTAGGCCAGCCTGTCATCATAGATATAACCCGGAAAAGCATTGAGAATGGAGGGCGGACGGATGGTTTCCCCCGCTTCCCTGTCCGCTGTGGGGTATGCCTTCGGTGCTGGCATTGCAACCGGGGTCGGCGGACTTATGGCGCTGCTTTTCAGGAAAACCCATGCACGTGTGCTTTCCACCATGCTGGGATTTTCGGCGGGCGTCATGATCTATGTATCCTTTATCGAGCTCTATCCCGAAGCCGAGGCCATTCTCAGGAGCGTTCACGGTGAGCAGAGGGGCAAGATTCTTGCCATCCTTTCCTTCTTCTTTGGTATCGTCTTCATCGCGCTGATTGACGAGCTTGTTCCCGAACCCGGCAAAACACATATATCCCGCCGTGGACAGACTGTCGTCTCTCCCGCATTCGGAAGGCTGTACAAAACAGGCATATTCACTGCCATCGCCGTTACCGTGCACAATTTCCCCGAGGGCATCGCCGCGTTCGTTTCCGGCGTCAGGGACCCGCTATTCGGCCTTTCCATCGCCGCCGCCATCGCCATCCACAACATTCCGGAAGGCATATCCATCGCCATGCCGGTCTATTACGCCACCGGAAGCCGAAGCAAGGCCTTCTGGATGTCTTTTCTTTCAGGTTTTTCCGAACCCCTGGGGGCCGTCCTCGCCATGCTGATCCTGGGGCCTCTCATCAGCGATACCTTGTTTGGCATGGTCTTGTCGGCGGTTGCCGGGATCATGATCTATATTTCCATGGATGAATTGTTCCCCACTGCGAGAGAATACGGGGAGCATTACCTTGCCATACTTGGATTTGTGCTGGGCATGGGGGTCATGGCCGTCGGTGTGCTTTTCCTCTTTCATGGCTAATAAGCTCCCCCGGTGCAGCCCCAACAGCAAAAGAGCGGGAAAATCCCGCTCTTGAAAGCCCGACTGGATGGCGATACTGCTATGACTGATTATTCCCTTTCAAAAGATGCGCATTCGGTATCTTTTTCCACATCGGCTTTTTCCTTGGACTTGGATACATGGATGTGGTCCAGTGCACAATAGTCATCGGTCTTGGCATGATATCTGCATTCCTTCACGTTGCATCCAATCGCTTTATTGGGTCCCATACATTCACCTCCCGCAGTTTATTATTCCGCGGGAGTTGTTTCGGCATCCCATGAACATAATGACTGAATGCTTATTTTATTCCAATATCACGGCGATAGTGCGCGTTTTTGAAATGAATCCGGCTTACGGCATCATAAGCCTTCCTTCTCGCCTCTTCCAGATCGGCGCCCCGCGCGGTAACACCAAGGACCCGGCCGCCGTTGGTCAGGAAAGTATCGCCTTCTTTTTTGGTCCCCGCATGGAAAATCATGATGTCCGATCGGTTGTCAAACTGGTCCAGGCCGGTGATTTCAAAGCCCTTTTCATAGGATTCAGGATAGCCTCCCGACGCCATGACGACGCATACCGCCGCATCCTGGTACCACTCGATCTCGATCTTGTCCAGTTCCTCATGGACAACGGCGAGCATGATCTTCAACAGATCGGTCTTCAGGCGTGGCATAACCACCTGGGTCTCCGGATCCCCGAAGCGGGCGTTGTATTCCAAAACCCTCGGACCTTTTTCGGTCAGCATGAGTCCGAAATACAACACGCCCTTGAACGTCCTGCCTTCCCGGTTCATGGCTTGGACGGTGGGTTTGAATATGGTTTCCATGCACTCACGGGCAATGGCCTCCGTATATACCCTGCTGGGCGAGAAGGTTCCCATTCCGCCTGTATTGGGACCCTTATCCTGATCAAAAGCGCGTTTGTGATCCTGGACGCTGACCATGGGCTTGATGGTCTTGCCGTCCGTAAAGGCCAGAACCGAGACTTCAGGGCCCGTCAGGAATTCCTCCACCACGATCCGCTGTCCTGCATTACCGAACTTCTTGTCCTCCATGATGGTCCTGACTGCCTGAATGGCTTCATCCCTGGTATGGCATATGAGAACGCCTTTTCCCAGGGCCAGACCATCCGCTTTTACCACCAGCGGCAATTCGGCCTGTTTCACATAATCCATGGCATCCCGGCTGTCGTCGAATACCCGGTAATCGGCTGTGGGGATATGGTATTTCTTCATCAGTTCCTTGGCAAATACCTTGCTTGCTTCAATGGCAGCGGCGTTCTTCCGTGGCCCGAAGGCTTTTACTCCCGCCGCTTCCAGCGCATCGACCATGCCGATGGCCAGCGGATCGTCCGGCGCCACCACCACCAGATCGATCTGATGCGCTTTGGAAAAGTTCACGATCCCGTCCACATCCATGGCGCCAATCGGAACCAGCTCGGCGATTTCGCCGATGCCGCCGTTACCCGGCGCACAATAGATCTTAGTCACATCAGGACTCTGGGCAAGTTTCCAGATAAGGGCATGTTCACGCCCTCCGCCGCCCACCACCAATACTTTCATCCCATGACTTCCTTTCTTTGCTGTGATTCTTCAAGGATACGCACATGCCTTCCTTCCACTTTCAGCCTGCCCTGGGCAAAAAGCCGTATGGCTTCCGGAAGCAATACCCATTCGGCTTGTTCCATAACCCTGCGCTGAAGGCTTTCAGGGGTATCGTCTTCCTTCACTTCAACGGCCTTTTGCAGGATGATGGGACCGGAATCATATTCATAGTCCACAAAATGGACCGTTGCCCCGGTCACGCGCACGCCGTATTCCAAGGCCTTGATGTGGGGTATCAGACCGTAGAATCCCTTGCCGCAAAAGGCCGGAATCAGGGACGGATGAACATTGATGACGGCATTCTTGTACGCGTCAAGGACCCGTTTCCCCAAAAGGCTCAGAAAGCCGGCCAAAACCACCAATTGCACATCATACTGTTTCAAATGGTTCAATACGGCGTCATCATACGCCTCCTGTGTCTCGAAATCCTTTCTGGAAATCACACAGGACGGGATGTTATACTTCTTTGCGCGTTCCAGCGCATAAACGCCGGGCTTACTGGAAATAACCGTCACCACCCGGCAACCGGGCAGTTTTCCGCTCTCTATCTGAGCCAGGATGGCCTGAAGGTTCGTGCCGCCTCCTGAAACCATAACGCCGATCCTCAGCATATGACGACCCTCTCTCCGGCCTTGCCGATTTCGCCTATGACAGTTGCCCTTTCGCCAAGTTCCGTGGCAGCCCGGACCACATCGTCGGCTACATCGGGCGATACGGCCAGGACCATGCCGATTCCCATATTAAAGGTGTTGTACATATCGGTTTCGGGGATATCGCCCATCTCCCGGAGCAGATGGAATATGGGCAGGACCTGCCAGCTGCCCTTGTGGATGATGGCGCTTAAGCCCTTGGGAATCATTCTCGGTATGTTTTCAATAAAGCCTCCGCCTGTAATATGGGCAATGCCCTTTATTTCATACCTTTCCGCAAGGGAAAGGACGGTTTTCACATATATGCGGGTAGGAGTCAGCAGCTCTTCTCCCAGGGTTTTTCCGAGCTTATCATGGAACTGGCCGAGGTTATTGGAATTGGGATTGAAAACCTTGCGGACCAGTGAATAGCCATTGCTGTGGATTCCGGAAGAAGCAAGACCAATAAGGCGGTCCCCTTCACGGATGGTTTTGCCGTCGATGATGCGATCCCGGTCTACGATGCCCACCACGAATCCGGCCAGGTCGTACTCGTCTTCCGGATAAAATCCCGGCATTTCTGCAGTCTCTCCGCCGATCAGGGCGCATCCGGCCTGAACACAGCCGTCGGTAACCCCCTTCACGATTTGTTCCACCTTTTCGGGAATCAGTTTCCCCGTGGCGATATAATCCAGGAAGAACAAGGGCTGGGCTCCGCTGCATACCACATCGTTGGCGCACATGGCCACGCAGTCGATGCCAACGGTATCATGCTTGTCCATGATGAATGCGATCTTCAGCTTGGTGCCTACACCGTCGGTACCTGAAACCAGGACCGGCTTCTTGATGTTCATGTTTTCAAGGCTGAACAGCCCGCCGAATCCGCCGATTTCGTCCAGCACTTCAGCCCTCATGGTCTTCCGGATGTGGGATTTCATCAGTTCAACAGCCCGGTAACCGGCAGTTACGTCAACACCGGCTTCCTTATAGGTAGCCATGCCTCAATCCTCCTTGATATGGTTAGTCGCATCCCATGGCATTGTACTCTGCGTCAGGCGTAATGGGATATTCTCCAGTAAAGCACCCGGTACAAAAACCGTCCGGAGCGCCAACCGGCGTTTTGATAAGCCCATCTACGCTCAGGAACCCCAGGCTGTCGGCGCCCAGGCTTTCCCGAATCTCATCAATGCTCATTCTTGCGGCGATGAGTTGCTCGGTGGAAGATATATCGATACCGAAATAGCAGGGAAACCTGACTGGCGGTGAACTGATCCGCATGTGTACCTCTTTGGCTCCCGCCTTTTTCAGCATCTGGACGAGTTTTCTTGTCGTGGTGCCGCGTACGATGGAGTCGTCGATGAGCACGATGCGCTTGCCCGCTATCTCCTCTTTAAGCACATTCAGCTTGATGTCAACGCTTTGCTCCCTCATCTTCTGCTGGGGTTGGATGAAGGTCCTTCCCACATATCTGTTTTTAATCAGCGCTTCACCATAGGGAATACCGGATTGCCTTGAAAATCCGATGGCGGCAGTCAGGCCTGAATCGGGCACGCCAACCACCAGGTCGGCTTCCGCCGGATGCTCCATGGCCAGTCTTCGACCGGCTTCCAGGCGGGCTTTATAAACCGATGCCCCATCAATAAAGCTGTCGGGACGTGCAAAATAGATATGCTCAAAAATGCAGAAATGACGGGGTTTTGGGGCCACTGCTCCCCGAACGGAACGGATTTCCTTATCCTGGATGAAGACGATTTCACCCGGCTCAACATCCCTGACAAACTCGGCACCCACCGCGTCAAGGGCACAGGTTTCGGATGCCAGAATAAAAGAATCTTCAATCTTGCCGATACACAGCGGCCTCATACCCCAGGGATCACGTATGCCTATCAGGCGTTTCTGGGTCATCAGGACAACAGCATATGAGCCTTCCAGCTGCTGCATGGTCTTGACGAGAACCTCTTCAAGATCACCTGTTTGGATGCCATAGCGGGATATCAGGTTGGCGATAACCTCCGAGTCGGTTGAGGTCTGAAAGATAGCACCCGATTCCTCGAGATTCCTTCTGATTTTCGCGGCATTCACCAGATTGCCATTGTGGGCGATGGCCATTCGGCCATCCTTGTAATTGGCCATCAGGGGTTGGCTGTTCTCTATGGAAGTGCCGCCTGTGGTGGAATAGCGGCAATGCCCAATGGCTATGGTACCATCCAACCTGTCCAGTATCTTGTCGTTAAACACCTCGGATATGAGTCCCAATCCCTTATATCCTGTGATACCATTCTGATTGGTCACCGCGATACCGCAGCTTTCCTGGCCCCGGTGCTGCAGGGCATAGAGTCCGAAGTAAACCAGCCTGGCCACATCAAAACCATTGTTGTTGAACACACCGAACACACCGCAAGCCTCGCGGGGCTTGTCCGCGCATTCCACACAATGAAAAGCCGAAGCCCAATTCTCCATCATTGTTCGGCACCTCGCAGTCTGGCCTGCAACTGCTGGTTCTTCTTTTCAACGGCTTCGGCCATTTTTTTCTTATAGGCGTACATTTTCTCACGCAGTTCGGGGTACGCGCCACCCATGATTTGAACGGCAAGAAGCGCGGCATTTTCACTCCCGTTTATGGCCACTGTGGCCACCGGAACGCCTGTCGGCATCTGGACGATGGACAACAGGGCATCCAGTCCGTCCAACGTGGAAGATTTGATGGGGATGCCTATGACTGGAAGAACGGTGTAAGCAGCCAACACACCGGGAAGATGAGCCGCTTTGCCTGCCGCGGCGATGATCACGTCATAACCTTCGCGCTCGGCGTTCCTGGCAAGCTCTGCCGCCCGGTCGGGCGTACGGTGGGCTGAACACACCGTCACCGTTGTTTCCACGCCAAATTCATTCAGGAGGTTCAGGCACCCTTCGATAACGGGAAAATCTGAATCGCTGCCCATCACAATGGCTACCTTTGGTTTTTTTGACATGGCGATATCCTTCCTTTGGCGATTGGTTTGAGCAATACAGCTCGTCCTGGTTCGAGATGGGACCGAGATATGGACATGACGGTTCCCAAAACACGAACGAATCAGTCCGATACCTTGCAAAAAATGATAAAACGGGCTGGAATGCCAACCCTTAATTGGTGATGATACAAGATTATACTATAAAAACACATATTGCTTTGTCAATGTCGAATCCGCCAAAGTATGCCGAATGCCCGCATCCCTCATTGTTCAATCTATACCGCCCGGATTCGTTGTGATCAGGAACGGCAGCGCACCAGGTACTTGTTCACCATAAAAACGGGAAAATAGGATTCCTTGGCCTTCCTCAGGCCTTCCTTGCCCAGGTCCTCTTCCCTGTTGATATATTTACAGTCCGTCCATTCCCTGGCGCAGAATTCCCGGTTGATGAACGCATAGATACCATGTATATCGGCATTTCCTTTTTCAACCCTCACCGCGGCCACGTCATCGCTCAGCTTTTCACCGATGGTAAAGGCTTCTGCCTTGCCGTTGACCCTGACGAGTCCGCCTTTCAGGCCGAACCTTTCCCAGTTATCCAGGAACTCCTTGCAGGCCAAACGCTCGCAGTTATCGGGATGCTGGCATTCCTCATGCTTCTTGCACCACTCTTCGAAGACCTGCTTGCATTCGTCGATGTTTTCCGGGCCGACAGGCACATACTCATGGTCCGGATAGCCGCGCATGAACTGGCTGATATGGTTTCTCTTGCGGCTGTACTTTTTGCCGGCCAGTTGTGCCAGATCGCTGGATGCATAGACGTAATCCGAAGCCTCCGGAAGATGAACCACCTCGGCGCGATCCTGGTAAAACTGGGTCAGAAGCGGTACCTTGCTCTCCTCCACCCTACCGAAGGCCAGTTCAAAGTGCTGCTCCCTGAAATAGCTTTCAATCGCTTCAAGGGCTTTTTTAAAGCCATCGATGTCAGGCTGCCCGTCCACAGGGACAGGACAGAAGGCAAAGGGAAAAGTCGTCCTTGGATTGCATACCAGGCAGAGATGGTTTCCAAATATGCCGAATCTCAGGTTGTAATCCCGCCGCCATGCATACAGGTACGGAAAAGTATATTCGGAGGATATGGGGCGCATACGCTTTAAAATAGGCGTTATCAGGCCTTGATCCTCCAGGGTTATTTCTCTGAAATCACTCATAAGTCATCTGCTTTCTATACTGTCCGTCCAGTAAGCCGATTCAGTCGCCGAAGCTGACACCGATGCTCCGGGCTATCTTCACCAATTCCCCATCCAGGGGAACTGTTTTTACCTTTCCGGCAACATCGGCAATTCTGACCGGGCAATGCTGATCGTTTCTTATCGCTGCCATCACGTTATACTGGCCTTCAGCGATCATGTTAACGGCCGATACCCCCAGTCGCGTGCTCAGGATGCGGTCATAGGGGGAGGGCTCGCCCCCGCGCTGAAGATAACCCAGCACAGTGACCTTGACCTCCAGGTGCGTCAGTTTTTCAAGCTCGGCCGCCAATTGGTTGCCAATACCGTTGAATGGCTGCACGTCATCGTCGGCAATGGGATCCCGGGAACGGTCATAATCCAGCGGTCTGCTTCCTTCAGATACCACGATAATGCTGAAGCCTTTTCCCTGATTTTTGCGTTCCAGGATGCGCCTGGCCACTTTTTTAGTGTCATAGGGAATTTCGGGTATGAGGATGATGTCAGCCCCGCCGGCAATTCCCGATTCAAGGGATACCCATCCGGAAGCTGCTCCCATCACCTCCAGGATCATGACCCGGTGATGGGATTCTGCCGTCGAATGTAGCTTATCCAGTGCCTGGGTAGCCGTATTCACACTGGTCATGAAGCCTATGGTTACATCGGTGCCGGGCACGTCATTATCGATGGTCTTGGGTATGGCCACGATATTGATGCCCTTTTCCTCAATGAGTCTGTTGGCGATATTGATGGTATTGGTACCGCCGATGACGATGAGGCACTGGATATCATGCATTTTCAAGGTGTCCTTAATTCTGTCGCTCAAATCCCTGTACTGGTTTTCTCCATCGTGATCCACCAGTACCCTGAAGGGATCGAAGTTATTGGTGGTACCCAGGATGGTTCCTCCCCTGTCCAGAAGCCCGGATACGTCTGACAGTCCAAGCTTCATAAAACGGTTGTAAACCAGACCCAGATAGCCGTCCTTAAAGCCGAAGACCTCGTAGCCATAGTTGTTGATAGCCGTCTTGACCACTGCCCTTATGACCGAATTCAGCCCAGGGCAGTCACCGCCTCCGGTTAATAGACCAATCCTGAATTTAGCCATTTTATCCTCCTTCCGCAGCGTCTTTCATTGTATTGTAATGCTGCTTGTCGTGCTGCAATTCTTTGCTCCATTATCCTGGCCGATTCAGTTGCCCTTGTCTTTGCAACCCGGGAAAGCCCAACTGCCGAAGCGCTTCATACAAAACGATAGCCACCGAGTTGGACAAATTCAGGGAACGGATGCCTTCCCGCATGGGTATCCTGATGCACCGATCGTAATTTTCTCTCAGCAGATCCTCCGGTAGGCCCTTGGTTTCCTTCCCGAACATGATGAAACAATCCTCGGGATATTTTACCTGATCATAAGTTTTTGACGCCTTTGTGGATGAGAAGAAAATGGGCTTCCCATGATGCTTGCTGAAAAACTCATCCAGACTGTTGTAGTAAAACAGGTTCACCTTGTCCCAATAATCCAATCCGGCTCGTTTCAGGTACTTGTCCTCTATGGAAAAACCCAGCGGTCCGATGAGGTGGAGCGCAGCCCCGGTGGCCGCGCAGGAACGGGCAATGTTTCCCGTATTCTGTGGTATTTCCGGTTCATGAAGGACAATGTTCAAAGCCACACCGCATTACCTCGATTGCAGAAAAAGATGGCCAGGCCATCTTTACTCTTCCAACGATACATTGATTTCAATGGATTTCTCACCTGACAGTATCAGCGGTACACAAATGGTCCGCATATGGGCTGGAGTAATCACCATGTTCTGACCCACAAGCAGGGACGGAGGCGTTATCTCAATGCCGATTCCGCGGCTGGAAAGAATGGTGGCGGTGTTGCCCATGATCATGTTCCCCAATTCGGCAATGGCGCTCTTTGAAATTTCATCCAGCTCGGCAAGGGCAACCCCACCCATCATGGCAGATGCCACTGTCAGCGCAGTATCGGTGTTCAGGGATATGACCACCTGTCCCCTTATTCTTCCGGTCAAGCCTACAATCACTGCGATATCATCGCTTGGAAACGGCACTTTTTTCAAGTACACCTTTCCCAAGGTCGGCTTGTTGCCGGTCATCATCATCAGAACCGACTGGCTTGCTTCAATAAACGGATTGATATATTCAACATTCATTTAGCCTACTCCTATGATGGTTTTGACAGCAGGTTATTGTGTATTGTCATGTATAAAAACTCATTATTGATTCTATCAATAGATATTCTCAAATGGAAGCCCTAGCCTTCTCCCCCTGATGTGCGCCGGTATTCCAGGATTCTTCTGACAATGTTTTTCTTTATGCGCACAGCCTTCTCCGGGCAGAACTCATGGCAACAGAAACAGCTGATGCATTTGCTGTAATCGATGACCATTTTGCTGTCCTCACCCTTACGGATGGTTTTGGGCGGACAAACCTCCGCACACTTCCCGCAGGCAATGCATCTGTCTTTCAAAATTTCCGGTTTAGGCCTGAATATTTTCTCGATAATCGCCAGGATCTTTCCTCCCAGGCGCTTGCCTGAAGGGGACACAAGGGCGGGTACATCAAAGTCCTCGCACCGCACGGAGTCGATATCCACACCTTCGAATACGACCTGATCAGGTTTTATAAGCCTTCTTTCCTCGGCCCGTCTCAGCACGGGAACCTGCCGGTAGTCCACGTTAATCAGGCTCAAAGCGGCCAGATCCGCTGCAAATCCGTTTTTTGAGCCAATCAGCACTCCCAGGTACTTGGGAACACCCGAGCCCGGCCCTTCACCCTCCATGCCTATGATACTATCAATAATACTGATTTGCGGTTTTGTTGCCAGGTAAATATCAATCAGGCAATCGGCAAATTTGTCATACTGGTCCAGTCTCAGATGGTAATCTGCCTTTTCCAGGCCGGGTATGGCACCGAACATGTTCTTGACGGCACCTGTGAAAACCATCATGCGATGGGTTTTGAGTTTAGCTACGTTAATGATCAGATCCGCATCCCGAAGGGGCTTCAGGATCTTGAGCGATTTGACGATCAGGGCATCCGGATTGTCGATCCTTTCAACCCTCAGATCAAAATTCAGTTGGGCGCCGGTCTCGTCGGCCGCCTCTTCCATTCCTGTCACAGCATACACACGTCTGAGGGATGATACGTTATAGGGACCGCCAGGGCTTTCCACAATACTGACCAGCCCGCCGGCCTTCTGTACCAGCGCGGCAATGGCCTGTACGACCGCCGGATGCGTTGTAGCCGCATCATCCGGTTTCTTCGGCAGTAGCAGGTTTGGCTTGATCGCTACGCGCATACCGGGCTTTACGAAAGAGCCGATGCCTCCCATGCCCTCAAATATCTTTTCCAGCGCACTGGTAACCCGGTCTATTCGGTAATTCTCGCATAACTCAACAATGACCTTATCCATTGGTTCACCTTCGATTTCTGTTTGCTGTGACCCACCTTACGGAGTCTTTTCAAAGGCATCCTCAACATACTTATTGCTGCTGTTCCAGAAGATCCATTCCCTGTATCCGGCATCATAAACCGCTTTGATCTGTTGCCTGTATTCTTCAACACCATATTCCTGGTAATACCCCTTAGCCAGGTAGCCGGCTGTAAACCCCTGAATATAAGGTCTTACATCGGCCCGATAGTAGTCATATTCAGAGATCTTGGTCCTAATTTTAACCAGGGCGTTATAGACCACATCATAGGGATACAGATCCGGATGGGTGAAAAGGATGCCGTTGATTTTTTGTCCAACACCGTTGCCCATGACACCCTTCGAGTTGTTGGCATAATGGGACGGATAAAGCATGGGACTGATATAGTCCACGTTCAGGCCGACCAACTCCAGCACCTGGCCAATAGCTTCTCCGTCCGGTCCACTTTCGCCGATGATGCCAAAAACATCTGCCGAAACGGGAACATTGGCAACTTCCTTGATCTCTTTGGAAGCCTTGTACAGGAAATTGGCAATGACCTCCGCCTTCGGCGGCATGTCTGCATCATAGGCAAAGGCGGATGCCTTGCCTGTCGGAAACCGCACGTAATCGAACTGTATTTCGTCAAATCCCAGTTGGACAGCCTCTTTTGCGATATCAATATTCATTTGCTGCACCTCGGGTATGGACGGGTTGGTCCATGCCCCGTTCTTATTGCCGTTTTCCAGCCAGAGCGAGCCCTTTGGGGTCTTTATGCCCCATTCCGGCCTGGCCTGCGCCAGCTTGTTGTCGCGGAAGCAAACAATTCTTCCGATCACATAGATCCCGTTGTCATGGCATTTTTTCAATACCTCAACCGGATCATATTTGTTTGTGTAAAGCCCCAGTTCCTGCACCAGGGGTACATTGGACGGATAATTGACCACACCGTCTTCCTTGATATCGATAACCAGGGCATTCAACTCTGTTTTGTTCACCAAATCAATGAAATAATCCAGCTTCAATCCTGCCGTGTTGCCGGTCAGATACAACGCACGAACCTCTATGGGGGCTTTGACGACTTTCCCCTCGAGGACGGAAACATTCGGATTTGGGCTTACCGGTGTAGGCGCGGGTGTTTCGCTGGGCTCCGGCGTAGGCGTGGGTGTAGGCGTGGGTTCCGGTGTTGGTTCTGGCGTTTCTGTAGCCTCCGGTGTTGTTGCGGGCATGGATGTGGTTTCGGGTAGCTGGCTTTCCGACGCACCATTTTGAGCCGGTACTTCACCCGAACCGCATGAAACCGATGTTAACGCAATCAACAGGATACAGAAAATGGCCATTAGTTTTTTCATACATCAAACCTCATCATTCACAATAATCAAGCAGTTTTCATACCAGCAATACTGGCATCGGCAAACAGCCAAACGCCTTCGATGCCGGCTTTCATTACAGGAGCCAATATCACAAAGTGACTTGAAGGGACATAAACAATTTACCAAATGTATCCCATGATGACAAGCTACATTTATTGACATTCAGACGCCTTCCGGGTTTTGTGCATTAAAAGCAATACATGGTATCCAGATATTATGGATGCATCATGATAATAAACATTTGAACCTCTGTTTCCTTGAAGATCATTGGTGAAAGTGGTATATTTATCCCAATGTCTAATGTTTTAAAAATGGAGGAAACCATCGTGCGTAAGAAATTCTTTGCTGTTCTTGCCTGTATTGTGATGATGCTTACACTGGCGGGATGCGGCCAAGAAAACCGGCAGCCGGCCGATAATCCTGCCGGACCAGTTGGTTCAGTTCAACCGGTGGATTCAACTTCCCCATCGAATCAATCCCAACCCCAAACCGCTTTAAAATATGATCCCGATGCCACTCCTGAAGAAATTGTTGCATCCATGACCCTCGAGCAGAAAGCGGCACAGATGATTCAACCGGGCGTATATAACGTTACTCCAGCGGCCATGAAAAAATACGGTTACGGATCCATATTATCTCAGATAGCTGACATGACGGCAGCCAGTTGGAAAAGGACCGTACGCTCCTATCAGGAAGCGGCACTCACATCGCCGGGCGGCATTCCGTTCATCTATGGGACGGATGCGGTCCATGGTGTCAATTATTGCATCGACTCAGTCATATTCCCGCATAATATCGGAATTGGCGCGGCCAACGATGAAGAACTGACATATAAAATGGGCCTGATTGTCGCCGATGAGATGAAGCATACAGGGATGCTCTGGAACTTTGCCCCCTGTGTGGCTGTGGCCACCGAGCCACGTTGGGGAAGAACCTATGAGAGCTATTCCTCAGATCCGGAGCTGGTATCCAAATTGGGTGTTGCCTATGCCAAGGGTTTGATCGACGGTGGCGTCCTTCCCTGTGGCAAGCATTTCTTCGCCGACGGCAATATCGGTTATGGCACAGGTGAGGGAGATTTCCTTGTGGACAGAGGAGACGCTTCACTTGACCAATCGGAGATCGATGCGCTGCTGGCTGTCTATAAAAATCTCATAGACGCGGGTGTCAAATCCATCATGATTTCCCACAGCAGCGTTAACGGTGTGAAAATGCACGAGAACGCCTACTACATCAACGATGTTCTTAAGGGAGAAATGGGCTTTAACGGTTTTGTGGTCAGCGACTGGGAATCCATTCACAACATCTCGGTACAAGGCCTTAAAAACCAGGTCGTTACAGCCATCAATTCGGGCATTGACATGCTCATGGAGCCCAATTCTTATTCGGAATGTTATAAATACATCATTGAAGCGGCGAACGAGGGCCTTATCAGCCAGGAACGCATCGACGATGCGGTAACCCGGATCATCCGCGTTAAAATGGAACTTGGGTTATTCGACGATCCGATGCAGGAAAGACTTGAGACAACCTATCCGAATGTAGGATCGGATGAAGCCCGGGATGTCGCCCGCCAGCTGGTTGAAAAAAGCCTTGTCCTGCTCAAGAATGACGGCAACGTCCTGCCTTTGAAGCCGGGCACCAGGATCTTCGTTACCGGTCCTGCCATGAACGATACCGGTGTCCAGTGCGGCGGCTGGACCATTGAGTGGCTGGGTGGTACAGACAGCCAAAGGGGCAGTAAATATGTACAGCATGCTACGACTATTCTCGAAGGTCTGCTGGAAGTTGCTGACGAATACAATCTCACCATTATAACCGATCCGGCACAAGCCTCTGACGCCGACTTGACCATTCTTTGCGTGGGTGAGTATCCCTATGCCGAGTGGTTTGGCGATACGACTGATCTGAGCTTGACCGGATCCCACGGCCTGCCGGGTAACCAGGAGGCCATCGAATTGGCCAAATCCCTCAATAAACCGACGGTTACACTGATCGTGGCCGGACGTAACCTGATCATTGAGGAATATTTCGACGATTGGGATGCTGTGGTCATGTGCTATCTCCCGGGAAGTGAAGCCGATGGTGTTGCGAATGTCCTCACCGGCAAGGTACCCTTCACCGGAACCCTGCCCATGCCCTGGTACAAATCCGTTGAGGATATCGGAACCAGAAATTATAAGTTTGACGTGGGTTACGGGTTGAAGTATTGATAAGGTATGAAAAAAGACAGGGGTCAAAACCGTCCCCTGTCTTTTTGCTAATCATCGTCAATTTGTGTTCTTAAACTGTCAATCTGACTTCTGCCCGCATACACAATACCGGTTGTGGCATCAAGGGTAACGATGGTTCCGTCTCTTAACAAATCCGTGGCATTTTTGGCGCCGCATATCACCGGGATGTCGAGACTTAATCCCACGGTTGCCGCATGGGACGAAAGATCGCCTTTTTCGGTTATGATTCCTTTTGCCTTTTTTAAAATACTCATAAGATTATTGGATGTCTCGGGAATGACCAGTATGTCGTCGGTATTGAAGTTTTTCAGCGCTTCCTCTTCGGTTTTGCAGACGCAAAGCGTTCCTGTGACCGTTCTCCTGTTGATACCCAAGCCACGTACCAAAATATTCCCGATAACATCAACCTTCATCAGATTTGTCATACCGGGAATGCCAATGGGAAAGCCGCCTGTCAGAACCACGAGATCGCCGTTCTTTACTACTCCTGTTTCAGCGGCTTTTTCAACGGCATGTTCGAACAATATATCCGTATTTGGCTTTTCTTCAATCAAGACAGGTATAACACCCCATGACATGGCAAGCTGACGATATACCTTTTCCACAGGAGTTGCCCCGATTATCGGGCACGAGGGACGGTATTTCGAAACCATCCGCGCGGTGCTTCCCGTCTTGGTTATCGTAATGATTGCAGCGGCATTGAGGTCATGGGCGGTTGTACAGGTGGCATGGCTTATGGCATTTGGTATATTGGTGGTGGATTCCTCCAATTGCATCTGTCTGAAACGCTTTTTGTAATTTATCGCCGATTCGGTGCTCTCCGCTATCCTTGCCATGGTAACGACACTCTCTATGGGAAACTTGCCGATGGAAGTCTCACCGGATAGCATGATGGCGCTTGTACCGTCATATATTGCGTTTGCCACATCGCTGATTTCGGCACGTGTCGGCCTGGGTTTTGATATCATCGAATCCAGCATCTGCGTTGCGGTGATGGATTTCTTTCCATAGAGCCTTGCCTTTTTTATAAGCATTTTTTGAATTCTCGGAAGTTCATTGAAGTCTATTTCAACGCCCATATCTCCACGGGCAACCATAACACCGTCGCTGACTCCCAATATTTCATCGATGTTTTCAACACCTTCACCGTTTTCGATTTTGGCGATAATATGAATGTCATTGCCGCCATGTTCTTCAAGCAATGTCCTGATGGTATTGACATCATCGGCCCTCCGGACAAACGATGCGGCAATATAATCAAAATCGTGTTCTATGGCAAAGAGGATATCCTTTTTGTCTTCTTCGCTCAAATAGGGCATGTTCAGGCGGACACCCGGTACGTTAACGCTTTTCTTGTCCCCGACGACACCATCATTCATCACTTTGCATACTATCTGCCGATCATCCGTCTCAACCACTTTCAACTCTATCAGTCCGTCATCCAGAAGTATTCTGTCGTCTTTCTGAACAGCCTTCGGAAGCTCCCGGTATGTGACAAAGGCTCTTTCCTTATTGCCAATGCACGCTTCTGTTGTCAGAATAAATCTGTCGTTCGCCTTGAGCTCAATTTTCCCGTTCTCAAAACAGCCAAGCCTGATCTCCGGCCCCTTTGTGTCCAACATGAGCGCTATGGGTTTATGAATGTCTTCTCGCACCTTTTTTAGAGTATTGATGAGTTTCAGATGATAGGCATGATTGCCGTGAGAAAAATTAAGTCTTGCGACATCCATGCCTTTCAGGGCAAGTTCCCTCATCATTTCCTCGGATTCGACGGCCGGGCCCAACGTGCATATGATTTTGGTTTTTCTCATGTCTATTTCCTTTCCCTTTCCAAAATACCGGTATATGGATCAATTTGATTGAAAACATGTCAATTTATTGTAGCAAATCCCGACCGTCAGTAAAATGGTCGAATTGTACAATATTCAGCATGAAAAAAAGCGAAAGGACTATTCCTTTCGCTTCTTTCTGGCTCCTCAAGTAGGACTCGAACCTACGACCCTGCGGTTAACAGCCGCATGCTCTACCGACTGAGCTATTGAGGAATATAAACCTGGCAGCGACATATTTTCCCAGGCCGTTTCCAGCCAAGTATCTTCTGCACTGGAGAGCTTAACTTCTGTGTTCGGAATGGGAACAGGTGTTTCCTCTCCGTTATAGCCACCAGATTTCTTCCGGATGCTCCATAGCACCCTCAAAACTGTATAACGAGTTCACTCCGCTTTCCGTTGAGTTATCCTTCCACCTCAAAGAACTGTTTTTGGTCAAGCCCTCG
>Ga0134102_1000213_pt1 | contig 74197 bp, 59 predicted proteins | sample 13_3_2metaG_FD_94447 | JGI IMG/M metagenome (GOLD analysis project Ga0134102, IMG submission 94447) | Switchgrass degrading microbial communities from high solid loading bioreactors in New Hampshire, USA - 13_49_3.3_201_A3 metaG | ecosystem: Engineered > Bioreactor > Semi-continuous > Anaerobic...
GGCAGCAAGTAACAGCTTTGCGCAACTGGCAGACCGTATTACACGTTTGACGTGTATGCGAGGAATAAAGGGCTTTGCCCGCATATGAAATACCCCCGGCTATGCCGGGGGATGTTTATTTACAGCAAATCTTGCGTTGGTATCTCTTACACTCATAAGAGCATGGATCGGTGCTCTGGTTACATCACAGGTTCATGACTTTGCGCTTCAGTCTAAGGTCTTATCATTATTGGTTATTTGCGCAAGCCCATCTGAAGAACCGGCGGCTGTTGCACAACCATATAAAAAAGCGTGTATCCACCGGGGATACACGCTTTTTTGCCAATGCAAGAATTTAGCTGGCGGGCGCAAATTTCTGCATATAGCCCACCACAAAGATGGCCAGCACCACAAAGGGCAAAATCCATGTCATATAGAACCGCAGCGCTTTGGGGAAACGCACACCTTCTCCGGTGTTGGCTTCCTCCATAAAATTGTCCCAGCCCCATCCCCGTTTGGAGACGCAGAAAAGCAGGTAAATCAAAGAACCAAGCGGAAGGATGTTGTTGGACAGGATAAAGTCCTCCAAATCCAGTATCATGGAGCCTTCACCCAAAGGCTGGATGTGAGACCACACGTTAAAGCCCAACAAGCAGGGCAGGCTCAGCACAGAAATGGCAATCCAGTTGACCAGCACCGATTTTTTCAAGCTCCAGTTCCACTTATCCATGGCAAAGGAGATGATGTTCTGGAACACGGCAATGACGGTGGAGAACGCCGCAAACATCATAAACACAAAGAACAGACTGCCCCATAGCCGTCCGCCGGGCATGGCGTTGAAAATGTTGGGCAGGGTAATGAACACAAGAGCAGGTCCCTGGCCCGGATTGACTCCAAAAGCAAAGGCGGTGGGGAAGATGGTAAGTCCAATCACCAGTGCCACAAAGGTATCCAGAATGCCGACGTTGAGGGCTTCGCCCAGCAGGCGGCGCTCCTTCCCAATGTAACTGCCGAAAATCGCCATGGAGCCGACGCCCAGGGAAAGGGTAAAGAAGGACTGTCCCATGGCGGCAAAAATAGCCTCGCCCAAACGGAAGTTACCTTCGGCATCATACATCAGGTTGTGGAAGTTAGGCATAAGGTAGAATTCCAACCCTTTTACCGCACCCGGCAGGGTGACCGCCCGAACCGCCAACACCACGACGATGATGAGCAAGCAAACCATCATGACTTTGGTGACTTTTTCCACGCCGTTTTGCAGCCCCATGGCGCAGACTCCCATGCAGAACGCCACCACCAGCAGCATATAAAACAGCATTAGCCCCGGCTGATGGGAGGTCATATTGACGAATACGTTGGCCACGCCGTCCGCATCCAGACCTTGAAATTCGCCGGTTGCCATTTTGACAAAATAGATGACCATCCAGCCGGATATGGTGGTGTAAAACATCATCAGCAAATAGTTGCCCGCCATACCGAACCAGCTGAAAATATGCCACTTGCTGCCTTCAGGCTCCAACTGATGAAATGAAGTGGCAATGCTGCTGCGACTGGCCCGCCCCACCGAAAACTCCATGGTCATAATGGGCAAACCCAAAGCCACCAGGAAAAGCAAGTAGATGAGGACAAATGCCGCGCCGCCGTACTGGCCCACAATGTAGGGAAAACGCCACACGTTTCCAAGACCGATGGCGCATCCCGCCGAAATGAGCACAAACCCTAACCGTGAAGCGAAACTCTCTCTCTCCTTCATCAAAACACCCCTTTCAAAAATTATTCCCTATCATAGCAGAATGAATAGAAAAACGCAACAAATTTTCCCAAGTTTTCTTGTTTTACGCTTTAAAAAATTACAGCATTTCCACCCCGTCGGCGGTGACCCGGGCATACACCATGGGAACAGGGGCGGGAGGCGTGGTTCCTATCTCCATCGCCTGCTCCAGAAGCTGCATGGCTTCGGGGAGCTGTTCTTCCCGGGCGGTGTGCAGCTCTGCCAGGGTTTCTCCTTCCTGAACCAGGTCACCCGGCTTTTTGCGCAATAAAATTCCTGCCCGGTGGTCGATAGAATCCTCCTTGCGGCTTCTTCCTGCCCCCAGCACCACCGAGGCAATGCCGCAGGTTTCGGTGCGGATGTGTCGCAGATAACCGCTGCGGGGAGCTTTCCATTCAGCTATGACAGGGGCTTTGGGGAATCGGCCGGTATCCTCCAACACCGCAGGGTCTCCTCCCTGGGCATGGACCATCTTCACCAGTCGGCAGAAGGCTTCTCCGCTGTCAACCGCCTTTCGCGCCATCTGCCGGCACTCCTCCAGGGTTCCCTTTTCCGCCAGCAGCAGCATGTGGGCCGCCAGCTCCAGACAGAGTGTGGTCAAATCCCCGGGGCCTTTGCCCTGCAACGTTTCCACCGCTTCGATGACCTCCAACGAGTTGCCGATGGCATAACCCAGAGGAGTGTCCATGTCGGTGATGAGAGCCATGGTCTTTTTGCCGTTGCGAGTTCCAATATCCACCATGGCTTTTGCAAGGGCAATGGAATCCTCCAGCGTCTTCATAAAAGCGCCGCTGCCCGTTTTGACATCCAGCAGGATGGCGTCGGAGCCGGCTGCCAGCTTCTTGCTCATGATGGAAGAGGCAATCAGGGAAAGGTGCTCCACCGTCCCCGTCACGTCCCGCAGGGCATAAATCTTTTTGTCGGCGGGGGCAATGTTGCCGCTCTGTCCAATGATGGCGATGCCGGCCTCCCGCACCATGCGGAAAAATTCCTCCTGGTTGACGGCGGTGCGCAAACCGGGGATGGATTCCAGCTTGTCCACCGTCCCGCCAGTATGGCCCAGCCCCCGTCCGCTCATTTTGGCGACGGGAACCCCGCAGGCAGCCACAATGGGGCCAATGATGAGGCTTGTCTTGTCCCCCACGCCGCCGGTGCTGTGTTTGTCCACCTTGATGCCGGGAATGGAGCTGAGGTCCACCCGGTCGCCGCTTTTGGCCATACAGTCGGTGAGGGTTGCGGTTTCCCGGGGATTCATCCCCTGCAGAAAAATGGCCATCAGTAAGGCGGAAGCCTGATAGTCGGGGATGGAGCCGTCGGTAAATCCCTGCACAAAGAATGCGATTTCTTCATCGGAAAGAGCCAAACCATCTCTTTTGTGGCGGATAATATCGTACATTCTCATGAATGCTAACACCTCCTGCTGCTTAGGAGAATTTTGCTATAGTATAGCATGAATTTCTCCCAATGTCCCCAAAAACAGCCCAAACTTCTGCATTGCACGGGAAATTTCAAAATATTACCGTCGCTGGTTTGTCCGTCATCTTCGCACCTTTTGTTTCCTTGCCCATAGACTGGACTGTTGCAAAAAACAGCCCCATCTTTGGGGAAGGAAGGATGGAAATGGATGGAACTGATTCTGACTGTACTGTTATTGAGCATTGCCGCTACTTCCGACAGCTTTGTGATTGGCATCGGCTTTGGGCTGAAAGGGGTGGAAATACACTTTTTCTCCAATCTTTACATTTCCCTAACCTGCTTTGTCGGAACGGCCGCCGCCATGCTGCTGGGCCGTCATCTGGGATATGTGCTGCCCGTCTGGCTGACCGGAAGCCTTGGGGCAGTGATTTTGTTGGCGTTGGGGCTTTGGATGCTGGTGGAGGTCTTCCGCCGCAGGGAGGGAAGTCTTCACGGCGTCTGCACCAGCCCGGAGTGTGTCGATAAAGACAACAACAAAAAAGTGGAGCTGTCCGAATCCCTCGGCGTTGGATTGGTGCTTGCCCTCAACAATATAGGACTTGGCGTCGGAGCCGGCATCTCCGGACTTCCGATTCTGCTCACTTCGTTTTTCTGTTCGGTGACCAGCTTTGCCTTTATGGGGATGGGCTGCAAATTGGGGCACAAGTTGGTGGTAGGACGCTTTTCCAGGTTCCTGGAAGTTGCCTCCGCTTTGCTGTTGATCTGGCTGGGGATTCACTCTTTTTCCGTAAGCTGACAGCCGGTCATACATGAGAGCATCCTTTGGGATACTGCGGTTTGTTTTTTATATTGTCTTTCTATATAAATTCTTTATATTTAGTTATGCAATTTACAATACGGCTCAAATGGAATTTATTGAAAAGGATAGATATATATTCACTCCGCCTTAATTGACATTGATAGGCTTTTCCTGTAAAATGAAAATTAGAATTTCTTCTTGTCAGGAAGCATATGGAGTGATAATATTGCCAAAATATCCAGGTGTTTCGCCCCTCGTCGTTCGGCGGTTACCCCGCTATTACCGCTTGCTGACCGAGCTGATGAAAAATGGCGTTGAGCGGATTTCCTCTCGGGAATTTGCCGATATGATTGGCTTTACGGCCTCCCAAATTCGGCAGGACCTCAACTGCTTTGGAGGGTTCGGGCAGCAGGGTTATGGTTACAATGTAGCGTCTTTGCGGGCGGAAATTGGGAGAATTCTCTCGGTGGACGGCAACCTTCCCACCATTCTGGTTGGAGTGGGAAACCTGGGCTTGGCTCTTGCCAACCATGTCAACTTTGAAGCCTGCGGGTTTAAGCTGCTGGCTCTTTTTGACGAAAGCCCCACCACCGTTGGAAAAAACATTAATCATTGGACGGTACGCCATGTTTCGGAACTGACCGATTTCTGTAAGGAACACCGTCCGCTGGCGGCTGTTCTGTGTGTGCCGCCCTCTGCGGTGCCGGATCTGGTCAAGAAGCTCATCGATTTAAACGTCAAGTGTTATTGGAACTTTACCCAGTACGACCTTTCCAGTCTTTACCGCGATCAGATTTTGGTGGAAGACGTCCAGCTGACCGATAGCCTGATGACCTTGAGTTTCCACGCCAACGAATTCCTGCATACGGAATCAAAAAACACTTGATTTTATGCAATCCCTATAGTATAATGTAAAGCGCTGGCTAAAAAGGTGAATTTTTAGCCGTGCTCTATTTTGCCGATGTGTTGGAATTGGCAGACGAGGCGGACTCAAAATCCGTTGTAGGCGACTACGTGTGGGTTCGAGTCCCACCATCGGCACCAGAAAAACCCTGATAACTGCGCGGTTATCAGGGTTTTTAATTATCCAATCACACAGTCTGTAACGCACAGCAAGCGTTATTTTCTATATCATCTGTTTTTGAGGAAAATCAGCAATTTCTGTTAAGACTTTCTTGGCAGACGGGAGCTATTTGCAACACATCTCGGATCATTGAAACAGTTTTAGTCAAAGAGGGAAGGGCAGGGCATACGAATAGGCCCTGCCCATTTTACGTACAGTCACGGAGAGTAAATGGCTATTATTCAAACGCAGACTCAAAAGGAAAGACCGCCAACAATTTTCAGTCACAGTTCGAATCATTCATTTTAACGCAGAAGGCAAAAGCTTAAACAACTGCTCAAACCATTACCAAACTTTGCCGGTTGGCTTGCACTATATCCTAAGCCATGTTAAAATAACACCCATACACGCTCTCACAAGCCTTAGCAGATGCTGCCCATCGCAAAGGCGTATGTCTGGCTGCTGCCAGACTGTGAGGGCTTTTTATCCAATGGGAACCGATAGGTTTCCATTTGTTTGGCAAAGCGGGTGGAGGAAGATGACAAATCAAAAAGAAGTGATTCAAAAAGCCTTTAAAGCGGCCTTCCCTGTGACGGTACCCATTATGGCCGGCTTTACCTTTTTAGGACTAGCCTATGGAATTTACATGAACGTGTCGGGCTTTTCTTTTTTATACCCGATGCTGATGAGTCTGACCATCTTTGCCGGTTCTGCGGAGTTTGTGACAGTCAGTTGGCTGTTAGGCCCTTTTGCGCCGCTCAAAGCATTGCTGCTTACTCTCATGATCAACGCGCGGCACCTGTTTTATGGATTGTCCATGTTAGAGAAATATAACATACCGGGACTGAAAAAGTACTACCTGATTTTTGGAATGTGCGACGAATCCTTTTCCATTAACTGTACAGCGGATATCCCGGTGGGGGTGGACAAAAGTTGGTATATGTTTTTTGTCACCCTGTTAAACCATCTCTATTGGGTGGTCGGCGCCACGATGGGCGGCTTGTTCGGCTCGCTGATTCATTTCAATACCCAAGGTCTTGAATTTGTCATGACGGCGTTGTTTGTGGTGCTCTTTCTCGAACAGTGGATGAAGGAGAAGCATCATGGCAGCTCCCTTTTAGGATTGGGGTTGTCGGTGCTTTGCCTGACCCTATTTCGAGGTGCCAATTTTATCATTCCGTCCATGTGCTTGATACTTGGCGCTCTTGCACTGCTTCAAAAGCCTTTGGAGAAAGTGGGTGGGTTGCAATGACCATGACCTTAGGCCAACAGATTGTCACCATTCTTATGGTGATTTTGGGGACGGTGTTGACCAGATTTCTGCCCTTTTTCCTGTTTCCACCGAACAAGCCGACCCCTAAATTTATTCAGTATCTGGGAACCGTACTTCCGTCGGCAGTTCTTGGAATGCTGGTCATCTACTGTCTCAAGGATATTAATCTTCTTGCCGGGAATCATGGAATTCCCGAACTGATTGCCATTGCGGTGGTGGTGGGACTGCATCTTTGGAAACGGCAGATGTTGCTTTCCATTGCCGGAGGGACCATTACCTATATGATATTGGTGCAGAGAATATTTTAAAGGTTATACCTTTGAGGCTTTCAGCAGCACATCACTATTATGATGTGCACGGTTGCCCTGATTAATTTTCTGTCTGCAGCGTCCAGCCATAGTCATTGTGGTAGATCATCAGCCTTGTCATGCCCCCGTCGATGCATATGTTCTCCCCGGTAATGAAGCTGGCCTTATCGGAGCATAGGAACAATACCATATTGGCAATGTCCAGCGGATTCCCCACACGCCCCGCGGGATGCTGCAATGCGTCGGGGCCGCTGTATTCCGTAAAGTTGGTATCAATCCATCCGGGGGAAATGGAATTGACGCGCACCTTCCCCGCAAGGCTTACCGCCATCGCATGGGTCAGCGCGGCAATACCGCCCTTGGCCGCCGTATAGCTTTCAGTTTGCGGCTGGCTCATACGGTCGCGGGAAGAAGAAATATTGACAATGGCTGCCCCAGGTGAAAAATAGGGAAGAAACAGTTTGGAAAGATAAAACGGCGCGGTCACACCGACGCGGAGGGCATAATTAAATTCTTCATAGGAACAGTCGCGGATTCCCTTCATCAGCGGCGGCGCGTTGTTGATAAGATAGTCCACTTTCCCATAGTCTGCAATTACCTTTTGGGCAAAGCGTTGAAGCGTTTCTTCTTCGGCAATGTCGCCGGTAAAATAATCGTTGGGGTGTATGTCGATGATACAGATATTCGCACCGTTATTTCGGAATTCATCGGCGATGCATTTTCCGATGCCATGTGTACCGCCTGTAATCACAACCACTTTGTGCTGAAACATTTTTTCACTCCCTTTATTTTCTTTTATCATGGGCTCAGTATAGCATAAATGATAAATAATAACACATGAAATATAAATCCAGGTAACATTGGAAATTCTTAAAACCTCCGAGTAGGTATCCTGCCAACTCGGAGGTTTCTTTCACAAACCAGCAGTTTTCCTCAAAAACATTACCGGAGCTGACCGAGAATACGGTAGGTGTAACGCATTTGCACCTTTCCGTTGTTGGTCGCCATATGTCTAAGACCTTCCAATTCAAATCTTCTGCCCATCCTCCCACAGAAGCGCTAGCGGGAGGATGTTTCCGTTTTGGCGCACATCACAGGCGATACTTTGAAAACTCCAGGCTAATGGCACAAGGCATCATTGCCTCGTATCATTGGTTATTGGAATTTAGGTAATCGAAAGTGTCCGTATAATGTTCAAGGAAATACTGCTGCACATGGCTGATGTAGGCCATGTAGGTGTCAAAATGCGTGGCTTCGTTGGTGTAATACAAATATGTCTGATAACTGTAAAGGCTGCCGTCTAACCGGTAAATGGGCCGGCAGTAAAGCCGGTCGCTATCCGCATAATAACGCGATGCTGGTATGACACCCCATTCCTATACCGGTTTTGACCAGACTGACAATGCTGCGCGAACTGCCCGCAATGGTGATGGGGGACATGGGGGGAGGCTCGCTAAAATGTGTGGAAAGCCACTCATCAACATAATACACCGCAGGCGAGCCGGGCATGTTGCGCACCAGGGGCTTGGTGCGCATCATTTCTTCGCTGATAGGTTCTGAGGATATAACCAACAGCGGCTCGTCGAAAATCTGGATGGCGTTGCCGTTCTCCGGTCTTTTCCCGCGTATGGTGCACATCATCAGCTCTCCGGAAGCCACCAGCTTGAGCAGCTCCGGCGTCGGGCTCATGCGAACAAATACTTGGATATTGGGGTATCGTTCGTGAAATTCTTTTAGCTGTCCGCTGAGGTGTGATTCAAAAAACGTCTCGGTGGTACCTATTTTAATGGTCCCCGAAAGTACCGAATCGGAACGGTTTACCGCGGAGTAGATTTCATCTTCGTATTGCATCATCAAATTGGCAAAGGAATAAAGTCGCATTCCGGCGCTGGTGAGTGTAACACCTTTGTTGCTGCGCACAAACAGCTCCTGCCCGAACTGATCTTCCATCCGCTTCAGACGATAGGAAATAGCGGGCTGAGAGATAAAAAGCTGTTCGGATGCTCGGACCATGCTTTTTTCCTTGTGCAATATTTTTAAAAGCAACCAATCTATTTTATCCATATCGCCTTTCCATTCCTTTGCCCATTTTGCTATAAACATCGTTTATAAAGCATGAAATAATTATATGCTTGTTATTGGGAGCGGTCAAGAATAGAATATAAATAACAACCAAAATAATTTTAATAATTTAAAAGATTTATCTTGATTTCACAAAACTTGTTTCAGCGTTCCATTAATGGTATTTATAACAAAATAATGTTGGGGGAGTGTGCAATGAAAAGCAAATCGGAAGTCTGTGTATTGGCTGCCGCCGGGATGCTGGGTTCTTCATTCGACAAGGAAGCATTTATGCAGGCGCTGTCTTACAATCCGGACGTCATCGGCTGCGATTCCGGAACGTCCGACTCAGGTCCCTTTTATCCCGGTACCGGCATACCGCGTATGAACCGCAAAGCTGCCAAGCGCGATTTGGAGCTGATGATTGTGGAGGGCGTCCGCCGCGGGATTCCTGTACTCATCGGCTCTGCCGGAACTTCAGGCTCTGATCCCGCGGTTTCATGGATGGTTGATATCGTCCGCGAAATCGCCAGCGAACAAAACTTGCACTTTAAGTTGGCGGAAATCAAGACCGAGCTGACCCGCGAACAGCTGGCCGCCTATATGAAAGCCGGAAAGCTGCATCCCCTGGAAGGTGCGCCAGAATTTGAAGAGAAGGATCTGGATACGCTTACCAGATGCATTTCGGTGGTCGGCCCGGAGCCGTTTATCGAAGCGGTCACCAATGGCGCTCAGGTCGTTGTCTGCGGGCGCTGTACCGACACTTCGATTTACTCTGCGATTCCCATTATGTATGGGCTGGACAATGGTTACGCCTGGCACGCGGCCAAGGTGCTGGAGTGCGGCACACTGGCGACTGTGCTGGAAAAGCGGCACGGCAGCATGCTGGCCTGGATTCGCGAAGATTCCGCCAGCCTGGAGCCGGCTGCATCCGATATGATGGTTTCTCCGGTATCTGCCGCGTCCCATGCGCTGTATGAAAACGCAGATCCGTTTTACCTGCTGGAACCGGGCCGCAACGTGATTACGAAGGACGCCGTCTACATACAGGAAACCGACCGAAGGGTTAAGATTGTCGGCAGTCAGTTGGAAAAAATGCCTTACACCGTCAAGCTCGAGGGCGTTCGTTTTGAGGGTTATAGGCGAGTGTCCATTGCCGGTGTCAGCGATCCGCTGATTTTAAAACAGTTTGACAGTTGGCTTGCGGAATGTATCGAACAGGCCAGGCAGAAGATTCAGCGCGGTATGGGCATCAGCCCTGACCAATACCGGTTACGTCACATTGTTTACGGCAACCCTGCCGACCCCAATACGACCTGCGTCGGAGTAGTGTTTGACATTGTGGCGCCCACCGAGCAGGATGCCGACGGCATTATTTCCAACGTGTGGCATACGGTACTGCACGTGCCCATTGCGGAATGGGAAGGCGCACAAAGCCAGGCGGCATTCCCGTTTTCACCGCCCGATCTTCAAACGCAACAAGGCGGCGCTACCTACAGCTTCTGCCTGAATCATGTCATAGAGGTGGAAGACCCCCTCGAGACCTGCCGCATCCGCTATCTGTCGCTTTAAAGGAGGAAGCACTATGAAGTTGTATCAGCTAGCTAAGCTCATCCGCTCAAAGAACGCCGGCCCGTTTATGCTGACGCTGGACATACTGTTTGCAGATGACGAAAGCTATCACAAAGCCGCCGCCTGTGAACAACTCAGCGCTGAGCACGTTGCCCAATTATACGGTATAGCGCCGGAGCGTATGCGGCGCTATCTGGTTCCCAAAGCGCGGGCCATCAAATTCTCTTTTCCCCGCGTGCATCCTTCCGGCGACTTTCTTGACACCGACCTATACGGATGCCAGCAGCACCGCCCTCTGGTTGAGCTGGAGTTGCCAGACTAAGCATTATTTCAAACAGCACAGGCTTGAAACGAATGTTAAAAGTATCAACTGGTGACATTTTGATCAAATAGTGAAAGGTAAGGTTGAATCAATATGAAAAAAGCCGTCAAGATCATCTATGTCATTCTTGCATTCGCCCTCATCCTGTCCCTTACAGCCTGCTCGGGTGGCAGTACAAACCAACAGGCAGGGTCGTCTCCGGCCAGCACAGCCTCCTCCTCCGTCGCCTCTTCCTCCTCCGAGGACTGGACTTTCAAAAACCGTATTGAGATTATGGTTCCCGCCGGCGAGGGCGGTGGTCTGGATACCACACTGCGCAAATTTGCCCCTTACCTGGAAAAAGAGCTGGGCGTCGCCATAAGCATCAACAATCGTTCCGGTGGTTCGGGCGTCACGGGATATACCTGGAGTTACAACTCCACCAACGATGGCTATGCGTTCCAATTTACGGCACCCTCGGCCATTATTTCGGCGGCGCAGGGCAACTTTAACTTTGACTTTATGAACGAACTGATTCCCGTTTCCGGTTTGGTGATGGCCGAAGGCATGTTTTTCGCCGGACCCAAGGCGCCTTTCAAGAATGCCGAAGAGATGATTGCCTATTGCAAGGCGAACCCCGGTAAAGTAAGCATTGCCGTTGACACGCCCAACGGAATCTCAGGCGCCATTGTCGCCGAATTCGAAAAAGCCGCTGGCATTGAGTTAAAATGGGTGACTTCCGAATCGGGCGAAGATACCATTTCGGTAATTGCTGGCGATATTGACATGTGCGTCAATACCTGGTCCGATACCGGCGCCTACGCCAAATCTGGAGATTTGACCCCGATTATCGTCATGGCCGGCCAGCGGAATCCCGCCTATCCCGATGTTCCCTGTTCTGCTGAGTTAGGCTATACCACCACTCTGGGCTACTACCGTGTGTTCACTGCGATGAAGGGAACACCCCAGGCGGCTATTGACGCCTTTGCGGCCGCAGTTCACAAGGTTGCCACCGAAAACGAAGAATGGAAAGAGTGGCTTGCGACAAACGGTATGACCAATGATTATTTATGGACAGCCGAAGAACTGGCGCAAGTATTTAAGAATACATATGATTCTGCGGTGGCGCTGAACTCTTAATGCCATATCTTGACAGAATTTATCGAAGCTGTCATCACGATCTCATTCCTCGCTCCTCGGCGGACACATTGTCCGCCGAGGAAATCCTATGAAATAGACTTTATGATTTCGTCGGCTAGCAGAGCTGGAACGAAAGGGGATACACAATGGGTGAACTGATATTCAACGGCGCAATGCTGGTGTTTTTTATCGCCATGCTCATTTACTCAAGCCAGATTGCCATCTGGCAAGGCCATATATGGGCCAGATATTGGCCGATGACGCTGCTGGTGATTGCCGTCATTTTGTTTGGCATCAAGGTAGTTGGTATCTATAAAGAGCTCCCGAAGGAACAGCGTAAATTTAGTTGGGAGATTTTTGGGCTGAAAAATAAAAATGTCCGTCTCTTGCTGCTGTCCTTTGCCTGGTTGCTTGTTTATGTTGCTGTTTTGCCAAAGCTCGGATTCGTTTTGACGACATTGTTATTTTGCATAGGTATGGAGATGCTGCTGGGGGCGAAGTTTTCTCTCAAAACGCTTTTAGGCGCGTTTGCTATTACCATAACTATTTACGCCATTTTCACATGGGGTCTTGGCATTAGCGTCCCCCGTGGCGTGGGCCGGCTCTATGATTTTGGGAAATGGCTGGAATACCTCTGGTCTTAGCATGGGCAGTCTGTTGCCGGAAAGGAAAATGATTCAGATATGAGTCTGCTTTTACTAGGAATTAAAACGGTCTTTTCGCCTGCTGTACTGCTTTGGATTACGCTCGGCGTAATTTTGGGCGTTATATTCGGAGCGCTTCCCGGTATAAGCGCCACTATGTCTATTGTGCTGTGTATCGGTTTTACCTATGGAATGGACCCTGTTGTGGCCATTTCCTTTTTAAGTGCCGTATACTGTTCAGCCATCACGGGCGGCAGTATCACCGCCATCCTGTTTAAAATACCCGGCACCCCCTCAAACGCCGCAACCGTGCTGGACGGTTATCCCATGGTTCAAAGAGGCGAAGCAGGCAAGGCGCTGACCATTGCCCTTGTCAGTTCAGGCGTCGGCGGATTGGCATCGGCCATTATCATGTTTCTGCTCACCCAGCCTTTGATGAAGCTGGCGCTTAAGTTCAGTTCTTCCGAGCAGTTCGCCGTTTGTTTCTTAGGGTTAAGCATATTGGTGTTCCTGGATAAAAAACGCAAACTCAACACCTTCGCCTCCGCTATTGTGGGGCTGTGGCTTGGTACCGTCGGACTGGACTGGTTTTCTTCGGTGCCGCGTTTTACCTTCGGCAGTTCCAAGTTGCTGGACGGTATTGAGGCTCTTCCCTTTATGCTGGGACTTTTTGCGGCAGTTGAACTTTTTGACCAAATCAGAAACCCCGACGATCGCAGCGCTTTCAGCAAAGAAAACCAAGCTAAGCTCTCAAAGCTTGCAAGCTTTAAAGAACTTTGGGAACTGAAATGGACTGCCCTCCGCTCCGGCCTTTTGGGTACGCTGGTGGGTATTATGCCCGGTGCGGGCGCCACCATCGCCTCATGGCTCGCCTACACACTGGAGGCCAAGTTCAGCCGCAACCCTGACATGCTGGGCAAAGGCGATCCCCATGGTATCTGCGCTTCTGAAACTGCCAATAATGCGGCAACCGGCGGCGCCATGGTTCCGCTCCTTTCCATGGGTATCCCAGGCAGTAACGCCGCTGCCATGATGATGACCGCACTTGCCATACACGGGGTGCAGATGGGCCCCCTCTTGCTGAAAGCTCAGCCGGCTTATCTGGCATCCACTTTTACCGCAATGATACTTGCCAACATTTCGATGATATTCGTCTCCTTTGGCGTGGCCAAGGTGTTCGCGCAAATACTGAAAATTCCTTATCACATCCTGGGAACCTTTATCATGATGTTGGCACTTGCAGGATGCTATGCCTACCAGGGCAACCTGATGGATATGTTCCTCATGATTTTTGGTGGCATTTTCGGATATTTCTTTAAAAAGTATAAGTTTAACACCTCCGCGCTGATTCTCGCGCTGGTGCTGGGCCCGATGCTGGAAAAGAACTTCCGCCGCGGTATGGAAATGGCCGACAACAACATTGTCGCCTTCTTTGGGCGCCCCATTACCCTTGTCGTGATGAGTATCTTTGTTCTGATGTATGCCTATGCGTTTTACAACAGTATAAAAGAAAAAAAGGCAGCCGCCAAAGTAAGTAACGTATAAATAGCTGACATCAAGTATCGCTGCTTTCAAAGCTGACTAGAATTCAAGAAAAGGCTGTAGCATCTTTGCGCTACAGCCTTTTCTGATTATGCAACAACCCGGAGCAATATCGATAGGGACTTTCTCCACTTAGCTCCTAAACGCTTGAGCAGGTGTCGGGATCTGTACGAATATAATAAACCAGCAGAAACATTCGCAATGTTTCTGCTGGTTGTTTGTGTGGAATCTCCCAAGGCTTAGCCAAGGGTTTCTACCGTGTACCGTCCGGATACCAGCGCCTTTTCCACCTCGCTGGCTAAGGGAATCGACTCCGCCGCCCCCAGCCGTTCAATAGCAAGAGCGCTGGCCACCGATGCCCGCACCAAAGCATCCCGTTCTCTGGCGCCGGACAGAATGCTCTCCAGAAAATACCCCACAAAGGTATCTCCTGCCGCCGTGGTGTCTACAAGGTTGGATACCTGGCACGCACCCAGACGGATATCCTGATGCCCATCGCGATACCAGACCCCTTCGCTGCCCAAAGTCAGCACAATGGCGGTCTGGGGATAGGATCTCTGGAGATGATTCATGATTTCCTCATAACTCTTCTGTCCGGTTAACTGGGCGCCTTCAATCTCATTGAAAATGAGCCAGTGGAGCTTTTCCAAAGGATAGCGCTTGACTTCCTCACTGATAGGGGCGGCGTTCATGGCAACCCGCACTCCTCGCCGGGCAGCTTGCTCGATGACGTAATCCACCAGATTGGTTTCGTTCTGCACCAAAACAATGTCGTCACTACAGCTGTGATCCAACAGGTCGTCGATATACTGGCAATTTAGCATGCGATTGGTGCCGCCATGAATTAAAATACAATTTTGCCCTTGATCGTCGACTTGAATTACAGCGTGCCCGCAAGGTTCCCGCAGGTGCATTAGATATTCCAGATGAACCCCCGCATTCCGCAGGGCCTGGAGGAGCAATTCGCAATTTTCTCCTACAGCGCCGCCGTGGTAAACGGTAGCACCTGCTTTGGCCAACGCAATGGACTGGTTCAGCCCTTTGCCCCCCGCGGTGATCTTGTAGCTTTGGGATGGTTTGGTTTCTCCCGGCAGCAGAAAGCGGTCCACCCGATAGACATGATCTAAATTTAATGAACCAACATTAATTACTTTCATGGCGTTTGTCCCTACCGCTGCACCCGTCCTGAGCCGTCACCTCTTACCAGGCGCTCTACCTCTTCTACGGTGGAAAGGTTAAAATCTAGCTCAATCGAGTGCTTGAGGCAAGAGGCTGCCGCTGCATATTCGATGGCTTCCTGGGGAGCCAACTCCTTTATTTTAGCATAGAGCAACCCTGCGGCAAAGGAATCCCCTCCGCCGACACGATCCACAATATGAATGGTATACTCTTTGGAAAAGTAGGCTTTGCCTCCGGAGTATAACAGAGCTCCCCAGCCGTTATCCGAAGCGCTGATACTCCGGCGCAGAGTAATGGCTGCTTCCTTGATGTTGTATTTTTCACAGATTTGCCGGGCGACATCCACATATCCTTCCCGGCTCAATTTGCCGGAGATGATGTCGGTCTCTGCCGCGCGGATGCCCAATACCTTTTCGGCATCTTCTTCGTTGGCGATAATAATATCGATGCCGGGTATAATGCTTTCCATGCAGGCTTTGGCCTGTTCCTGAGTCCACATGTTTTTGCGGTAGTTCAGATCGCAGCTCACCCGGACCCCACGTTTTTTAGCTTCCTGTACTGCATGAATGCAAACTTTGGGCATGGTGTCGCTCAAAGCGGGGGTAATTCCGGTGAGATGTAGCCAGGAGGCGTCGTCAAAAATAGCGTCCCAGTCGAAATCCTCCGGCTTTGACTCCGCAATGGCGGTGTGCTGACGGTCGTATATCACCTTGCTGGGGCGCTGAGATGCTCCCTTTTCCAGGTAAAACACACCCATGCGGTTGCCGCCAAATGCCACGTGTTTGACACCTACGCCATACTTTCGCATCATGGAAAGTCCCGCTTTGGCAATATCGTTGTCGGGCAGACGGGTGACAAACTCGGTTTCAATCCCCATCATGGATAGGGAAACGCAAACGTTGGCCTCTGCGCCGGTATAGTTAATGTCAAATTGGCTGCACTGTATAAAGCGCTGATATCCCGGTGGGCTGAGCCGCACCAGAAAATCACCGAATCCAACAACCTTTTTCATTTTACTCCTCTTTCTATTGATTGGAAATATAGTTGACAAAACCTAAAATCATCAACTGACCTACCACCGCTCCCTGGTCCACCATTTCCTGTGCTCGGGAGGCAAATACCGCAGCCTTGCCGAATTTGGGAGTCATGTTGCGGGTAGCTTCCACCCCTTGAGCAGCGCCCTGTAAAGCAGCCTGCGCCACCGAGGAGAGGGACGCTCCGGGCTGTTTGGCTGCGCTGTCGGCAGCCTGCGCGGCAGGGGCGATGGCATCCAGCACGGTGCGATCCCCCGGCTGACATTTTCCACGCTTTTGAATTCCCTCGGCAAAGGCGGCCAGAAACTGGGCCAATTCCTCCGGCCCTATGGCGGTTTTTCCCGTCAGGGATTTGCCAGCCGCCATCAACCCGCTGGCCATGAGGGTCCCCATGGTGGAGGGGACCACCGAGCTCATTTTAAGACCAGCCTTGGCAATTCTCTTTCCAAGGTCCGGCTCGTCACTTTCCCGCAGAAGGTCCGGCAAGGCGCCAAAGCCTTTTTTCATGGTCAGGCCAAGATCGCCGTCCCCCATCTGAGCATCCATTTCGCAAAGGCGCTCGCTATGCTCTTCCATCACTGCGGCAACACTTTCAAACAGTTGGGGAAGCATGTCAATTGTGATTTCCTGCACGGTGATTCCCCCTATCTTTGGGTGTAGAAGGGCGTGTGGGCCGGAGCATCCAACAGGGCTTTCAGTTCCTCATCCAAATGGAACAGGCTGATCGAAGCCCCCGCCATTTCCATGGATGTGGCAAACTCACCCACAAAGGTGCGATAGATGCCGATGCCTTTTTCTTTGAGCAGGGAGCTTACGGCCCCGCTGAGGATGTACAGCTCTTCCAGGGAGGTTGCCCCCAGCCCGTTGATCAGCAGAGCCACCTCGTCCCCCTGAGGAATCGGCATGTCTTTCAGCAGAATGTCCAGGGATTCTTTGGCCAGCTCGTTGGCGGTTTTCAGCGGCCCGTTCCAGACTCCGGGTTCTCCGTGAATTCCCATTCCCATGGCCATTTCGTTGCTTTCAAGCTGGAAGTTGGGTTTGCCCACCTCAGGAATGATGCAGGGGGACAGGGCAAAGCCCACGGTGCGGGTGCGGTCTTTTGCTTTTTGGGCCACCGCCAGCACTTCGTCCAGGCTCTTCATTTGGTCGGCGGCGGCTCCGGCGCATTTGTACAGGAAAAAGATGCCGGCTACGCCCCGCCTGGTTTCCACCGAAGGGGAGGAGAGCACGTCGTCGGCCCCTACAATGGAGCGGGTGGGGATATCCTCCAGTTCACACATTTCGGCAGCCATATCAAAGTTCATAATATCGCCGGTGTAGTTGCCGTACAGGTACAGAACCCCCGCTCCGGCTTCCACTTCCTTGGTGACGTTGAAAATCTGCTCGGCAGAAGGGGATTGGAACACGCCTCCTACGGCGCAGCCGTCCAGCATGCCTTCACCTACATAACCCAAAAACAGGGGCAGATGGCCTGTGCCGCCACCGGTGATGATGGCCACCTTGCCTGGTTTTTTGTGTGCCGTACAATAACAGCGCAGGTCGCCGGCAGTATATTTGACGCAATCGGGGTGTGCCGCGTAAATTCCCCGCAGCATATCGTCGGTATATTGTTCGGGAGCGTTAATAATCTTTTTCATGCTATTTCACCTCACTATTGCGCAGAAGGTGGATGGCAAATCCGCCAATCTCTTCTTCTAAATAGACAGACACCAGCCGCCCCTGCGAGTCCACTTTTCTCCAATCTTCTCTCAGAGCGATGTTCTTGGCCTGCAAGTAGGCCGCCGCGCGCTCGACATTATAGGTTCCAACGGCGATATGACCATTTGTCCCCGGGAATTTGGTCTTGCCACTTTCCAGCATGGTTCCTGCGAAATCAGACTTTCCGCCGGGGAGATAGGGCAGATCAAAAATTTCTGCAAACCGTTTGGCCCGCTCTTCACCCTCCTGAGCATTGGCTCCGTTTAAGCCCACATGCACAATGTGAAATCCGTGGGAGGCCCGGACCACCTGTTTGCATCGCTGGACGATGCCATCCCAATCCTTTGCCTGCACCAAAGGGGAGGGGGCCATCAAACTTCCCCCCACAGCGGCAACGCTGGGGCAAGACATATAAGCCGGCAGGTTTTGTAAGTTGATACCGGACGTAGGGATAAACCGAACGTTGCGATAGGGACCGCTCAGTTCCTCGATGGTCCTGACTCCGCCCAGTTGTTCCGATGGGAAAAACTTAAACAGGGAAAGCCCCAGGCTCATTCCGGCTTCAATTTCGGTGGGGGTAACGCAGCCCGGTAGAACAGGAATGTTCTTTTTCAGGCAGTACTCCACCACTTTGGGGTTCATTCCCGGAGTCACGATAAAGTCGGCTCCCGCCTCCAACGCCTGATCCACTTGGGAAATGCTGAGAACAGTACCTGCTCCCGCCGTCATTCCAGGCATGCTTTGTTTGATGCGCTTAAGCGCCCCCAACGAGTGCTCGTTGCGCAGGGTGACTTCAATCAGGGGCAACCCGCCCTGGGTCAGCGCTTCTGCCAATGGTTGGGCGAATTCCTCTCCGGGAATATTGATGACCGGTATGACGCCGTATTGCGCTGCCAGTGTAAAGGGATCCATAGCAAACCATCTCCTTAGATATTCGGGACTATTTCCCAAATGGTTGGGATAACCGGCCAAAAACGGCCGTCATTCCTTCATGTGCAGAACAAGGACTAAAACCTGCGTTATTTTTCAACGGTTGCAGGTGCTTTGCGGGTAAACAGCTTTTTTATTAAAGGCCAGAACAGAGTCAGCACAATAACGGCCAACAGAACGCCGGAAATGGGACGGGTGACAAAGATTGCATAGCTGCCGTGGGACATGACAAGGGCCCGGCGCAGATTGGATTCCATCATGCCGCCCAGCAGCAGTCCCAGAATGAAGGGACCGTTAGGGAAGGCGTACAGCTTAAGCAAAAAGCCCAAAAAGCCCGCCAGCAACATGATAATCACATCAAAGAAGTTGTTGTTCAGGGCAAAGGAACCCACAATGCACAAAATGCATACGGCAGTCCAAACCGTAGGCTGGGATACATTGAGAACCTTGGCGGACATTTTGGCAGTAGCCAGTCCCAGCACCAAAAAGATCAGGTTGGCCAGCACCATGAGGATCATAATCTGAGCCGTGAACACTGCGTTTTCAGTGAACATCTTGATGCCGGGCTGCATGCCGTACATGGTAAGGGAGCCGATGAGAATGGCCGTGACGGCGTCCCCGGGGATTCCCAGAGTCATCATGGTGGTCATGGCGCCGCCGATCACGCCGTTGTTGGCGGTGGAACTGACGGCAAGGCCTTCGAGAGAACCGTTGCCATACTCCTCGGGGTGCTTGCTGGTTTTTTTGCTGTTACCCCAGCAAATAATCGAGGCAATGTCTCCTCCCGCCGCCGGAATGGCGCCGATTATGGTGGACACTGCCGCCGCTACCAGACAGCGGGGCATCAATTGGCGCATCTCCTTGGCGGAGGGCAGCACCTTACCAAGTTTGAGGTTGACCTTACGGGCCTCCATTTCCTCGGCTTCCTGCTTGCGGCGGCGACTGTACATCTGATACAGAACTTCTCCAATACCAAACATGCCGATCATGACAGGAATAAAGGAGATTCCCGCCAGCAGAGAGCTCTGGCCCAGTGTAAAGCGCTTGACGCTCAGGATGGGATCCAAGCCCACGCAGGAAAGCAAAATTCCCGCTGCGCCGACAATCAGGCCTTTGAGGATGTCTTCTCCCGACACCGCCACCATCATGCTCAGTCCAAACAGGGCCAACATGAAGTATTCGGCAGGACCAAAGGTAACGGTAAACCGGGCAATGGGGTTTGCAAACAGGATGAGACAAAAAGTGGAAAACAGTCCGCCAATGGCGGAAAAGATAACGTTGATACCCAAAGCCAAGCCGCCCTTTCCCTGTCTGTACAGGGCGTAACCGTCAAAGGTTTGGGTGATAGAGGCCGGAGTTCCCGGAGTATTGACCAATATTGCCGAAATACCTCCCGCAAAAATGGCGGCGTTCCACAGTCCCATCAGCATAGCAAAGCCGTTAGTGGGGGAAAACCAAAAGGTAATGGGAGTCATGATCGCGACGCCCATAGTAGCTGAAAGGCCCGGTAATGCGCCGATGACCGTGCCAATCAGCACCCCGGCCAACAGAAAGAACAGAACCGAAGGCTGCATCAGGGTCTGCAGCGCGCTAATCCACACTTCCGCTGACATAGATTTCTTTCTCCCTTATGCAATAAATTGAATGGAAAACCCGACTTTAAAAGTCAAATAAATGAATGCGGTAAAGACGGCCGAGTAGATGATATTAAACTTCCACGAGCGCTGGAACAGCCAGTTGAGATAAAGGCACAATACCAGCATACAGATCATGAACTGGCTGGTCAGTTTCCAGAAGACCAGAAACACAACAAGGCCCAGCACGCTCAGGGCAAGAGTCTTTAAATTCTGTTTGGTCTCTTCATCCAAATTGATGTACTGTACCTGCCCTTTTTGGCGCAGACCACGAAGGACTAATAGCGCGCCCAAAACCATGGTGCTAAACCCCAGTAGATAGGGGAAAAAACCAGCCCCGGGTACACCGTCGGATGTTTTGGAGACTGCGGTCAGCTGGGGGTTTACAGCGGTTGCAACCACAAAAAGCAATCCAAACAGCACGGTGATAATACCGGGAATTGTATCACCTTTATGCATTGTCCATTCTCCTTTGAACGGTAGTTTGCATCAGTTTTTTAAAACAGCCGCGCCCCGTCAAGCAAGACTTGGGCGCGGCCCGGGTTTTAACGCGATTAGTTGTTGACAATGCCCAGTTTGGGAATCAGTTCCTCAAAGTATTTCAGCTCGGCGGAAGCTTTGGCATCCATTTCGCTGCCGCTCAGGTAGGCATATTCAAAGCCGCGCTCGGCCAGAACTTTCTTCAGTTCGTCCGATCCAATAGCCGTTTTGGCGGCATCTTCCAGAATCGCCACAACCTCGTCGGGGGTATCCTTGGGCACTGCAAAACCGCCCCAACCCTGAATGGTCACGTTGATTCCCATTTCGTTAGCAGTTTGCACATCGGGGACAACAGAAGAGCGGTTTTCGCCCAGTACCACGAGCACCCGGAAGTCGCCGGAGTCCACGTTGTTCTTTACTTCAGCAGGGCTGACCGCTACCGCTTGAATGTTGCCGCCCAGCAGGGCTGCCACGGCAGGTGCTGCACCGTCAAACGGCACGTGGGTAAACTTTACGTCGCATTCTTGCTCCACGGATGCGGCAGCAATATGCCAGATGGAGCCGGTTCCGGAGTTGCCGACCTGAATCGCACCGGGATTTTCCTTGGCATAAGCCAAAAACTCTTCAAAGGTCTGCCAGGGGCTGTCGGCGCGAACGGTAATGGCGGCGGGAATGGTCATAGCACGGCCAATGAAGCGGAAATCTTCGCTGGAAAGATCGGTAAAGCCCAGAGCGCGAAGCATGGTGGATTCCACCGGCATGTAGGCAATGGTGTAACCGTCGGGTTTGCTGCTGCGCACATTCTCCAGTCCCACCGCACCGGAAGCACCGGTGATGTTGGTGACGACGACGGAAGTGCCGATGGCTTTTTCCAGCTCGGATGCAAAGATGCGAGCGGTGGTATCCGATGCTCCACCTGCGGCGTAGGGAACAACAATGGTGATTTGCTTCTTACCGGGGAAGTCCACGGTGGTGGCAGGGGTGCTTTCGGCCGGCGCAGACTCTGCCGTACTGGACTGGGCGGGTGCGGACTCTGTTGTGCTGGACTTGGCCGCCGGTTGCGATGTGGTCGTTCCACCACAAGCTGCAAGGCCCATAACCATCAGGGCGGCCAGTAACAAGGCTGCTATTTTTTTGAATTTCATTTCGTTCTCCTCCTTTATTTGTCTGTATCATACTGCTGTTTCACTTGCTAGCAGCTAACAACAATGATGATAATTACAGATACTGTGCAACCTGTTCTTTCAACGTTGCCAGTTCCTCTTCCGTTAGATCCAGCAGGGGCTTTCTCACATGGCCTCCGGGAATGCCCCGCATGGTAAGAAGATTCTTAAAGATGGAAATATCGGCGCCACTCTTCATCAGCCAGACCAGGTCGTTGGCCTTGTCCTGCGCTATGCGTGCAGCCTCCATATTTCCGGCTTTGTACTGTTTGTACACCTCTACAAAAACTTCGGGGAAGGGGCCGGAGCATCCCGAAACAGTTCCGTCGCAACCCATGACCAAAGCGGGCAGGAACAGGTGATCCGCTCCAAAAACCACCGAGAAGTTGCCGTTGTTGACCCGCTTGTATTTTAGCAGCTGGCTCATATCCGGATAGCTGTACTTAATGCCCACCAGGTTGGGGCAGGCTTTGCAGATTTCATCCAATACTTCGCAGCTCAGACCGTTGTGGGCAAGCTGTGGAATGGCGTAGGCATACACAGGAAAATCTTTGGGTACCGATTGGCAAACGGTTTTGTAATACTCCACCATGGCCCGGTGGTGAACGGTGAAGTAGCTGGGTGTTACTACGCCGATGCCATCGGCTCCAATGGCATGAGCATGTTTTGCCAGACGGATGGTCTCCTCTTGGGTCATGGCTCCCACGTGAATAAACACCGGGACGCGACCTGCGGCCTTTTTCACCACAGTTTCCGCAATTTTTTCCCGTTCTTCTGCACTACACAGATACATTTCGCCTGTGGTTCCACAGGGATACAGGCAGTTGACTCCTTTTTGTATCAGGAATTCAGTTTGTTGTTCCAATGCACTATAGTCAATGGCGCCACTGTTATCAAACGGTGTGGTCATAGCTGTAGTGACTCCGAACAGCTTTTTCATGGTTAATTTGCCTCTTTTCTATGTTTAAATTTTCCTAGCCGTATATGTTTCAGCATTAAATTGGATTTGTTATACTGTTCAGTGATGATGAACACCATTCCATTTCCAACCTCGGCATTATAATAGCGAAAAAAATGGGCATTGTCAAAAGAGCAAAGTAAACAAAGTTTATTAAAATTATTTTACTTGACAAATTCAACAAATAAGTTGTATGTATAGTTTAAGAACTCCGTTCTGCATAATTGAACAGGGTTTGGAAGTTTGCGAAAAATTTTGAAAGGTTTATACAAAATGAGTGCGAAAAAAATGTCGACGAAAAAATCTGCTGTTCCGGCCGGAGAAAAACTTGTGAATTCTGTCAACAAGGCTTTGAACATCTTAGAGTGTTTTTCGGCCACACAACGAGAGCTAACTCTTTCCCAAATCAGTCGTCATTTGGGGCTGCCAAAAAGCACTACCCTTAATTTGATCCGCACCCTGGAGGCAAACGGCTATTTGCTCCATTTGGCGAACACCCAAACCTATCAGCTGGGGTATAAGGTGATGGGACTCAGCTACAATTTGAGAGCTTCCATGCCTATCATCCAATATGCCACTCCTTTTTTAGAGGAGCTGCAGGTAAAAACCGGAGAAAATGTCTACCTGACCACCCATGTCGATGGGCAGGTGCTATATCTGGAAGGTGTGTATCCCAGTATCCGTATTGGAAACTACTCGGTGGCGGGAAAGCGGCTGCCCCTTCATTGCACCGGATGCGGAAAAGCCATGATGGCATATCTGCCCAAAGATGAGCTGGAGGATGTAATTAACCAGTGGGGACTCCCCAAGATTACCAAAAACACCATTACTACTCGGGAGCGTTTGGAAAAGGAGTTGGCCCTCACCCGCAAGCGGGGCTATGCCCTGGACCTGGAGGAGGAAACTCTGGGGGTAAAGTGTGTCGCCATGCCCATTTTGGACAGTACGGGATATCCCGCCGGTGCCATCAGCATCTCGGGTACGGTGATGAGTATGCGGGATGAATTAATTGAAGATTACGCAAAAATGATTTCCAGGGTTTGCAGTGTCCTTATTGCCAACGCCCATCAATTTCCGGCGGTTCAGCTGCGCCAAAAGCGGGAAGAATCCCGTAAAAACAACGGATTTTAGAAACCATGCAGGCAGCGGGATTTCCTGCGGGTTTGTAGACTCGCAGGGCTGCACCACATATTTCTTTTGAAGAAGCAACATAAAAAGTCACGCCCTTGTCGGAAGCGTGACTTTTGCTTTCTCATGCTCCAATGCCGTCAAACATAACTGCAATCAGGACTATGCTCGCCATTATGATACAAAAATTGAGGCAAGTTTTCCACTTGCCTCAATGCCGATTGTTGACTTATTTCATGCTGTTGTTCTGCTGAGCGCGGTTGGCGCTTTCTTGATTTTTCTTTCGGGTTTCAGAAAGAGAAGCGTTTACTCCGGTGGACATGTTGGGTGACGCGGAGTTTGCGCTTTGCTGATTGGCCTGACGTGCCTGCTGGAGGTCGTTGGAGTTCATAGCGTTATAGTTGCCCATGTTGGGATTGGCGTTTTGGCCACTTTGCTGGTTGGCCTTTTTAATTTTCTCCAAATCCTGATTTTGCATATTCATACCAATTTCTCCTTTAAAGGGTTTGCTTATATGGGAATATAAGCATTCTTATTATTTCCCTTTCACACTGGTACTTCCAAACCAAATAAAACCATACAGAAAAGCCAATCATTTTAAGTCCCGCAAAAGGTTTTGTAATGGCGAAATTCCGGTGGAGGCAGCTGGGAAAAAGCTTCTTGTTCCGGCCCATATTCGTAAGGATTTTGTAAGGCATGAAGGAGTCGGTGCGCCACGCTAAGGTCACCCTCATCCGCAGCTTTTAAAGCTTCTTCCACCAGATGATTTCTTGGAATGATGGCAGGGTTATGGCGTTTCATCAGCGCTTTGATTTCCTCTTTGGATTTTGGCTGCCGACGGAGCCGTGCCTGCCATTTTTGATACCAGCGAAGGTAATCGGGGCTGGTAAATAAAGCCTGACCATCCTTTTGCTCCAACGTCAAAGACTGAAAGGTCTTGGTGTAGTCTGCTTTGTGTCGTTCCATGAGTTGCAAAAGCTCCCGAATCAACGCCGCATCTTCCGGCGCTTCGTCAAACAGCCCCAGCTTTGCGCGCATTCCCGCCAGCCAGTGGTTTTGATACAATCCCTCAAACTGTTCCAGTTGGTCCTGGGCCAATTGGACGGCTTTTTCTTCCTTTTCATCCAATAAGGGCAGCAGGGATTCGGCAAAACGGGCCAGATTCCAAATGGCCATCCTGGGCTGGTTTTCATAGGAGTACCGGCCGTGGAGGTCGATGGAGCTGAAAACAGTGGCGGGGTGATAGGTGTCCATAAAGGCGCAGGGGCCGTAATCGATGGTTTCGCCGCTGACGGCCATGTTGTCGGTGTTCATAACGCCGTGAATAAATCCAACCAACTGCCATTGGGCGATCAGAGACGCTTGCCGTTTGATGACTTCCTGCAACAGGAGGAGGTATTTGTTTTCCCCATTGGCAATGCCGGGGAAGTGGCGCGAGATGGTGTAATCCGCCAGGCTGCGAAGTTCCTCCAGGGTTCCGAAGTTGGCGGCAAATTCAAAGGTTCCCACCCGAATGTGACTGGATGCAACGCGGGTTAAGATGGCGCCTGTCAAAAGGCTCTCCCGCATCACCGTCTCTCCGGTTGTCACTACTGCCAAACTTCTGCTGGTGGGAATTCCCAGCCCGTGCATAGCCTCGCTGATGATATATTCCCGCAGCATGGGACCCAACGCGGCTCTCCCGTCGCCGCCTCTGGAGTAGGGAGTGGGGCCGGAGCCTTTGAGCTGAATGTCAAAGCGCTCTCCAGACTCTGTGATGTGTTCGCCCAAGAGGATGGCGCGGCCGTCCCCCAACATGGTAAAATAGCCAAACTGATGTCCGGCATAAGCCTGAGCCAAAGGCGCGGCCCCTTCCGGAACGGCGTTTCCGGCAAAGACATCAACTTGCAGGGGAACTCCCAAAGAAGCCGCCAACGATTCGTTAAACATCACAAGCTCGGGGTTTGGCACAGGAGTTGGATGTTGCCTGGTAAAAAACATCTTTGGCAGTTGGGTATAGCTGTTGTGAAAGTTCCATTGTTCTTTTCCCAATTGATTTCATCCTTTAAGCCAGTATCCGAAACACCCAATAGTATCTGCCGGTCGGATGGTTTTATGTTTTGAGATTTTGTGGCATTGTAACTCAATAAGGCGCGTACGAAACCGGGCACTGGTTTCCTCCCGGATTACCCCCATTCTGTCTCAAAAGAAAAGAATTGCCTAGTTATTTGTATCCTGAGACTGGAAAAACGGTCAAAGTAATTCACGGAAAATTTGCTGCGGAAAAATATTTTTATGGATAAATTTCCGAAAAAAATGAAATCCGTTTGATAAGAGCAATTTTTGTATTAATATAGGAAAAGCGATTATCTTGATTGCAATTCGATTTACTTCTGAATGAGTCACAACGTTGAATTTCACTGGGGAAGGAACTGTATCATATGCTTTCATTTGTCAATGATTACTCCGAAGGAGCTCATGAGAAGATTCTGCAAAAACTTTTGGAAATCAACAAAACCCCAATGCCAGGATATGGTGTGGACTCCTACAGCAGTTCGGCAAAGCAGAAAATCCGCGATGCCTGTAACTGCCCCGAGGCGGAGGTTTTCTTTTTAATCGGCGGAACGCAAACCAATCAAATTGTCATCAACGCTTTGACGGCCCAGTACCAAGGAGTTGTCGCTGTGGATACCGGCCATATTGCCGTGCACGAAGCGGGCGCTATTGAATTTACCGGCCACAAAGTTCTGACGGTCCCGTCCCACGAGGGAAAGATGGCTCCGGAGGATTTAAGCAAGCTTTTGACCACGTTTTACAACGACGCCAACCGCGAGCATATGGTATACCCCGGCATGGTGTATATTTCGCACCCCACCGAATACGGAACACTGTATACCCGGCAGGAACTGAAGGACCTGTATGCCATTTGTTCCCAGTATCATATGCCGTTGTATTTGGACGGCGCCCGTTTGGGGTACGCCCTTGCCTGTCCCCAATCCGACCTTACTTTACAGGACATCGCAGCCTACACCGACGCCTTTTACATTGGCGGGACAAAGTGCGGCGCCCTGTTTGGGGAGGCGGTTGTATTTACCAAACACAACGCACCCAAGCACTTTTCCACCCAAATCAAACAGCACGGAGCCCTTTTGGCCAAGGGCTGGCTGCTTGGCCTGCAATTTGACACCCTTTTCACCGACAACCTTTACCTGGAAATCAGCAAAAACGCCATTGCGTTAGCTCATCAATTGCGGGAGGCGTTCCGTGCCAAAGGATATCGATTCTATATCGATTCGCCCACCAATCAGCTTTTCATTGTCTTGGAAAACAGTCAAATGGAAAGCCTGAGCGAGTCCGTTCAGTTTAGCTTTTGGGAACAACTGGACGAGAATCACACCGTCGTCCGCTTTGCCACCAGTTGGGCAACCAGCAAGGCCGATGTGCAGAAACTTATCGAACTGCTGTAATGGAATCTGAGATGTAAAAAAGATAAGAGACAACCTCAAGAGGGGATGTCTCTTATCTTTTCTTTGCACCCACAAAGGGCAGGGAAGGCCCCAAATTGCCGCTCTCATAGAAGGGGGAAGCGGCTCAATCGTTCAACATTGTTACAAATTTAACAATATAACTAAAATTCGGATTGTCCTGTGATGTAACCTTGAAAGTATTGAATATTGCATATTGCTCTTGACCTTGTTAATATATTATCAAAGTTTCCCCTGTTAAAAAAATATCAATCTGAAGGAGTTGACTTCCGTGATTAAAACCAAGAGCCCTGCGCCGGTTATTGTGATAGACAGTGTGGACAGTTTGCAAACCGTGTTGGAAAAAACCCGGGCGGCACAGAAACAATATGCTACCTACACTCAGGAGCAGGTAGATAAAATCTTTTACGCCGCAGCCATGGCCGCCAACAAGGCCCGCATTTCTTTGGCGAAACAGGCGGTGGCCGAAACCGGCATGGGTGTGGTGGAAGACAAGGTGATTAAAAATCACTATGCTTCCGAATATATTTACAACACCTACAAGGACACCAAAACCTGCGGTGTCATTGAGGAAGACAAATCCTTTGGAATTCAAAAGATTGCCGAGCCCGTGGGCGTGCTGGCGGCGGTGATTCCCACCACCAACCCCACTTCCACCGCCATCTTCAAGTGCCTGCTGGCCCTGAAAACCCGCAACGGCATCATCATCAGCCCCCATCCCCGCGCCAAACAGTGCACCATCGCCGCCGCCAAACTGGTGCTGGAAGCCGCTGTGGCCGCCGGAGCTCCCGAAGACATCATCAGCTGGATCAGCGAGCCCACGGTGGAGCTGAGCAACCTGTTGATGCGGGAAGCCGACATGATTTTGGCCACCGGCGGCCCCGGCATGGTCAAGGCCGCTTACTCTTCGGGCAAGCCGGCCGTCGGCGTGGGCGCCGGCAACACCCCCGCCATCATCGACGACAGCGCCGACATCCCCATGGCAGTCAGCTCCATTATCCTCTCCAAGACCTTTGACAACGGCATGATCTGCGCATCCGAGCAGAGCGTTATTGTGTTGGATAAAGTTTACGCCAAGGTGAAAAAGGAGTTCCAAGAGCGGGGCTGCTACTTCCTCAACCCGGAGGAAACCGAAAAAGTCCGCAACGTCATCCTCATCAACGGCGCTCTCAACGCCAAAATTGTAGGGCAGCCCGCGGCGAAGATTGCCGAGATGGCCGGCTTCCAGGTGCCGGAAACCACCAAGATTCTCATCGGCGAAGTGGAGAGCGTGGAGCTGAGCGAACCCTTTGCCCATGAAAAACTGTCCCCCGTACTGGCCATGTACAAGGCCAAGAGCTTTCACGATGCGCTGGACAAAGCGGAGCGCCTGATTGCCGACGGCGGATTCGGCCACACAGCTTCGGTCTATCTGGATGTGCAAACCCAGAAGGAAAAGCTGGACGCCTACACCGCTCGGATGAAGACCTGCCGCATTCTGGTCAACACCCCTTCTTCTCACGGTGGAATCGGCGACCTGTATAACTTTAAACTCACTCCCTCTCTGACTCTGGGCTGCGGAAGCTGGGGCGGAAACTCCGTCTCCGACAACGTGGGAGTCAAGCACCTGCTCAACATCAAAACCGTCGCCGAGAGGAGAGAGAATATGCTGTGGTTCCGCGCGCCGGAAAAGGTTTACTTCAAAAAGGGCTGCATGACTGTGGCTCTGGACGAACTGGGCCGAGTGATGGGCAAAAAGAGAGCCTTTATCGTCACCGACAACTTCCTCTACAAAAACGGCTACACCAAGCCCGTGGAGAATAAATTGGACGAAATGGGCATTGTGCACACCTGCTTCTACAATGTGGAGCCGGATCCCACCCTTGCCTGCGCCAAAGAGGGCGCCAGGGCGATGGCGGCCTTCCAGCCCGATGTGATTCTGGCCATCGGCGGAGGTTCCGCCATGGATGCCGCCAAAATCATGTGGGTGATGTACGAGCATCCCGACGTGGACTTCATGGATATGGCCATGCGGTTTATGGATATCCGCAAGCGGGTATACACCTTCCCCAAAATGGGAGAAAAGGCCTGTTTCGTGGCCATTCCCACCTCCTCCGGCACCGGTTCCGAGGTCACTCCCTTTGCGGTCATCACCGATGAAACCACCGGTCAGAAGTATCCCCTGGCGGACTATGAGCTGCTGCCCGACATGGCCATTGTCGACGCCGACAACATGATGAACCAGCCCAAGGGTCTGACCGCCGCTTCCGGTATCGATGCTCTGACCCACGCTCTGGAAGCCTACGCCTCCGTCATGGCCACCGATTACACCGACGGCCTTGCCCTGAAAGCTTTGAAGTTAATCTTCCAATACCTCCCCGTTGCCTACGAAAAGGGCGCCGAAGACCCCGTCGCCCGGGAAAAGATGGCCAACGCCTCCACGCTGGCCGGCATGGCTTTTGCCAACGCCTTTTTGGGAGTCTGCCATTCCATGGCCCACAAGCTGGTAGCCATTCATCATCTGCCTCACGGCGTCGCCAATGCTCTGCTGATTTGCGAGGTCATCCGCTTTAACGCCGCTCATGCTCCCGCCAAGATGGGCACCTTCCCGCAGTACCAGTACCCCCATGCTCTGGAGCGGTATGTGGAATGCGCCAACTACTGCGGCATCTTTGGCAAGACCAACGAGGAAACCCTGGAGAAATTCATCGCCGCCATCGAGGAATTGAAGGCCAAGGTCGGCATCAAGGAATCCATCGCCGCCTACGGCATCGACGAAAAGGCTTTCCTGGATTCGCTGGATTACATGGTGGAGCAGGCCTTTGACGACCAGTGCACCGGCGCCAATCCCCGCTATCCTCTGATGAGCGAAATCAAAACCATGTACCTCAACGCCTACTATGGCAGAAAATAACCTTTCCTAGGTTTGGTAAGCTGCCGCGGAAGGCAAGTATCTGCCGCCGCTTTTACCCAAGCCTCATGATACCCTGGACGGACTGGAGCTCGGACTTTCCGATGCTCCAGTCCGTCTTTCCGTTTATTTATTGATCCAACCGTCGATAAAAAGTGCCGCCCTTCCACCGGATTTTGTGGTATAATACAAAAACGTCTGAACGCAAACCGGATGGAGTTCGGTTATATCGATTGGAATTATAATGATTGGAGACCTTAGAAAATGAATGAGAAGGAAGTCGCGGAAATTCGCCGGCGGTTTCGGCCGGACAAAAGCAATATCACCCGTGTTCGCGGTTGTTATGTTAACGAAAAAGGGGAGATTGTATCCGAACTCAATCAGTCCCTTGCCTTGATGTCCCAGGAAGAATCCGAAAGGCTGTTTGCGATATTGAAGAAAACCCTGTCCGGCACCTTGGGGAAGAATCTCATGGACATCGAATTTGCCACCCAACAGGTGGTGGACAGTCCGGAGCACAAGCTGCTGATGGCTCTGAGAGATTCCGCTCTGGACGACGAGGAGGCGGTCCATACCTTTTACAGCCGCGTCATGGAGTCCTTACACCTGGAGGAAAACTACCTGATTTTGTTGGCCTATGACAAGTACGACGTGCCCAGTTTTTCCAAGGACGGCAGCAGGGAAGAGGATTCTTCCGAAGTGTATTCCTACGTTTTGTGCAGCATCTGTCCGGTCAAGCAGACCAAGCCTGCTCTGGGCTTTTATGCTCCGGAAAACACCTTCCGCAGCATAACGGGAGATTGGGTGGTGTCGCCTCCCGAACTGGGATTTTTGTTCCCTGCCTTTGACGACCGAAGCGCCAATCTTTACAACGCCCTCTACTATACCCGCAACATCGCGGTCAATTATGAGGAATTTGTAGACGCGGTGTTCAAAACAAACACCCCCATGCCTGCCGCCCTGCAAAAGGAAACTTTCCAACTGGTGCTGGAAGAGTCCGTTTCCGAAGATTGCAGCTACCAGGTGGTGCAGGCGGTGCATGAACAACTATCCGAACTCATCGAGGAGCACAAAGCCAATAAGGTGCCGGAGCCGCTGGTCATCTCCAAGAGCACCGTCAAGGACGTGTTGGAGTCCTGCGGAGTTTCCGAAGACCGGGTGGCCGCCTTTGAAGAAAAGTACAGCGCCGCCTTTGGAGAACACGCGGAACTCAGCCCCAAAAATATCATCGACGCCAAACAATTTGAATTGCGCACCCCCGAAGTGGTCATTCGAGTTCAGCCGGGATACAGCAACCTGGTGGAAACCCGCACTATCGACGGGAAAAAGTACATATTAATTCGTGCGGACCAAGGCGTGGAAGTCAACGGAGTCAATATCAACATCATATAGAAAGCCATTCCATTTCTGCATATTGCTCAGAGCATCGCCTGCAAAGGCGGTGCTTTTCTTTTATGCCGGCAGACGGTTGCTTTCCATCAGGGGCACGTTCTATCAATTTGGTATATAAATAGCATTAAAATTTTCTATGAAAGCATTTTGAAAACGGTTTGACAGGACAGAATGGGTATGTTAAAATAAGTGAAACATTAATAAAATTACTATGAATTATATACAATTTATATGGCAATTTACGACATAGTAATTTCTGAAGGACTGCAGGCGCGGCGGGTAGTCGCGCATGCATTTTAGTTTGATGTGCAAAAGGGGAGGTGACAGGAGGCATAGGGCACTAATTGCCAAGAGCAATATTCGGCAAGAATCTTGGTAAAACAGTCATGCAAAACCGCGGAACATCCAACTACGTGTAACACCCAACCGCTGTTACAGGTAATCGGATGCATGGAAAAATACCGATTTGGTTTCCAGTAGCAGCGGGAGCATCTATCCGCCTTGGATAGATGTGAGGAGGAGCATCAACCAATGACAGTGCGGCTCAATCCCTCCCGGAATAGAGACGACAGATGGGATTGAGCCACCAGCGAAATCCCTTTTTTGATTTCTACCATGCTTTGAGTCTAGCCTTTCCTGCTTTGGCAGGGAGGGAAATCCCACGTTTTCAAGAATACTTGCGCAAAAACAGCGCGGATTGGATGGTTGACATGGCAGAATTGAATCAAGCAAATGTATCGGTCGAACCAATGGATTCGGAGTATATGCTGTCTCCCGTTCCCATGGACAAACGGCACTCCACCTTCAGCCAAATCATGGTATGGGTTGGCTTTGGTTATGTGGTGACCGGATTGTATGTGGGCGGCGTGTTGGCCGGCTTTGGCAATCAGCCCGGCGTGCCTTTTTCCACGGCTATCCTGGCGATTGCTCTGGGCATGGGCTCGCTGCAAATTATCACTTTCTGCTTAGGTGTCATTGCTCAGAGAACGGGTCTTAATTTGGCGCTTCTTTCCCGGTATTCCTATGGTGCCAAGGGAATGGTCATCCCGATGGCGGTCATGGCCCTTCTCACCTTTGGCTGGTTTGCCAGCATTGTGGGTATGATCGGCGATATTTGGGGCGGATTTTTGGGCAATCCTTCCGGTATCATTGTGATTGACCCCGCAAAGCTGGGATTTTCCAGCATCAGCCCCATTACGCTGGAAGTATTTTTGGCCTGCTGGTTCTGGGGCTTAGTATTTACGGTTACCGCCGCCATGGGCATTAAGGCCATCGAAGCCATTGCGAAACCCATCAGCCCCGTGATTCTTGTCATCGCCCTTTTTGTAGGCAGCAAGATGATGAGCGAGGGCGGCGGTTGGGCTGCCTTTATTGAAAAATCCAACCAGCTTGGCGGTTTGGGTTTGGGCAAAGCCATTACCGTGGTGGTAGGCAGCTGGATTGCCGGCGCGGTTATGGGCGTGGACCTGTTCCGCTTTAACAAGAGCGTGAAAGCCGTATTCTGGTGCGCGGCTTCCTGCTTTATCTTCACCAACCCTCTGCTGAACATCGTAGGGTACATAGGCGTCGTTCAGGTAGGGCAGTTTAATTACTCCCAGTGGATGCTGGGCATCAGCTTCCTCTTTGCTCTGATCGGTGTCATTGCGTGGACCGCGTCCCTGTGGACCACCGACAACGGCGAGCTGTACTGCAACGCCCTGTACACTGGTCCCGCGCTGGATGCTTTCGGCATCAAGGCCAACCGCAAAGTGCTGGTTGCCATCTGCGGCGTGTTGGGCACCTTCCTAGGAGCCATGGCGTTCTATCAAATCTTTTTCGCCAACTTTATCAATGCTCTGGGTGCGGTTGCGCCGCCTCTGTGCGCTCCCATTTTGGCCGACTACTTTATCATCAGCAAGGATAAGAAGAAGTACAATCTGGATTACCTCCATCAGCAGCCGGCTCTCCGCTGGGCGGGTATTATTTCCTTCGCCATCGGCGGCGCGTTGGGGTATATCTTTGAATATGTGGCGCCGCTGCCCTTTGGCCTGCCTTCCGGATTGGTTGCCATGGCCATTGCCTTTATCGTCTACGGGCTGATTTACAAGTTCACCCCTGACAAGGCGGTCGACGAAGCTCTGATTGCTGGCGCCAATCAATAAAATTGACATAATAAGCGAGGCATTTGTGATGAAAAAGGTATTCTTAAATGAGTTTACGGCTCGGGAAATTCAGGCGTTGCCAAAAGAAAAGGTGACCGCCATTCTCTGCTTTGGCTCCTGCGAAAGCCACGGCTGGCACTGCTGCTTGGGACCCGACTACTTTGTTCCCACGGAAGTGGCTCGGCAGGTAGCCCTCAAGCTGGACAACGTGGTGGTGGCGCCCTGTGTTCCCTACGGAACCTCCCTCCACTACAACAAGTATCCCATGTCGGTCACCCTGCGGTTCGAAACGGTAATTGCCATTGCGGAAGACATTATGGAGAGCCTGATTCGCAACGGCATCAAGCGGCTTTACATCCTCAACGGCCACGACGGCAACATTCCCGCTTTGGAAATTGCCGCCCACAAAGTCAAGGACAAATACCCTGAGGCCAGAATTCTGTTCCTGCCGGCCTGGTGGGAGAAGTTGGGCCCCCTGATGGGTGACAAGTTCGAGGTTTGGAACGGCCTGGGCCACGGCGGAGAAGGGGAGACCTCCATCATGATGGCCATCCGTCCCGAACTGGTGGAGCTGGAGTACGCCGAAGCTCAGGTTCCCGACAAGGTCATTGAAATCGGCAGTTCCGCCAACGTGATTTGGGACATTGCCGAGATTACCAAAACCGGCGCCACCGGCGACCCCACCAAGGCGACCAAGGAAAAAGGCGAGCTGATGTTGGAGCATCTGGTGAATCTGGTGGCGGGCACCATCGAAAAGATGAATCAAACCGATTGGGCATACTAATGGCGGCACCATCTTACATACAGAAGGGGACTGTCCGGTGAAGAAGAAAGTACTGCTGATATCCACGGGGGGAACCATTGCGTCGAAACGAACCAGTATGGGCCTCTCGCCCGGCATTCCATCCCAGCGCCTTTTGGAGTGGATTCCTGAGGTAAGGGACTTCTGTGATGTAGAGACCACCCAGATTCTCAACCTGGACAGCACCAATATGCAGCCGGAGGATTGGCTGTTAATTGTGAAGGCCATCAAGGATGCCTATGACCGCTATGACGGCTTTGTCATCACCCATGGCACCGACACCATGGCCTACACGGCGGCGGCTTTGTCCTACCTGATTCAAAATCCGCAAAAGCCCATTGTGATTACCGGTTCCCAACGGCCCATGGAAAGTGGCACCACCGACGGCCCGCAAAACCTGATGGACAGCTTTGTGTTTTGCACACAACCCGACGTGCGGGGAGTCTATCTGGTCTTTGACGGCAAGGCCATTGTGGGAACCCGGGTGCGCAAGGTAAAAACCCGCAGCTACAGCGCCTTTGAGAGCATCAATTTCCCTGTGGTAGCGATTATCAACGACCGTAAGATTATTCGCTACCTTACCCCCTGTCAGCAGGACAACAGTCCGGTGACGTTCTATGAGCAAATTCATCCCAGGGTGTTTTTGCTCAAACTCATCCCCGGGATGGAGCCGGATATTCTGGATTACGTGGCGGAGAAATACGACGCAGTTATCATCGAAAGCTACGGTTCGGGAGGGCTTCCCTTCGCCAACCAGCGCAACTTCCTGAAGAAGGTCAGCGAACTGGCGGCCCAACAAAAAATCATTGTGATGGCCACCCAGGTGATGATGGAAGGCAGCGACCTGACCGCCTACGAGGTGGGGGCCATCGCCCGGCAAAAGGTGCCTCTGTTGGAAGCCTACGATATGACGGTGGAAGCCGCGGTGGCAAAGCTGATGTGGATTTTGACGCAAACCAAGGAGTTTGCGCAGGTGAAAAAGATGTTCTATACTCCGGTCAATTATGACCTGTGCTGGCCTATGCCTCAATAATCGCCTCGAAAATGCTCCGCTCTTTCTCTCTGTTTGGCAGGAGAAGGAGCGGAGCTTCTATTGATTATTATTCATTTTTTGAAAAACTAGAGGAACAGCCCCACACGGATTTTTTCAAAAATGAATATAATGGGGGGAATGGAGATAGGAGGTTATGATAGATGAACGACCATTATCCTTTCGTCAATCCGCCCCTTCCTTATGCGTATGACGCTCTGGAGCCCTATATCGATACCAAAACCATGGAACTGCATCACGACCGGCATCTGCAAACCTATGTCGACAACCTCAACAATATCCTCAAGGACCATCCCCAACTGCAGAGCTGGACTTTGGAGCAGTTGATTTACAACTACGACACGCTGGCAGAGCCTTTGAAAGACCCCATCCGCAATAACGCCGGCGGGGTTTACAACCATATCTTTTTCTTCAACGGTATGTCCAACTCTCCCACCCGGGCGCAAGCCGGAATGCTTTACACCGCCATCCTGCGGGACTTTGGCGCCATTCAGCAATTTTACGATTTATTTAAGAAGAAAGCCCTGTCGGTGTTCGGTTCGGGGTACGCATGGCTGGTGGTGGACCCCAACGGAACTCTGCAAATTGTCACCACGGCCAATCAGGATACTCCCATTGCGCAGAACCTGTGTCCCATTGCAGCCATTGACGTTTGGGAGCACGCCTATTATTTGAAGCACTACAACGACCGGGCGGCCTACATCGACAACTGGTTCCGAGTAGTGGATTGGGAGCGTGCCGGACAACTGTATCAGCAATGCATGGCCAGCATGATGGAGTAAAGGTGAGACCTCAAATACATATAGGTATTTTCCGTATCCAAAAAAACAGGCTGCAGCATTGATGTCAAGTATTATACCATTACATATAAGTAAAGCAAAAGCCTCCGTTGAAACGGAGGCTTTTTGTGGTTGTGTGTTGTGGGTTGATTACTGCTGTTCCTTAATCCGTGCGTAGCATTCGCTGCAATAAACAGGCCTGTCCTCTCTCGGACGGAAAGGCACCTTTGCTTCTTTTCCGCAGGCGGCGCAGACGGCGGAGAACAGTTCGCGTTCACCATGGGCAGCGTTCTTCCGAGCATCACGACAAGGCTTGCAGCGTTGCGGCTCGTTGACGAAGCCTCTCTCGGCGTAGAATTCTTGCTCACCAGCCGTGAACACGAATTCGGATCCACATTCCTTGCAGACCAGGGTCTTGTCTTCGTACATTTTACTACCTCGCTTACAGTAAGTTTTACCCGTGGACCAATGCAGAGGCTCCAAAAGGGCTTTGCGTCTTGTGCCAAGGGCAATATTGACAGCCGTTGGGCTGTAAAACATTATGAATGGAGCCTGAGCTTGCGTCTAACTCGCTGTAGCGCGTTATCCACTGTTTTGAGAGATGTCCCCAAAACCCGTGAAATTTGCTGGTAGGAATGTCCGTTGAGGTAGTGGCGAAGAACTTGACGTTCCAACTTGGAAAGCCTTGATTGAATGGAATCAATCAATGAAGAAAGATCCTCTTGGTCCAGCAAAGCGTGCTCAATCGGCTGACTAATGGCGGTATCGTCCAGCTGTTGGATGGAAAGGAGGCTCTGATAATGTTGTTGCCGCAAATGCATCTTGATGGCAGTGGCCATGGAGTTGTTAATGCAGGCAACAGCATAAGTGCGAAAGCGGGCTTTTCGATTGGGGTTATAGCCCCGAGCTGCCCGGTAAAGTGCAATCAGCCCTTCCTGCAGGAAATCCTCGGTTTCCACTCCGGCTATCCCCACGTATCGGCCGGCCCGATATCTGAGGGCGGCGTCATAACGGTTCAACAGTGCGGAGAATGCGTCGGCATCACCTTGTTGTACAAGAAGCGCCAACTCCTCGTCCGCAAGGTTTCCCTTTCGGGAGATTTGTTCCCCCTTCATAAAAATTCACCGTTATTTCCACTTCGTTACCGACATTCTACCCCAATTTTTCAGCATTGTCAAGTGATAATTTGTATATTTGGGAAATAAACTATTCCAAAACGCGGGTGACGTCTTTGACCCAACCGCCTCTTAAAATCCGGGTAAGGGTCATGAAGGTTTTGATGATAAGATCCGAGCGCAGCATTACATACACCAGCGGAACGGCCCATCCCCAAACGTGGCCCGCCAGATATCCCAGGGGAATGGCAACCGCCCACAGGGGAACGACATCGGCAATGGCGGCAAAGCGGGAATCGCCGCCGCCCCGCAGGATGCCCACAATGGTCACCATGGAAATGGCGCTTAAAGGCGACATAATGGCCACAATCCCCATAATTTGATGGGCGTAAGTCATGGTTAAAGGGGACATGTTGTACAGGCTGAGAATGGGTCCCCGCAGCAGCAACACCAGAATGGAGGTTATCCCTCCCAGGGCGATGCCGATGATTAAAAGTTTGTTTGCTCTCTTCCGGGCAAGCTGGTACTGCCCGGCGCCTACCGTGTTGCCGACAATGACAGCCGTGGCGCTTCCCGCTCCGTTGAACGCCACCGACAGCAGCTGCGCCATCACGGAGCAGATGGTGTATGCCGCATTGAATTCGGTGCTCATCCACCCAATGATGGCGGTAATGGCGGCGGTGCCCATCCCCCAGAGCAGCTCGTTGACGATGACGGGAGCGGCATGTTCCATGTAGTCCTTCAGCAGGCCGTTCTTCTTTTCCAGCAGCATTTTCAGTTCATAGACAATGTTTGTTTCGTAGCGGAACAAGAAGATGGAGACGATGATAAGCTCGGATGCCCGGGCTATCACGGTGGCGATGGCGCCGCCCGCAATTCCCAAAGCGGGGAAGCCGAGATTGCCAAAAATCAGTACCCAGTTGAGGAAGACGTTAATAAAGAGGGAGCTAAGGTAAACCACCAGGGAAATCCGCACGGTGTTGACCGAACGGAGCACGATGATGGTAGCGGTGGCAAAGCAGTTAAAGAAATAACCGAGCCCCACAATGCGCAGAAATGCGGTTCCGCTCTCCACCACCTGCGGGGAGTTTGAAAAGATTGACATCACCTGATAGGGAAAACACAAAGCGAGGAAGGTAAACAGTATCACCACCGCAAATAAAATCCGGTACATGAGGGTCATCACCTTGCGGATGGACACCACGTCTCTCTTACCCCAGTACTGAGCGATCATAACATTGGAGCCGCTGCCCAATCCGAAGACAAACAGGTTTAATATAAAGCCCAACTGATTGGCCTGGTTGACCGCCGCCAGTTGGACTTCTCCCAATTGGCCGATCATTAGGGTGTCGGCCATGGAGGTGGCAAAGTTAATGAAGTTTTGCGCCGCCACCGGCAGGGCGATGAGGCGGAACTGATGAAAAAATTCCTTATCCTTAAAAAAATCCCGAAGCACAGAAACATTCCTTCCTATGGAGACTGATTCGTGACTTTTCCTATCATATCAGGGCAAAATGGGAAAGTAAAGAGCCGGTACCGCAAACGCGGCCCGAAAAAAGCTCAGCAGGGACCGGCGAAACTTTATATCATCCGACAAGACAGGCCGTATTACTCTAAAGAACCTACCATTTTAATTGGCTGCCTACTATTTTGTTGTATGTAAAGCCAAATGGTTCATTTTGCAGAGTTAGCCCGCCGCAACAACTATGGCGGTATGTCTTTGGGGACGACTCTTACGGCGCCGATGATAGCCTCGGGCATGGAAAGGCCTGTCGATCTTTCCCTTTATTCATTTATACTGATGTAAAATAAGTATTGAAATAGAGATCAATTTCACAAGGCATCCAGAAAAAAGAGGGTACTGCCCCTGACAGGAGCAGTACCCTTGTGGATGCAATTTTGAAGCCTTAGAAAAGGGCTTTGTTTATCTGGGGTATCTGATCTGAGCCTGAGCGGCGGCCAGACGAGCGATGGGCACGCGGTAGGGAGAGCAGGACACATAATCCAGGCCAGCCTTGTGGAAGAACTCGATGGAGCTGGGATCTCCGCCGTGCTCGCCGCAGACGCCCAGTTTGAGGTTGGACTTCTGGCTGCGGCCCAACTTGGCAGCGTTCTCTACCAGTTTGCCGATACCGCTCTGGTCGAAACGTGCGAAGGGATCAAACTCGTAAATCTTCTTCTCGTAGTAGTGGTTCAGGAAGTGGCCGGCGTCGTCGCGGCTGAAGCCGAAGCCCATCTGAGTCAGGTCGTTGGTGCCGAAGCTGAAGAAGTCGGCGTGCTTGGCAATTTCGTCGGCGGTGACACAAGCTCTGGGAATTTCAATCATGGTGCCAACCAGGTACTCGACCTTGACGTCAGAAGCGGCGATGATTTCGTCGGCTACCCGAACCACAATCTCCTTCACGTAGGCAAGCTCTTTTGCTTCGCCCACCAGAGGAATCATGATTTCGGGAACAATCTTCCACTCAGGATGCTTTCTCTGCACGTTGATGGCGGCTTCGATGACGGCGCGGGTCTGCATCTCGGCGATTTCGGGATAAGCCACGCTCAAGCGGCAGCCTCTGAAGCCCATCATGGGGTTGAACTCGTGGAGGTTGGTGATGACTTCCTTGATGCGGGAAACCTCGATGTTCATCTGCTTGGACAGCTCCACAATGTCCTTTTCCTCCTGAGGTAGGAACTCGTGGAGAGGAGGATCCAGGTAGCGGATGGTGACGGGCTTGCCTTCCATGGCCTCGTAGATTTGCTCAAAGTCGTTGCGCTGCATGGGCAACAGCTTCTCCAAGGCCTTCTTGCGCTGCTCCACGTCGGTGGAGAGGATCATCTCCCGCATGGCGCGGATGCGGTCGGACTCAAAGAACATGTGCTCGGTGCGGCAGAGGCCGATGCCTTCTGCGCCAAAGCGCATGGCCTGAGCGCTGTCCCTGGGAGTGTCGGCGTTGGTGCGGATCTTCAGCTTGCGAACTTCGTCGGCCCAGCTCATGATGGTGAGGAAATCGCCGCTGATGGAAGCTTCCACAGTGGGGATGGCTTCGCCGTAAATGTTGCCGGTAGAGCCGTCCAGGGAGATGTAGTCGCCTTCCTTGATGACTCTGCCGCCAAGGGTGAACTGCTTGTTGTGCTCGTCCATCACGATGTCGCCGCAGCCGGCTACACAGCAACGGCCCATGCCGCGGGCAACAACGGCGGCGTGGGAGGTCATACCGCCCCGTACGGTCAGGATACCGGCGGCAACGTTCATGCCTTCGATATCTTCGGGGCTGGTTTCCAGACGAGCAAGAATGACGGTCTCGCCGCGGTTGCTCCATTCCACGGCATCCTCGGCGGAGAAGACAACCCGTCCGCAGGCAGCGCCGGGAGAAGCGGGCAGACCGGCTCCGATGGGCTTGGCCGCTTTCAGGGCAGCAGGTTCAAACTGAGGATGCAGCAGGGAATCCAGAGCTTTGGGGTCGATTTGGAGGAGGGCTTCCTCTTTGGTGATGAGGCCTTCGCTTACCAAATCGCAGGCAATCTTCAGAGCGGCGGCGGCGGTGCGCTTGCCGTTACGGGTCTGGAGCATGTAGAGTTTGCCCTTTTCAATGGTAAACTCCATGTCCTGCATGTCTTTGTAGTGGTTTTCCAGCTTCTTGGCAGTTTCGGCAAACTGCTTGTACACTTCGGGCATCTTTTCCTTCAGGGTATCGATGGAAAGGGGAGTGCGGATACCGGCAACCACGTCTTCGCCCTGGGCGTTGATGAGGAACTCGCCGTAGAGCTTGTTTTCACCGGTGGAGGGGTTGCGGCTGAAGGCTACGCCGGTACCGGAATCGTCGCCGGAGTTGCCGAACACCATGGCCTGCACGTTGACGGCGGTACCCCAGGAGTAGGGAATGTCGTTCATGCGGCGATAGTAGTTGGCGCGGGGGTTGTCCCAGGAACGGAACACGGCTTTGACCGCTTCGATGAGCTGCTCCTTGGGCTCGGAGGGGAAGTCATGGCCCTTATTTTCCTTATAGTAGGCCTTGAACTTTTGGACCATTTCCTTCAGGTCTTCGGCGGTGAATTCGGTATCGAATTTAATGCCTCTTTCTTCCTTCATCTGGTCGATGATCCGCTCAAAGTTGGACTTGGGCAGCTCCATGACCACGTCGGAGAACATTTGGATGAAGCGGCGGTAGCTGTCGTAGGCGAAACGGGGGTTCTGGGTTTGGGCGGCAAGGCCTTCCACCACGACGTCGTTGATGCCCAGGTTCAGGATGGTGTCCATCATACCGGGCATGGAAGCCCGTGCGCCGGAACGGACAGATACCAGCAGAGGATTTTCCTTGTCGCCGAATTTCTTTCCGGTGATTTCCTCCAGCTTCTTCATGTACTCGAAGATTTCTTCCACAATTTCAGGGGCGATTTGCTTGCCGTCGTCATAATAACGGGTGCAGGCTTCAGTCGTCACGGTGAATCCCTGAGGAACCGGCATGCCCAGACCAGTCATTTCGGCTAAGTTAGCGCCCTTTCCTCCCAGCAGGTTTCGCATGCTGGCATTACCTTCTGAGAAGAGATAGACGTACTTTTTGCTCATCTGTGTGTAACCTCCTAATTGAATTTCTCCCATAACATGGCATATAGTATAACACATTTCCTAATTAATTATCTAGAGCGGAATAAAAACTTTTACATTCCAGAAAGTTTTCGGAACTATCACCCTTTTCCACTTGAAAAGATTAACAAAAATTGTAATAATAATAAAGCACAGCGAACCATATTTATAATATGGTAAGACGAATGCTATTACAAATAATATGGTAAGATGGATATTATTACAAAATTCTATACCTACATAATAATGAAAGAAATTTCATTCAGGGCGAGGAATTTAGGAGTGCAATACATCCGTCTGGCTCTGTGTTCAAATAGATGAAAATGAGGTGATGGTATGCAAAATGTTTGCGCTGTCGTTTTGGCTGCAGGAGATGGAACACGGATGCGGACGGCTCATCCCAAGGTGTTGGGAGAGGTGCTCTTTCGCCCAATGGTCCTTTGGGTAGCCGATGCCATTCAAAGAGCGGGAATCGAGCACTGCGTAGCTGTTTTGGGAAAAGGCCACGATGAAGTGCAGGCGATTTTGCCCGAACATTTCGCTCATGTGATACAGGCCGAGCGCAAAGGCACCGGTCACGCGGTTTTGATGGCAATGGAGTACATCCGCAGCGGAGGCTTCGAAGACGTTGCCGTGCTGTATGGTGATGCTCCCTTTGTTTTGTCTGAGGATATTGGACGCGCCTATGAACAGCACAAGGCGCAGAACAATGCAGTTACCGTCTTTTCGGCGCGACTGGAGGACCCTACGGGGTACGGCCGGATTGTCCGAGGAGCCAACGGCGTCAGGGCCATTGTGGAACACAAAGACGCCGATGACGAAATCCTCCAAATTGACGAAGTCAACGCGGGAGCTTACTGGTTTAACGCTTCCTTTTTATTGGAGTTTTTGGAGGAGATGACCGCCTCCAACGCCCAGGGGGAATACTATCTCACCGACAGTGTGGAAGCCGCCGTTTCCAAGGGGTGGAGGGTGGACGCCTATACGGCCAGCCCCGATACCGTTTTGGGCGCCAACGACCGCAAAACCCTCAGCTACCTCAACCAGTTGGCCCAAAAGAGGGTGGTCGCCCGGCTGCTGGAGGAGGGTGTGGATATTCCCTTCCCCGACCAGGTGGTGGTGGGCCCTTACGTGCAGATAGGCCCCGACACCCGCCTGCTGCCCGGCACCATTCTCATCGGGGATACGGTCATTGGAGCTGACTGCGAAATTGGCCCCAACACCACCATTCGGAACAGCCGGGTGGGGGATGGCTGCACCATTGTCAGCTCCCAGGTGGAGGACTGCGTTGTGGGCTCCAAGGTGAAAATTGGACCCATGGCTCGGCTGCGCCCCGGTTGCCACGTGGGCGACAAAGTCAAAATTGGAAACTTTGTGGAAATTAAGAATTCCAATATCGGCGAGGGAACCTCGGTATCCCACCTGACCTATGTGGGAGATACCGACACCGGCCGGTGGTGCAATTTTGGCTGCGGAGTGGTTACTGTAAACTACAACGGAAGCCAAAAATACCGCACCACCATTGGGGACGGAGTGTTTATCGGCTGCAACACCAACTTGATCGCGCCGGTCACGTTGGGGGACCGGGTTTACTGTGCGGCGGGCACCACCGTCACCGACGATGTTCCCTCCGACGCCCTGGTGATTGGAAGAGCAAGGCAGACGGTAAAGGAAAACTGGAATAAAGACGGCAAGCGCTTTCCAAAGGGCAATCAGTCGTAAGACGTAGACCAGGTGCTAACCACAGTCTATAAATGTTATACCTATCGATGGCTCGATGTTCCGAGCCATCGAAGATCTGTCGGATGGACAAGCCCTAATACTTAATTAGTTTTGCATAACCGGTAAATTGGATGGATCATAGCCGATTTTGTCGGCATATCTTCTCAATCGTTGATAAGGCAGGAAAACAAAATGTTGGATGATTTGTTTGCCAAACTGTTTCCCAAAGACAGCGCGGCTCCCTCCGGTCCGGTGGAATACATCGTGGCGGGACTTGGCAACCCCGGAACGGAATACGAAAATACGCGTCACAATGCCGGCTACATGGCTCTTGACCGTTTGGCCGAAAAGTACGGCGCCAAGGTAAACCGGATTCGGTTTAAATCCCTTTGCGGTGAGTGCGTCATCCAGGGAAAAAAGGTGTTGCTGCTCAAACCCACCACTTACATGAACCTTTCGGGGCAGGCCGTCCAGGAGGCGTTGGCCTTTTACAAGCTGCCGGTTCAGCGGCTCATTGTCCTGTGCGACGATATCAATCTGGCCCCCGGGCGCCTTCGCATCCGCCGCAGCGGCAGCGACGGCGGGCAGAACGGCCTGAAAAACATCATATATTTAACCGGCAGCGATGCCTTCCCACGCGTTCGCATTGGAATTGGAGGCAAGTCACATCCCAATATGGATTTGAAGGATTGGGTGCTTGGCCGCTTTTCTCCCGACGAAATGAAGCAAGTTGCCCCGGCGCTGGATCATGCCGCGGCCGCCGTGGAGCTGCTGGTGCAGGATAAAATCGCTGAAGCCATGAACCTCTACAATAGGGCTCCCCAGCCGGAACAAGTCCCAGACGAACATCAGTCCTAAGAACCGTTCCAATAAATCTTTGCCAAAAAATGTAATATTTATCATTTCTTTTTAAAAATCTCACCCTGTTTGGGGTGAGATTTTGTTATCTCTTACATTGCAAAAATTGTGAAAAACAGCCGTTTGAGATTTCCTCTCGGATGGCTGAAACTCGGACTTTGTTAAATAAGATCTAAACTTCGCAAGAATTTGTAATGACCTTATCCATAAAAATATGGTAAAATGTCAATAAATTTGGTAATATTTTGCGGTGAATACCCGTTAAGGGTTCACATATGTTCATAGTGGGGACAAGCGAAATTTAGAAAGAAGGAGAATAGGTCATGCAAAAAAGAAAACTGGCAATGGTATTTCTGCTGATTGGTTCTCTGATTTTGACTTTGGTAGCTTGCCAGAGCTCACCTCAGGCACCCAGTCAGACAAGCGCTCAGGCGAGCTCCGCAGCCCCGGCTGAATCCAAGAGCCAAGGAGAAGCCGCCAAGAGTGCTGAGGACGTACATATTGCCGTCATCTTCAAGACCCTTTCTTCGGAATACTGGAAGACCATGGAGTCCGGCTCTCAGAAAGCCGCCGAGGAACTGGGCATCAAAGTCACCATCTTGGGACCCAATGCCGAAAGTGAAATTGCTCAGCAGGTAACGCAAATCGAAGAGCAGTTGTCTGCTGGAGTAGACGCCATCGTAGTGGCTCCTTGCGAAGAAAACGCCGTCATTGGTGCGCTGACTCCGGCTGTCGGCAAAATTCCGGTGCTGCTGGTGGACAGCAACGCCAATCTGGAAGGCAAAACCGCCTTTATCGGAACCGGTAACGAGGCCGCTGCCAAGTTGGGCGGCGAATACGCTGCAAAGCTGATCGGACAGGGAGGCAAGGCCATTCTGATTGGCGGTCAGCAGGGCGAAATGACCAGCAGCCAACGGTTGAGCGGTTTCCGCAAAGGCCTGGAGGAGAACGGAGCCGTTGTGCTGGAAGAGCAGTACGGCAACAACACCGCCGACAAGGCGATGGCCGTAATGGAAGACCTCCTCACCAAGTATCCCGATGAAATCGATGCCGTTTTGTCCATGAACGACGATATGGCCATCGGCGTGCAGCAGGCCTGCGCCAATGCGGGAATCGATGACATCGTCATTGTGGGATTCGACGCCAACCAAAGCGCCCTGCAGTTGGTCAAAGAAGGCAAGCTGGCCGCTACCGTGGCGCAACAGCCCTATTTGATGGGATATCAGGCGGTGCAGGAAGCCTACAAAGCCGTTAAGGGAGAGCATGTGGAGCCCTATCAGGAAATCGCCGCTTCTTTGGTTACCATTGATAATGTGGACGAATACCTGAAGAAGTAAGACTGCCAAAACAACAGGTTTTGGAAAGGGATGCTCTCTCCAATGCGATGGAATGTCCTTGACATTCCGGCACAATGCAAGAGCAGCCATGAAAAATGAGGATGCTCCTGTGAACCGGGTATCCCAGTTCACAGGAGTATTTTATGGACAGAAGGTGATAACGTGAGCGGGTATGTTGCAGAAGTGCGAAATGTCACAAAAATATTTCCCGGCGTCGTGGCTCTCAAGTCCATGTCCCTGCAAGTTCGCCCCGGTGAAGTTCACGGGTTAATTGGAGAAAACGGCGCGGGGAAATCCACCCTCATCAAATGCTTAACCGGCGTTCACGATGTGGATGAAGGGACGCTTCTCATAGACGGCAAGGAAGTAAAATTCCGCAACCCCTTGGATGCGAGAGCGGCGGGCATTGCCTGCGTTTATCAGGAACTGAATATCGTCAAGCAGCTTTCCATTACCGACAACATTTTTATGGGCCGCCAAATCAAAAAGAAGAACGGCCTTTTGGATTACGAAGAAATGCACCGGCAGGCCAGGGAAACCATGGCGCTGCTGGGCCACGATATAGACCCCCACAAAGAATGCGGCAAACTGGGGATGGGCATTCAGCAGATGGTGGAAATCGGCCGCGCCGTACATATGCATTCCAAGCTGATTATCATGGACGAACCCACTTCCAGCTTGGGAGAAAAAGAAGTGGCGCAGCTGTTTGAAACCATTCGCAGGCTGCGCAGCCAGGGTGTTGCCATTTTGTTTGTTTCCCACAAGCTGGAGGAGCTGTTCGCCATCTGCGACCGAGTGACAGTCATGCGGGACGGGGAGCATATCCTCACCGACGATATTTCCAATCTGGACTCCGACAAGTTGATTCACGCCATGGTGGGAAGAACCCTGGACAACATGTATCCTAAAGAAATGGGCAAAAGGGGATCGGTGGCGCTTTCGGTGCGCAACCTTACCTCAACCGGCGTGCTGCACGGCATCTCCTTTGACGCCTACCGGGGGGAGATTCTCGGAGTGGCCGGGCTGGTCGGCGCCGGCAGAACCGAAACCTTCCGGGCTATTTTTGGAGCCGACCCCATCGACGGCGGCGAAATCCTTGTGGACGGCAAGCCCGTGAAAATCAGAAACCCCAGAGATGCCATCAAACACAAAATGGCATTTCTAACGGAGGACAGAAAAGGGCAAGGATTGGTGTTATCCCAAAGCGTCAAATACAATCTGATTTTGTCCAACTTTAAAGGGTTCTGCACGGGGCCGTTCTTGCGGAACAAGGAGATTGATGCCCGTTGCAACTCCATCGTGGAGGAATTGCGGATTAAAACCCCGTCCATTCAAACCATTGCGGCCCAGCTTTCGGGCGGCAATCAGCAAAAAGTGGTTATTGGCAAATGGATGAACGTGGACGCGGAGATTTTTATTTTTGACGAACCTACCCGGGGCATCGACGTAGGTGCCAAAGTGGAAGTGTACCGGGTGATGAACCAGTTGGTGAAAGAGGGAAAATGCGTCATCATGATATCGTCGGAATTGCCGGAGATTCTGGGAATGAGCGACCGGGTCATCGTCATGCGTTCCGGCAGAATTACCGCGGAAATCGAGCGGGGCGGAAAACACTTTAACCAGGAAGATATTATGACGGCGGCATGGGGAGGAACTCTGTCATGAGCAGTAAAAAATCGGTGAATATTAAAGACTTGATTATGGGTTTGGGTCCGTTGCTGGCCCTTGTCCTGTTGTGTATCGTGCTTTCCTTTGCAACGGATAAATTCCTTCACTACAGCAACTTCATGAATATTCTCAAACAGGCGGCCATCAACTGTCTGATTGCATCGGGAATGCTTGTGGTTTTGATTACGGCGGGCATCGACCTTTCGGTAGGCTCCAACTGCGTGTTGTCCGCCTGCATCATGGGTGTGATGATGCAGCATGGGATTACCAACACTCCCCTGCTCATGGCGGCGGCGCTGTTCAGCGGCGGGTTGGTCGGTTATATCAATGGTTTGTTGCTCACCAAGCTCAACCTGCCTCATCCCTTTGTCTCTACTTTGGGTATGAAGAACATTGTGCTGGGCATTGCCCTGCTCATTACCAAAGCCACCCCCATCGGCTTCCAGAACAAGGGGGTGGACGCCCTGTTGTATCTGGGTTCCAAAACCATCAAGGGATTTCCCATCAGCTTTATTGTGGTTATGTTTTTGTATGGACTGTTCCATATCTTCCTCAATCAGACGGCTCTGGGGCGAAATATCTACTGCGTGGGTGGCAACGCTGAAGCATCCAGGCTGTCGGGTATTGATTCCAAGCGGGTCATGAGAATTGTCTATACCTTGTCCGGTCTGATGTGCGGACTCGCGGGCATTGTTCTGGTGGGCAGAGTGTCCTCCGCCAATGCCATGGCGGGTGTCACCTACGACACCGACGCCATCGCCGCCTGCATCATTGGAGGCGCCTCCTTTATGGGCGGTAAAGGCACCATCTGGGGCACCTTGATTGGAGCGCTGCTCATCGCGGTTATCCGCAACGGGCTGAACCTGCTGGGCGCCCAGAACGACATCCAATACATCGTAATCGGCGCGGTAATTGTACTGGCTGTGTTTATCGATATCACCCGCGAACAGATGGAAGCAAAGGCCAGAAAGATGGCGCTCAAATAACGAAATTCCTAAAGCGTAAAAAGGCGGAGCGAATGTTCACTCCGCCTTTTGTCTTAAAACAAATGCCGAAACTCCCTGGGGGTGACGCCGACTTCTTTTTTGAAGCAACGGCAAAAATGGGAGGCGCTGTTAAACCCGCACTGGCAAGCAATTTGCTCGATGGAATCGTCGGTGTTGATGAGCAGCTCCTTTGCTTTTTTCAGCCGGTAATTGATGAGGTACTCGTGGGGTGTGGTGCTGGTGAGATGCTTAAACCACCGAATGAAGTGATAGGGGCTGAGACCGGCGATATTGGCCAGTTGCTCCACCATGATGTCATCCTGATAGTTAGAATGGATGTAGCTGAGCACCTGTCGGGCGCGGGTGGTGCGGAAATCTTTGCCGCTGCTGTCGGTGGCGATTTCCCAAAGCATGGTATGGATTAAGACGGAGGCCTGGTGTTCGTCCACCATGTCCTCCTTCATCATGTTCAGAATACTATCCAGATTATGTAACGTGGTTTCGGAGGCAGTGGTCACCAAATTGTGCCGCTGGTCAATCAGGTCGTAGTAATAGGAACTGGAAGCCCCGTTGAAGTAAAACCACCGAAAATGTGTGTTGTCCGCGATGGACTGGCAAATGTGATGCTGCCGGCAATCCATCAGAATCAGTTCGCCGGGGCCCACCGTCAGGGTGTTTCCACCGAACTGGCAGCGAAGCCCCCCTTCCACCACATACACCAGCAAATACATATTCAGATGTTGCCGCTCGATGCAATAGCGGGTGTCGCACCGAAGCTCCCCCGCGTACAGCAGATAATAAAGCGCGTTCTGTGCAAAAGGGGAGGGGATATGGGCATAGATATAGGAATCAGTTAATACGCCGGAATCTTGAATTTCTTTATGAGCCATATGTGAATATCCTTTCTTGCGTTCATGTCACATGATGAACGGATTCAATGCAAAGGGGAAGCACTGCGAAAGAAAACCCACCAGGGACCAATATGAAATTCCATCCAGTCCCCGGAAGGAGCCGGGGACAGTTTCGTACAAAAGCTTTGATTCCGTTCCTTCTTTCTTGCGATTTAGATGAATTGCGCTACTTTTTGCCTGCCAGCCTTACCAGGGCAAAATCAATTTGTCCGGCCGAAACGTTGGCGGAAAGAACTCTGACTTTGACCACATCCCCCAACTGGACTTTGCCTTTGCCTCTTGCGTTGACAATGGCGATTTGACCGTCAAAAGCCCAATCTCCCGGCGGAAAATCCGCCAGCCGAACCAGACCTTCGCAGGTGTTGGGCAGTTGCACGTACGCTCCGTGGGCGGTGCATCCCGAAACCACGCCCTCAAACTCCTGGCCGATAAACCGGCCCATATAGCTTGCCTTGTAGCAGTCCTCGCAGCCGCGCTCCGCGTTGACCGCCACCAGTTCCCGCTGGGAAGACTGTTCGGCAGCCTGGGCGACAAAGCCGCCATAATGGCGCACCAGATTTTCCTTCTTCATAGGAGAAAGGGCGGCGGAAAGAATGCGGTGCACCACCAAATCGGGGTAACGGCGAATTGGGGAGGTAAAGTGAGCGTAATGTTTTAGGGACAGCCCAAAATGTCCGATGTTTTGGTGGGAATACTTGGCCTTAGCCATAGAGCGCAGCATCAAGGTGTTGATGACGCTGGCGTAAGGGGTGCCTTCCACCTTGTTGAGAATTTCGGAAAGCCCCTGGGAAAGGGCGCTGCGGTTGGGCTGGCGGAAGGCGATGCCCAGTCGGGCCAGCACTTGATACAGCTCCTCCAGTTTGTCGGGGGAGGGATTTTCGTGGACTCGGTAGACAAAGGGCAGGTTGCGCTCGGCGGCAAAGGTGGCGGCGGCTTCGTTGGCCAGCAGCATAAACTCTTCGATGAGGCGCTCGCAGAAACCCCGCTCGCGGGGGCGAATCTCTACCGGTTCCCCCGCTTCGTCCAGAACGATTTTGCTTTCCACGCTTTCCAGCTCAATCTTGCCCGCCGTCTGGCGCTTTTGCATCAGCAGTTGAGCCAACTTCTGCATTTCCAGCAGGGTATCCCAGACTTCGGCGTACTTTTCCCGAAGGGCCGGCTCCTGGCTGCCCTCCAGCAGGGCGTTGAGTTCGCTGTAAACGCCTTTGACCCGGGAGCGGATGACGCTTTTCTGGAACCGGTAGGAGGTTATGTTGCCTGAGGAATCCAGGGTAACAAAGCAGGAAAAGGTCAGCCGGTCCTCTCCCGGATTGAGGGAGCAAATGCCGTTGGAAAGCTCGGGAGGCAGCATGGGAATGACGCTGTCGGCATAATAAATCGAGGTGCCCCGCCGGTAGGCTTCCAAATCCAGCGGGCAGTTAGGGGTGACGTAATGGCTGACGTCGGCAATGTGGACTCCCAGCTCCCATCCTTGGGGCAGCTTTTTCAGGCTGATGGCGTCGTCCAGGTCTTTGGAGTCGGCGCCGTCAATGGTAAAGATGATTTCCTTCCGCAAATCCAGCCGGGCGGCGATTTCCTTGGGATGAATGCCGGTAAAGGCGCCGATGGCGCGAGCCTGTTCCATCACCTCGTCGGGAAATTGGGTGGGGACTCCCAGCTCTGCCAGAACGGCTTGGGAGCAGGCTGCCGCCGAAAGTGCGCTGCCAAAACTTTTGACGATTCGAACCGTGTGTTCGCTGTGGCGTGTTCCTCGGGTGGCGATTTCCGCCAGCACTTTGTCTCCCGGACGGGCGTTCATGACGCCGCCCCGCACCACGGGCAAAGGCAGCCGCATGGAATGGTCGGGTAGTACGGTGTAAATGCCGCCTTCCAACTGCAAAACCCCGGCAAACGGCTGCTTGGAGTGCTCCACAATGCGGAATACCTCGCCTTTTTCCAGCGCGCCGCTGTCCGCACTAATCCGCAGCCACACCCTGTCGCCGGGCATGGCGCCCATCAGCATCTTTCCCGGGATAAACACGTCCTGGTCCGCCCCGTCGGGCCGGGCAAAGCCAAAGGTGCCGTTGACCCTGGTAACGACGGCGTAAGCCATTCGCTGGCCTTCAGCGGGATAGAGGTAACCGGACCGCTCCAACAGCTTGTCCTGCAAAATCAGCTCGTCCAAGGTGGAGAGAAACTGCTCCGCCTGCTTTCGTTTCAGGCCGATGGCTTTGGCCAGCGCTTTCACGCTCAACCCCTGCGACCAATAGGGCCGCAAAGCTTTTAAAATCTTTTGTTCCATCGAAGCCATAGATGACACCTGCCTTTTCCTTGCTAGCCGGTATGAATTCTATTCCTTATTTTACCATTGTTTTACATAAATTGCTAGTTACATTATAATAAAAATATGGTAATGCAATGTTTCGTTTTGTTTGATATGATAGGCGTTGAGTATTGCCGGGACATGTGATACAATAAGGAAGCTAAACAAATGTGCGAAAGGAGGGCGCGCAGTGCAGAATAACACCTTTAAGCTGGTATCGGATTACAAGCCTACGGGGGATCAGCCTCAGGCCATTGAAAAACTGGTGGAAGGGATTCTGCGGGGAGACCGGGAGCAGGTCCTGTTGGGGGTGACCGGTTCCGGAAAAACCTTTACCATGGCCAATGTCATCGCCCGGGTCAACCGGCCCACCTTGGTGTTGGCGCACAACAAGACTCTGGCCGCCCAGCTTTGCAGCGAGTTCCGCGAATTCTTTCCCGAAAACGCGGTGGAGTATTTTGTCAGCTACTACGACTACTATCAACCGGAAGCCTACATTCCCAATACCGACACCTACATCGCCAAGGACAGCTCCATCAACGACGAAATTGAGCGGCTGCGCCACTCGGCCACTTCCGCCCTTTCCGAACGCCGGGATGTGATTATTGTATCCTCCATTAGCTGCATATACACCCTGGGAAACCCTATCGACTACCGGGAAATGGTGATTTCCCTGCGGCAGGGGATGGAAAAGAGCCGGGAGGATTTGATTAAGAAACTGGTGGACCTGCAATACGAGCGGAACGACATCAACTTTGTCCGCAATAAGTTCCGGGTGCGGGGCGACATTGTGGAAATTTACCCCGCCTACTGGAACGAGCAGGCCATTCGGGTGGAGTTTTTTGGGGACGAAATCGACCGCATCAGCGAGGTCAACCCCCTGACCGGAGAAGTCAAGCGGGTGGTGGGCCATGTGGCCATCTATCCCGCTTCCCACTACATCGTGCCCAGAGAGCAGATGCTCAAAGGAATCGAAAGAATCAAACAGGAAATGGAGGAACGGGTCCAATACTTCAAAAGCCAGGGGAAGCTGATAGAGGCCCAGCGCATTGCCGAGCGGGTCAACTACGACATGGAGATGTTGCAGGAAATCGGCTTTTGCCCCGGCATCGAAAACTACAGCCGGGTGCTGGCCGGCAGGGAGCCGGGCTGTACGCCCTTTACTCTCTTCGACTACTTCCCCGACGACTTCCTCTTTTTCATTGACGAAAGCCACGTGACTCTGCCTCAGGCGAGGGGTATGTACGGCGGCGACTATGCCCGGAAGAAGAACCTGGTGGATTACGGGTTCCGGCTGCCCTCCGCCTTCGACAACCGCCCCCTCACCTTTGATGAATTCTACAGCAAGTTCAATCAGGTGATTTATGTCAGCGCCACGCCGGGAGAGTTTGAACGGGAACACGCCACCCAGATTGTGGAGCAGATTATTCGCCCCACCGGCCTGGTGGACCCGGAAATCGAGGTGCGCCCGGTGGAAGGGCAGATTGACGACTTGATTATGGAGATTAACGCCCGGGTGGAGGCGGGGGAGAGAACCCTTGTCACCACCCTGACCAAGAAGATGGCGGAAGACTTGACCGATTACCTCCACAATTTGGGCATCAAAGTGCGGTATATGCACCACGATGTGGACACCATCGAGCGGATGGAAATCGTCCGGGACCTGCGGATGGGCGTCTTTGACGTCCTGGTGGGCATTAACCTGCTGCGGGAAGGTTTGGATATCCCCGAAGTCAGCTTGGTGGCCATCTTCGACGCGGACAAAGAAGGCTTCCTGCGGGGGGAGACTTCCCTGATTCAGACCATTGGCCGGGCGGCGCGGAACGCAAACGGCAAGGTGATTATGTACGCCGATACGGTGACTCCCTCCATGGAGCGGGCCATCGCCGAAACCTACCGCCGCCGGGAAATTCAGCAGCGGTACAATCAGGAGCACGGCATTGTCCCCAAAACCATCCAGAAGAAGGTGGCGGATGTTTTGGAGATTTCCTCCAAGGAGGAAGTGGAGCAGAAGGGCAAGCGCCTCAAGCAGATGAGCCCCAGGGAGAGAGCCGCCATCATCAAACAGCTGACCATGGAAATGAAAAATGCCGCCAAGCTGTTGGAGTTTGAGCATGCGGCATACCTGCGGGATAAGATTGAGCGAATCAAACAGGGCTTGGAATAAGCCGAGTTGATTTTTGGACGAGCTTTTGGCACAGCGCGGATGGCTGTTGTCAAAAGCTCTTGCTTTTTTGAGCGTTTGCTGTCCCATCCGGCAAATATTTCGCTCCTTGCGCTGAATATACTCTATTGGACAGAAAAAGCAGCCAATATCTTCCAAAGCAAAAGGAGTGAATACCGCCCATGAAGAAAGAAAACGTGATGCTTTCCACCCTGATTCTCAGTGCGTCGGCCCTGTTTGTAAGATTCATTGGCTTTTTGTTCCGGGTGTATCTTTCCAATGCCATGGGCGCGCAGGGAATGGGGCTTTACTCTCTGGTGATGTCGGTTTACGCCCTGAGCATCACGTTTGCCACATCCGGCATCAGCGCGGCGGTGTCCAAGCTGGCGGCGGAGGAGTTGGCGCGGGGCAAAGCCGGCAATGCCCGCCGCATCCTTGCCGACAGCGTGGAGATGTCCCTGCTTCTCAGCTGCGGGGTTGCGGTGCTTCTCTTCGCCTTTGCCCAGCCCATTGCCATAGACATTCTGGGAGATGCCCGCACCACCCTTTCCCTCAAGCTGTTGGCTCCGGGGCTGCCCTTCCTTTCGGTGTGCGCCTGCCTGAGAGGGTACTTTATCGCATGCCGGCGGGTGGCGGTTCCCTCTTCCGGCCAGGTGATTGAACAGCTTTTTAAAATGGGATTTATCATGGCCACCCTTTCGGCGGCCCTGGATAAGGGAATCGAAGCGGGCTGTGCCCTGGTGGTGTTGGGCATCACGCTGGGGGAAGCAGTGTGCCTCCTCTACACACTGGCAGGTTACCTCATCGACCGCCGAAAGCACCCGGACAAGACAAAGAGCCAAACGAGGGGATACTACCTGCCCGTCCTCCGCTTTGCCCTGCCCATTTCGGTGAGCCATTATATCCGAAGCCTCCTTCGCCTGTGGGAAGACGTGCTGATTGTTTCGGGCCTTTCCGCCTTTGGAGGCAACCATGACGACGCCACCGGCACCTACGGCATGCTCCGGGGGATGGTGATGCCCCTGCTTATTTTCCCTTTAAGCCTGCTTTCCGCCTTTGTCATCACCCTCACGCCGGAAGTATCCCGGCTTCACGCCTTGTCGGAGCGGCGCCGGCTGGAGTGGGTCATCGGCAAAATTTTGCAGGTCACCTCCATTTTGGGGGTTCTCATTGTCTGCCTGCTGATGAGCTTTTCCTATGAAATTGGCCTGGTGGTTTACAAGGACCCCAGGGTGGGGGAGATGCTCCGCTCCATGGCCTTTTTGTGCCCCTTTATGTGTATCGAGACGGTGGTGGTCAGCATTCTGCAGGGGATGGGAGAGCAGACCCACAGCGCCGTTTACTCGGTGAGCGACTGTTTTCTGCGAGTGCTGATGGTTTGGCTGCTTATCCCCCGTTGGGGTGTATGGGGGTTTGTCTGGATGGTGGTGGCCAGCAACCTCTTTACCTCCCTCCTCAATCTGGCGAGACTGATGCAAATTACCCGCATCTCCTTACGGGTCAACGACTGGATTTTCAAGCCGGTACTGGCCTCCATGGCGGCCAGTCAAACCTGGAAGGCAATTTGCAACTACTCCATCCTTCGGGCGATGCCCATGTGGCAAAGCCTTGCTCTGGGATTTTTGGTCATTGGCGTGGTGTACGGCCTGGTGCTGATTTCGGTGGGAAGCATCACCCGAAAAGACATTGTGTGGATTGTGCGGCGCTTTCGTCCGAGGCCGGAGCAGATGCACGCCGTATCTCAAAAGGAAGGGTAAGAAATCCAAAAGTTTTTATCCATTTTCGATAGGACAAAAAGCCTTGCATTCCCAAAGATTCCGTATTATGATATTCACATGTAAAGGTTACACTTCTTGCCCTAGGCCAACTATCATGGCCCCACCCATAACTGCTCGCTTATGAGGTTATGATAGCGGTATTGTGATGAGAAAAGTATTGGGAAAGGGGATGCCAAAATGCAGGTGCAAAGGGATACCATCATCGGCGACATACTGGATTATGATGAAAGCTGTACCAAGGTGTTTGAATCGTTCGGGATGTTTTGCGTGCAGTGCCCCGCCTCCCGCGCAGAAACGGTGGGGGAAGCCTGTGAGGTTCATGGAGTGGATCCTGAGACGGTCATTGACCAGCTCAATGCAGAATTAAAGAAAACGTAAAGCGGAGGGGGACAAATGTTCCCCTCTTATGCAGAATGAGGATACTCTATGTTAGAAAAACCGCACTTTACCCTGAACGGTTTACTAAAGGGAATTCAGCGCAAAGCCATTGATATTCTGGGATTGGACCTGTTAAGCAAGCAATTCGCTACATTGGCCTTAAACTATCTCTTCCTGATGGTTTACTACACGGTGGAGACGGTTTTTGTCAACACCCTGATTTTTCGTGTAACCGATGGAAACATGAATAGCGTCGTGCTGTATCGCGTTTTGTCCTACCTGTTTAGTGCGATTGGCATGAACTTATGTTCAATTTTTTCTGGAACCATTACCCCTACCCGCGCCATTAAGATTGGCGCAACGTGTTATCTGATATTGTTCGTCATTTTATTTGGCTGGATGGAACACCTGGGCACCATCATGTATTATTTGGGGGCCCTAGCGGGGCTTTCCATGGGAATCTACTGGTCGGGGCACAATGTGCTGATGACCCTGTACACCACGCCCCGCAATCGGGCGGTGGGCATAGGCCTTACGGGGATTATTTCGGGGGTGATGAACCTTCTTTTGCCCCTGATTGTTGGATTCCTGCTGCAGCAGATGCCGGAAATGTCCGGCTACCGAATGGTATTTGGCTTTGTCATTGCCATCATTCTGGCGCAGTACTACTTTATGAATCAACTGACCCCTGTGGAGCGCAAGCACCGCCCGAGGGATTATATCTTTGCCGTGAAAATATCGGTGCGCAAGCTTTCCCTGCGGGTGATGATGCTGATGGAATGCTTCCGCGGCATTCGGGACGGCGCCTTCAGCTTTTTTCTCAACATGGTGCTGTTCACCCTCATCACCGACGAAGCTCTGGTGGGATTTAACTCCTTCCTCACGGGAGTGTTCTCCATTTTAGGAGCTTGGGCCTTTGGCCGAATTGTCACCCCTGACCGCCGGGTCAAGCTGGCTTTTCTGTCCATCGGAACCATTTTCCTCTTTTGCGCCACCTTGATTTTGAAGCTCAATGTCATTACGGTTTTACTCTTTGGAGTGGTCAATACCTTCCTGGCCTATTTCTTCAACAACATCGGGGCCCATATTTACTTTGAGGCAATCGGCCAAAACCAGATGGTGCGGCAGGTAATTACCGAGCTGACCGGCCTGCGAGAAATCACGCTGGACATCGGTCGTATCACCGGATTGTTTATTGTGTACTTCTTTCCCAAGACGATGGACGGCTATCTGTACGCCATGTTGACTTTGACTGGTCTTCAGTTCATCACCGTCGCGCTAATGTGGTGGGCTCAGAGAATTTTCACCCGCAAGGAGCGTCTGAAAGCGAAAGAGGTGGCCACGCTGTGAAAGGTGCTGCTCTTTCCGATCCCCGGTTGCAGATGTTGGCCAATAAAATTCCCAAGGGAGCGGTGGTTGCCGATATCGGCACCGACCACGGCTACCTTGTTTGCTATTTGGCGGAAATGGGGATCTGCTCCTACGCCTACGCCTGCGACATTGGCGAAAAGCCGTTGGAAAATGCCCGCCGGGAGATTCAAAGCCGGGGCCTGGAAACTAAGGTGGAAACACGCCTGACCGACGGTCTTCAGGGGCTACCTTTGGACTCCATCACCCACATCGTCATAGCGGGCATGGGCGGGGAGTTGATCGCAAGCATTTTAGAGGCTTGTCCCGAAGCCCGCAGTAACAGGCTGCGCTTTTTGCTGCAGCCCATGACCAAGGCCGAGCGGCTGCGGAAATGGCTCTGCCAAAACGGCTTTGAAATTGTGGCGGAGGACGGCGTCGAGTCGGGAAAGTTCCTTTACACCGTCATGGAAGTAATCTACACCGGAAAGGTTTGGGAGCCGAAGCCCCTGTATTTCTGGACTGGAAAGCTTCCCCAAAGCAACTGCCCGGCCAGCAAAACACTGTTGGGCAGAGTGGCCGCCCGGTTGCGCCGGGCAGGGGAAGGACTTTCCGCCTCTCAGAAGGAAAACGAATTGGGTAAGGAATATCTTGCTTTGGCAGCGGAAATCGAGGGTATCATAAAAGGAGAAGAACCATGAAAACCTATTTGGTACAGGATTACGTGAATGCTGTGGAAGCAATCGCCCCTTTTTCTTTGGCCGAAAGCTGGGACAATCCCGGACTGCTCGTCGGCTCGGGGCATCAATCAGTAAGGCGGGCTTTGGTGGCCTTGGATGCCACCCCTGCGGTGATTCAGGAGGCCCAGGACAAAGGAGCCGACCTGATTGTTACCCATCACCCTATTATCTACGAAAAGCTGGGCAAAATTCCCGCCGAAAGCCCGGTGTATCAGGCTATTCAAAAGGGAGTGGCCATCCTTTCCGCCCACACCAATTTGGATACCGCCAAAGGAGGGGTCAACGACGCGCTGGCTTCCCGGTTGGGATTGACTGAAGTATCCCTGCTGGAGAAAACCCGGACCGTGTTTTGGAAAAAAGTGATTGTTTATGTTCCCACCACCCACGCGGAAACCGTTTACGAGGCCATGACCCAGGCGGGGGCTGGCAGACAGGGCAACTACGCCGGCGCAGCCTTTTTGGCTCCGGGAGAGGGGCGGTTTATCCCCCTGGAGGGAGCCAACCCATTCCTGGGAGAAGTGGGCGCCTTGGAAAAAGCCGAGGAACTGCGCCTGGAGATGCTGGTTCGTCCCGAATGTGTGGATGCGGTCATCTTAGCCATGCGCAAAGCTCACCCTTACGAGGAGCCGGCCTATGATATTCTGGATACCCAAGCTTTTTCCACCAGCGAGGGGATGGCGCGGGTAGGCTATCTGGAACAAAGCATGTCCCCCGACGCCTTTGCCGCCTACGTCAAGGAGCGACTGATGGTTGGCGGAGTAAAATACGTGCCCGGAACGAAGGCCATTCAAAAAGTGGCGCTTTGCGGCGGCTCGGGAGGAAGTTACCTCGCCCGGGCAGCGGCGGTAGGGGCGCAGGCTTTGGTGACGGCGGATGTCAAGCACGGTCAACTGCTGGAGGCCGCCCGCTTAGGGATAACCCTCGTCGACGCAGGCCATTACGCCACCGAATCGGTGGTGCTGCCGGTTCTGCTTAAACAACTGCAGAAAGCCCTGCCCGACGCCGACATTCAAATGGCCGCTTCCTGCGCCGACCCTGCAAAATATCTGGCGGGATAAATGGAAAAGGAATACTTGATATATGGCATTAGACGGCATCTATTTACATTTTTTGACTCGGGAGCTGCAGGAATTTGTGGGGGCCCGAGTGGATAAAGTTGTCCAGCCTGCCCGGGAGGATATTATTCTCCACCTGCGGGGCCGGGAAACGGCGGGAAAGCTGCTGCTTTCCGGCGGGGCGGCGGCTCCTCGCGTCCATCTGATTGAAGACGCGCCGGAAAATCCCAAAACTCCCCCCATGTTCTGTATGTTGTTGCGCAAGCACCTAACAGGTGCCAGAGTGCTCAGCATCCAACAGGTGGGGCTGGATCGGATTTTGCGCCTGGAATTTGAAGCCCGAAACGAGTTGGGCGATTTGGTTCAGCTGTTCATATTTTTGGAAATCATGGGGCGGCACAGCAACCTGATTCTCACCGAGGGGGACGGCAAAATTATCGACGCCATCCGCCGGGTGGACGTCACCACCTCCCGGGTGCGGCAGGTGCTGCCCGGCATGACCTATGTCCTGCCTCCGTCTCAAAACAAAATCAGCCTGTTGGAAGCGCCGCCCTCTGCCGTTCTGGAACGAATCGGCAGCGGGCGGGAGGTGGAGCTTTCCAAAGCGCTGATGGAGCATGTGGAGGGCTTTTCCCAACTGGTTTGCCGGGAGGCGGCCTTTTACGCAACCCGTGGCGAGGAAGTCCTGGCCACCTGGCTGACCCAGGAGCACAAGGAGCGGCTAAGCTTTTTCCTGTCCGGCGTGGCGGAGGCTTTGCAAAGGGGAACGCCGACTCCCACCATGGTGCTGGAGCCTTCCGGACGCCCTAAGGAGTTTTGCTGCCTGCCCGTTCGCCAGTACGGGGCCACCATGGTCACCAAAGAGTATCCCAACTGCAGCATTTTGCTGGAGAACTTTTATGCCGACCGGGAAAGGCTGGAGCGGGTGCGTCAGCGTTCGGGAGATTTACTGAATCTGCTGGCCGCCACCTCCGAGCGGATTGCCCGGAAGCTTGCCTATCAGCGGGAGGAGCTGGCTGAGTGTGCCGACCGGGAGCAGCTTCGGCAAAAAGGGGATTTGATCAGCGCCAATCTCTATCACATTCGGCAGGGAGATACGAAAGTCCGGGTGGTCAACTTCTACGACCCTGCGGGGGAAGAAATTGAAATTGACTTGGACCCGCGGTTGACCCCATCCCAAAACGCCCAGCGGTACTATGCCCTTTACCGCAAAGCCGACACGGCGGAAAAGCATTTAAAACAGCTCATCGCCCAAGGGGAGGAAGAGCTGCGCTACGTGGACTCGGTTTTTGACGCCCTGACCCGCGCCGACGGGGAAACCGAGCTGGAGGCCATCCGACAGGAGCTGCGGGACAGCGGCTATCTGCGCCGCTTACCCCGCACGGAGTCCGGCAAAAAGCCGCCGAAAGCGCAAAAAATTCCTTATCTGCGTTACCGTTCCTCCGAAGGTTACTTGATTTTGTGCGGACGAAACAACGTTCAGAACGATTACCTGACCATCAAAGAAGCGGATAAGCAGGACATTTGGCTTCATACGCAGAAGATTCCCGGCTCTCACGTCATCATCCGGGGCGTGGGGGAGGAAATTCCCGATGTCACCCTGGAGGAAGCGGCCGCCATTGCCGCCTACAACTCCAAAGGCCGAGGCTCCTCCAAGGTTCCGGTGGATTACACCCGGGTACGCAATGTCCGCAAGCCTAACGGCGCCAAGCCGGGTATGGTGGTCTACGACACCTACTGGACCATTCTGGCGGAACCGGATGAGGAACTGGTCCGCTCCCTGGAAGAAAAATCATAGCATAAAGATAGCGACAGGGTCCGTCATTATGACGGACCCTGTTGTTTTTGTAACTGTAATCTTCCCATCAGAGTGTTTCTCTGTCATAGAGCAGAACCGCCCCTGAGCGATGAGAATATCAATGCCCCCACTGTTTCCAAGGAGGAGTCTCTTCCAGCGGCTTTGGGGGATGGCGCTTTTGATAGCGGAAATACAGGAAGGTTGCAAGGGTACATCCTGTCAAAGTGGGGGCTGGCACCACCATCATCAGCAGCTGGAAGGTGATGCTTCGAACTCCCGGCGGGGATCCCATCAACAAGTAAAGGCTTGCTCCAACAGCATAAATTAGCAGCCAAACATAAGCAATCGGTACCAGCCGTTTGTCAGCAAACGCAAAGTGAAGAAGATTGCACAAGCAAGTGCCAATGACGGCGGGAATCAAGCTCTCCACCACATTGACCCAGAAAAGAGGTAGTTTACCCGATAGCTTTGTGTCCAAACTGTCCAACAGAAGAAGGTACGATAAAATGTAAACGGATAAAAACAGAATCGAAAGACAAAAAGTAAAAATCAAAAGGGTGCTTTTTATCTTACCGTCTTTGGTGGGCAGGAAGATACTCCAAAAGGCGTCGCCTCGTTTTTTCCATTGTTTCTGGCACTCCAGCCGGGGTAGGGGCAGAGAAGGTTGTTTTGCCATTGCCACTCATCCGTTCTTATGGAAATAGCATCAGGCAGCGGGTCAGTCCTTCGCCTGATGCAATGACAGCCGGGCCACTTGCTTTATTTTGCAGGGCTCTTTGACAGCCAGTAATCCCAGAAATCTTTGGCGTCCAGGAAGAAATCGTAGATGCCTTCAATATCGCAGGGAATGGTGTTGATATCTTTAACGCCAAAAGGATTGTTAGGATTGGTGTAGTCGCTGCGAATGGACCAGTTGCCTTCTTTGGTAAAGGGTTTGAATCCAGGGCCGTTACCATCGGCTCCGCCCATCAGGAAACGAATAAACAGACGAGCACCTGCGGGGTTGTCGCAACCTTTGACAATGTAAAGGTAGTTGGTGTTCATCACGGCAACAAAGGGGTCCAAATGATCTACCCAGGCAATATTCCAGCCGTTGTCATCCCGATTGGTGATTTTTCCGGCGGAGCAGAAGCCCAACGTGTCCATTCCACTGGCACCGGCGCCGTGTACGGCCTCCACAATATCGTCGCCGTCACCGATAAAGGTGAGCTTGCATTGACTCAAACGGTAAAGGAATTCGTAGCCGGCGTTGTTTTCGGGCACACCGGGGGTTTGAGATGCGTCGTAGGTGTACTCCAGAGGTTTGCCGTAGGCTTTCTCGTAGGCTTGGGCCATTTCGTCGGACATGAGAATCATATGGCAGTACAATGCCATATAAGTATCGTTGGAGCTGGGATTTTCAAATACCAAGTTATATTTGTTGTTCCCATTTTCATCTTTCTCGATGATTTGCCACCAGTTGTCGACGGGGGCTGATTGATGCAACTGGGTGTTGTAGTACCAGAAGTTGAGCCCCGTGTAAAAGGGCATGCCGTACTTCATCAACTCCGGATCAATTTTGGAGCAAATGTCGGTGGGGTAATAGTTTTCCAGATAACCGGCAGGGAAAAAGTCATAATAAATTTCTCCCGCGCTGTCCTTGCACTGAAGGACATCGGCATTAATATTGTTGCTTTTCGCTTCAATTTCGATTTTTGAAATCGCTTCGTTCTGATCAAAGTCGGTGGCGACCGCCTTCAGCTCGGGATATGCTTCCATAAAGGCTTCGCAGGTGCGGGGCATACGGCTGGAAATGGAATAAATGGTAATTTCTCCGCCCTCCTGTTTGGCAAGCTCGTAAAGCTCTTCGTCGGTCATGTCGTTCCACTTGTCGTCTTCGTTACTGCTGGTGGCGGTACTGTTTGCGTTGGATTTGTCTGGCGCAGAAGTGGAAGTAGCAGAATCCGGGGCTTTGGTAGATTGACTGGCCGCTGGGGAGGAAGCAGTGCTTTGACATCCAAAGAAAACAGTGCAGCACATCAGTGCAGCGACACAAAGTGCCTGGATCTTTTTCATACATGGTTCTCCTTTCTGCTTTCTGCTTATGCCAATAAATGTGCTCCGGTCCAATTAAACCGCAAGCTTAATTAACCGCGTGCTTTTTTCGTCGTAGATGTTCATCTTGTTGGGGTCGATGTTCAGGTAAACCGTTTGATTGATGTGGTAATCGGCCAGACCAATCTGCTTTGCCAACAATTCCTGCTTATCCACCACAAGGGTAACCAGAGTTTCGGAACCGGCTGGCATACTGGCGTAAACCTTCGCCTCAATCGCGCCTGCAGAAGGTTGTTCTTCAATGTTTACCTGTTCGGGGCGCAGCCCGATGACGCAGGGGAACTTACCGTCCGGAATGGGCTCTTGGGTGAAATGCTCACTACCGAACACAAAGCTGCCCAAATCGGAATCCACATGGAGCCGATGGTCTTCTAATCGACCGGTAGCAGGGATAAAGTTGATTCTGGGGTTTCCGATAAAATCGGCGGCCTGCAGATCCACAGGGTTCATGTAAAGCTCCATGGGTGGTGCTACCTGAGCGAGGGATCCTTCCTTGAAAAGAGCAATTCTGGTGGACATGGTAAGAGCCTCCACTTGGTCGTGGGTAACGTAAATAATGGTGGTGCCCATTTCGTTGTGCAGTCGTTTCAGCTCGGAGCGCATGTCGATGCGCAGCTTGGCATCTAAATTGGAAAGGGGTTCGTCCAACAGCAACAGCTTTGGATTGGAGGCAATGGCCCGGGCAATGGCCACCCGTTGTTGCTGGCCGCCGGAAAGCTCGTTGGGGTACCGGTCGCGATACTCATCGATTCGCATCAGTCGCAGGGCATTCATGACTCGATTGTTAATTTCCTCAGTGGGCAGCTTTTTAATTTTCAGTCCAAAGGCCACGTTTTTATACACCGTCATATGTGGCCAAAGGGCATAGCTCTGAAACACCAGGTTAAGGCCCCGCTTGCTGGGCTCTTCATAATAGGCATCGTCACAGTTGATCACTTCCCGGCCGTCTATGAGCACCTTCCCGTTCTGGGGCTTTTCCAGTCCGGCAATCACCCGAAGGGTAGTGGTTTTCCCGCAGCCGGAAGGCCCCAGCAGGGTCATAAAGTCGCCATCCTCAATGACCAGGTTAATGTTTTTGAGCACATGGTTGTCGCCGTAGAATTTATCTATGTTAATCAGCTCTATTCTACTCATAGTCGAATCCTTTCGTTATTGAATTATTTGTCAGGAATTAACCCCAACTCTTGCCGATATCAGCGCCAAAGAACTTGTAAGCAATCCAGTAGGAAAGCAGGACAAAGGCCAGAACACATACCGAAACGGCGTCTGCCATCTGAGGCAGGGCATCCTTGTTGTAGGTGTAGGCAAGATAGGAAAGGGTGCGGTTTTGAGGCGTAATGAGAAGGATAATTAGGTCCAACTCTTTGGCGATACTGATAAATACCAGCATAAATCCGGAGATAAAGCCCTGCTTTGCCAAAGGAATGACGATGTTGCCCATTCTGCGCCAGAAGCTGGCACCGGCAATATCGGCAGCTTCCTCCAACTCTACACCGATTTGCAGCATATTGGCAGTGCCGGCCCGACTGGCAAAGGGAAAGTGCTTAACGACGGAGGTCAGCACCAGAACGGTGAATGTGCCGTAGAGGGAAGGAAAGATGCCTTTTAAGTGAGGAACGCTCCACATGGACAGATAAATGGCGGAAAACGCAATGGAAGGCATCAGATACGGTACAAAGACCAGCTGTTCGGTGGTTTTTCCATACCACTTGCCCCGCCCGCGGGAACTGATATAACCCAAGAACTGCCCCGAAAAGGCGGTGATAATAGAGGAAATGATGGTGAGCTTTACGGTGTTCCACAGTGCGTTGATAAAGACGGGATTGCGGAAGATGCCCGGCGTATGGTTGGTGCGGCTGTTGGGGTCTACTTCTCCGATCCAGTTGTACAGGGTGAGATTGTCCAATCTATACCCTCTGCCGGTGCTGACCTGGAATGTTTCCATCACCAAAATCAGCATGGGCACCACCATGGCCAGCAGAAGAAATACGGCTAAAAACACGAGGAGGGGGATTTTGGCCTTGCCAAGTGACATGGGAGTGCGCCTGGTGCCCTTGCCCCCAACAGTTTCATAAGATTTGCGGGTACCCACCACCCGCTGGTTGGCAAATATAGTTCCGGAGGCCATTACAATCAGCAATAGCGCCATGGCGTATCCCAAGCCTGCCTGGCGGTTGTTGATGGCATCATGCATTTTGGTAGCTAGGGTAAAGTAGCCGATCCTCATCCCCAGGTTGGCCGCCACGCCAAAGGAACCGACTGACTTGGAAAGCGTCATAATGGTGGCGGAGAGAATAGCGGGGGTCACCAGCGGCAGAGTGATATAGCGCAAAATTTGCAATTTATTGGCGCCTTGAATTTCTCCCATTTCTTCCAACTCGGAGTTGACCGAGCGCAGAGAAGAGGAAACCATTATGTAAGAAAAGGCGTAGTAATGAAGCGTCATCACCAGAATAATGGCGATGGGGCCGTAGGCCAGCCAATCGGGAATGGGGATGCCTAACCCCTGCAAAAATCCCGGCGTACCGCTGCGTTCGTTGCGAAATACCGCAAGCCAGGACATGGATTTGCACCAAGAGGGAATCATATAAGGAATGATGATAAGCATCCCAATAAGGTCTTTACAGGGCAAGTCGGTGCGGACCATCAGCCAAGCCAGCAGAGCCCCCAAAGGTACCGAGATGGCAGAGGTGATGATGCCAATCAACAGGGAGTTGCGCAGAGGTTGCCATAATAAGGCGGAGGAAAGGTTGCTGGCAAACAACTGCTTCCAATAATAGAGGGTGAAATCTCCCACCTTACCGTTTACCCGGCGCAACTCGCTTTGCGCCAGAGTAAAGGTTGTTTGAATCATCTGCAGCAGAGGGATGATAATCAGACAGATTAAAAGAATAAGGGAGATGAGCACAATCATATTGAATGGGTTGGTGACCACATTCAATATGAGATTTCGAAGCCGCTTGCCCGTGAGCGGTTTTCGCGCAGGCCTTCTCACAAAAACACCTCTTTCTTAGATAAGCCACCCATATGTATCCCGCACTATATCGAGGAGGGACTTCCTCCACAACCAACTTTGGACAGTTCCCGACAGAAGGGAGAGATAGGGACGGCGTCGCGGATTTGGATAGGTGGGAAACGGTTCCTATGAGAGAAATGCGATGCTGCTTTCTTTTTTGAAAATTACCAGAAAACGGAGTGTTACTTCATAGTATTTTGATAACGCTTACGAAATGTTTTACGCAAACGTTTACGTATATAATCATTATAGATATTCGATTCTGTTTTGTCAATATCATTTATATTTTTTAAACTGTTCGCAATACAATTTATAATAAACGCTGTGATTTCGCAATAATTCTTGATGGGTTCCCTGTTCTACCAGGCGGCCTCTGTCCATCACCAGAATGAGGTCGGCATTTTCAATAGTAGAGAGGCGGTGGGCGATGACAAAGCAGGTTTTGCCCTTCATCAGCTGGTGCATGGCCTCGTTGATTTCCAGTTCCGTGTTGGGGTCTACGTTGGAGGTAGCCTCGTCCAAAATCAGCATATTGGCGTCAATCAGCATCGCTCTGGCAATGGTCAGCAGTTGCCGTTGCCCCTTGGAAAAGTTCTGGCCGCCGTCCTCCAACAGGGTGTCATACCCTTGGGGAAGGGACATAATGTGCTGGTGAATCTTTGCTGACTTGGCGGCGGCAATCACCTGTTCCGGTGTGGCGTTCTCGTTGCCGTAGGCAATGTTTTCGTAAACGCTTCCGGAAAACAGCCAACTGTCCTGCAGCACCATGGCATAGGCCATCCGCAAATCCCGACGTATGACCTCTTGAATATTGGCCCCGTCCACGGTGATTTTCCCCGACTGCACGTCGTAAAACCGCATCAGCAGATTGACAACGGTGGTTTTCCCGGCGCCGGTGGGGCCCACAATGGCGACGATGCTGCCTTTGGGAATATCGATGTTGATATCGTGCAATACTTCCTCTCCTTCGTTATAGTGGAAGGACACTTTTTCAAAACCAATGTTTCCCTCCACGTCGGACAAGGGGAGGGCGTTCTTTTTGTCGGGAGCTTCGGGTTCCTCATCCATCAGGCGGAACACCCGTTCGGCGGCGGCAGCGGCGGCCTGAATTTCACTGACAATGTTGGCGGCTTCCCGAATGGGCCCGGAAAATTTGCGGGAATAGAGAACAAAGGAGGAGACGGCGCCCAGGGTAAGCTGTTGGGCAAGGCACAGCATTGCCCCTAAAACGCTGCCGACCGCCAAGGAAATGTTGTTGATAAAGTTGACCATAGGCCCCAGAAGCACACTTTTGGTGTCGGCTTCGTAGTAAGCGTCCATTGCTTTGATATTTTTTCGCTCAAAACGGCGGAGCATGGCTTCTTCACAGGTGTAGGTGGCGACGGCTCGTCCCGCCGTTACGCTTTCTTCCATCAACCCGCCCAGTTCCCCCAGCTTTTGGGAGCGCCTGCGAAACAAAGGGTGCATCCGCTTCATTTGCCAGCGGGAAAACAGGGTGGTGACGGGAACGGTGACCAGCGTGACCATCGACAAGGAAGGGGACAGAATCAGAAGCATGACCAGCGAACCCAGCACCGTGATGACACTGGTGCATATTTGCATCAAGTCGGTGGAAAGGGATGCTCCGATGGTATCGACGTCGTAGCAGATGCAGCTGATGATATTTCCCACCGGGTGTTTGTCAAAGTAGGAGACGGGAAGTCTCATTAAATTTTGAAAAATGTCCTGTCGCAAACTTTGAACCACCGTCTGACTGAGGTGAATGAGCATCAGGGAAAGCAGGTAAGAGAGAAAAGCGGAGGCCGCATAACAAATCAGCATCCAGAAGCAATTGGAAAAAACGGCCGGGAAATTGACGCCCCCGGCTTTGGTGCCGATGGCGTCTATGGCGGCACCCGAGAGCATGGGAACGACCAAAGCCAGAAGGTTGGAAAGCATCATCACCAAAAAGGCGACCAAAATCACGACTCGCCGTCGAGCCAGATAACACCATAACCGGCCGATGACAGGCAACAATTTTTTGGTGGAAACCTCTTTCACCGGGCAGCACCCCCCATCTGCAGCTGCACCATTTTGCGGTAGGTGTCACATCGAGCCATCAGCTCCTCATGGGCGCCGGCGTCCACCAGTCGACCTTCTGCCAGCACAAGAATAAGGTCTGCTTCCCAAATGGCGCTGATGCGCTGACTGACCATTACCACGGTGGTATGGCCGTATTCTTTTTGAATAGCCCTGCGCAAGGCGGCATCGGTGCGATAATCCAAGGCGCTGAGCGCGTCGTCCAGCACCAGAATTTCCGGGTCGGCCGCCAATGCTCGGGCAATGAGAAGGCGCTGCTTCTGTCCTCCGCTCAGGTTGGCGCCCCGCATATCCAGTATGGTATCGTAACCTTGGGGAAGGCTTTCAATATAATCTGCAATTTGAGCGGTGCGCGCCGCCTTTTTGACATTTTCTATGGGAAGATCGCGCAAAAAGGAGATGTTTTCGTAAATGGTGTCCGCCAGCAATATGTCGTTTTGAAAAACTGCTCCAAAGCGCCGCCGCAATTGGTTTGTATGGATACCCCTCAGGTTCTCCCCCTCAATTCGAATACATCCGCGATCCACATCGTAAAACCGCATCAACAGGCTGATGAGAGTGGTTTTCCCGCTGCCGGTAGGCCCGGTGATTCCAAGCGTCTGGCCTTTCTGTAATGAAAAGCTAATCCCTTGCAGATTATCCACTTTTTTATTGTAAGAAAAGAAGACGTTTTCAAAAGAAATAAACGGGCGATGTTCTATGTAATCCCGTGCTCCCAGCGGCATTTCTCGCGGGGTGCTCATCACTTGGCTGATGCGCTGTGCCGAAGCGCTGCCTTTGGACCAGAGAACAAAGATTTTGCGGATGGAAAGAACGGCATTGAGGATGATGGTGAAGTAGGAAAGAAAAGCCATAATCTTTCCCGGCTGGGTATCTCCGGCGTTGACGGCAATGGCTCCCAGCAGAATGACCAGCAGAAAACCGGAGTTAAGCAGAAAGGTCATAGCGGGTGCCGTGAGAGCCATCGTTGTTTCGGCCGCAGTTGAAGCATCCCGAACCTGTTCGTTGATGGTGCGGAAGCGGTCAACTTCCCGGTCAGCTTTGGAAAGGGCTTTAATGACCCGAATTCCAATGGCGCTTTCCCGTACCGCCCGCACCAATTGGTCTATCTTCTCGTTGGTGCTGGTGTAGAGCGGGATGCCCCTGCGCGTGATGGTCAAAATCACCAGGGCAAGCAGGGGAACAATCAACAGCAGAATTGTGGCCAGTTTGGGTTCCAGTTGGAAGGCGAAGAGTATGCCTCCCAGCATCAACAGGGGGGAGCGAATGCCAATCCGCTGGGATTTTTCGATGAGTTGGTGCACATGATAGGTGTCGGTGGAAAGACGGGAAATGAGGGAAGAAGAGGTAAACTTGTCCCGCTCCCGGGCGGGCAGGTACAAGATGTGCTCAAAAAGATCATAACGCAGCTTTTGGGTGATCTCTCTTGAAATGCCGGCGGCCATTCGGTTGGCTTTGATGTTAAAAGTCAAAGCGATCACGGAACACAACACCATCAACCCGCCGGCTTGAAAGATGGCAAGAATGTTTTCGGCAGGCATAAGGTCGTCCACAATATAGGCCAGCAGCCAGGGAATGATGAGGTCCATAATCGTTCCCAAAAACTTGATGACCAGCCCTACGGCAATCCGCATCCAATATGGCTTGATGTAAACGCCGATGGCTTCCAACAGAAAATCACCCCAATCACAAGAATATTAAAACGTTTGCGATAATTTCGCTTTCATTATAAAGTCGTTTCATTGAAAAATGCAACATAAATTTAATATCAATTGGTTATAAATTATAAAACATATGAAAATTAATTGACAACAAAAACGTCCGTAAGTATAATTAGATTCGTAAACGTTTACGCAAGTGCAGGCAAGGTAGCGGACATTTTGTATGAACCAATGCGTGGCCATGCGGCGCAAAAGAATTGCCACGACAATTTAAGGCAGGAGGAAGGATTATGAATACCGTCATCAAAGCAATCTTCTTTGACTTGGGCAATACTCTGCGCATTCTCCATAAGGTACCGGACTATCAACAGGCAGCAAAAGAGGAGTTTGCCAGGCTGGCCGGTACCGACCTTTCTCCCGATGAATTTCTGCAAATGATCGAAGACCGTTACGCCGGTTATCGCAAATGGTGCTTTCGTACTCAGCGGGAGGCAACGGAGGTTGAGCTCTTCACCAAATGGTTGCTTCCGGAATATGACAGGGAACGCGTAAAAAAGAATGCGGTGGCCATGGCTTTTCAGTACCGCCAATGCGCCGGCAAGCGTTTGTTGGTGCCGAACGGGAAAAAGGTCATTGATACCCTTTACCAGCGGGGATATCGTTTGGGGATTATCTCCAATCTGATCACCTCCGAGGAGGTTCCCCTCTGGCTCGAAGAGTCGGGATTGGGTCATTATTTCGATCCGGTGATTCTTTCCTGCGTCTGTGGCCTGCGCAAGCCGGGAATGGAAATTTACCGCCTGGCGGCGGAGCAGGTTGGCGTTCCCGAAGAGGAAATCGCTTTCGTGGGGGACAACATCAACCGGGATATGGTGGGTTCCAAGGCGGCAGGATATGGGTTAAATGTACTATATACCAACCCCGAAACCCTTTCCCGGAGTCCATTTACCGATCAGAACCGACCGGATGCGGTTATTTTCCGGTTTATTCAGTTGCTGGAACTTTTCCCGGAAGCTCCTAAAGTCAGTATGGAGTTTATGACCTATGAGAACAAGTAAGGAGGGATTGAAATGGCCCCATCAGGACATGGAGGGAAAAATCTGGCCGAAGCAATCCGGGTTGCTTACCGGGAAGGGCAGACGGACTACTCCATGGCGCCTTTGGTTCTGGAGGATGAGACCGGAACACCGGTGGGAACCGTAAAATCGGGAGACGCCGTCATCTTCTGCTGCCGCAGAGGGGAGAGGGAAGTGGAACTCACCGATGCCTTTACCGCTTCTGATTTTCCTCATTTTCCTCGGGAAAAGCTTAAGGATTTGGATTTTGTCATCCTCACGATGTACCATGAAAAGTATAAAAACATGCCCATTGCTTTTGCGCCCCATTCCATCGAAATGCCTCTGGCTCATTGCATCAGTCAGGCGGGAATGAAGCAGCTGCACCTGGCGGAATCAGAAAAATACGCGCAAGTTACATATTTTTTCAACGGTGGACACAATCAGGCGTTTCCCGGGGAGGACGATATTTGCGTACCCTCGCCAAAAGGAGTCCCTTTTGACACCGTTCCCCAACTGAGCCTACCTTCTGTGGCGGAAAAAGTGAAAGGGGGAATTGCCAAAGAGTATGATTTTATTGTAGTCAACTTCGCCAACGGCGATGTCATTGGACACACTTCCAATTTCCAATCCAAGGTGGAATGTGCCGCCTGTGTGGACCGACACCTGGGCGAAGTGGTGCGGATTGCCGAAGATAACAACTATGTCGTGTTGATTACAGCCGATCACGGCAATTTGGAAGTGGCTTATACCAAAGAGGGAAAGCCTTATGTGGCCCATACCGCAAACCTTGTCCCCTTTTTTATCATCGACCCAAAGGCTGGTGCCGCCATCCATCCCAACCAGGGGAGCTTGCAGGATGTTGCCCCTACCATTCTGCAAGTGTTAAACCTACAGAAGCCGGCTGTTATGAGCGGCACAAGCCTTGTGCCGGGCTACAATTTTGGGCAAAAACGAAAGGTTCTGCTGGTCATTTTGGACGGCTGGGGAATCGGCGAAGAAAACGACTCCAATCCCATTTATAAAGCGGATACTCCGTTCTGGAATGCCCTTTGCTCCACTTATCCTATGGCTCAACTGCGGGCCTCCGGCAGCGCGGTGGGGCTTCAGGAAGGAAAAGCCGGCAATTCCGAGGCAGGCCACATGAACATTGGGGCCGGACGGGTGGTGATGCAGGACGACGTGCGCTTGGACACCGCCATGAAAGACGGCTCCTTCCAGAAGAACCCGGTGCTGCGAACGACAATACAAAAAGCGGCACAACGGGGAGCCGCTCTGCATCTGTTGACACTGCTCAGCAAAAAAAGCTCCCACGGTTCGGTGGATTATCCGTTAGCCCTTCTGCGCATGGCAAAGGATGAAGGATTGTCCAAGGTATACCTGCATGTCATCCTAGACGGCCGCAGCACCGAACCGGGCAGTGCTCCTGCATTGTTGGAAGAATTGGATGCTCAGTTGGCGGAAATCGGTATCGGCACCATTGTGGACTGTGTGGGCCGGGGAATCGCACTGGACCGGGATGGAAACTACCAGAAAATTCAACAGGCCTACGAAGGTATGGTATTGGGGAAAGGAAAGCGATACCGCTAAATATTGTTGTTTAGCCTCTGGCCTCATTTTTCCCGCAAAACCGCTCGGTTGCGGCTGCGGTTTCATCAAAGGGTTCCCAGCAATATTTTGTCAGGGGAGAGTTTTTCATGAACAACACCGTTCACACCATTTTCTTTGATGTTGGAGCCACTTTGCGGGTAGTGGTAGAGGATCCAGCATTCTCCGAACAGGCGGAACGCAGAATCATGGAGTTGGCAGGCGCTACCTGCTCCCGTCAGGAATTTTTTGAGGAATTGGAGCGGAACTGGAATGCCTATCGCAAAAACGCCAAAACAACGTTGTTGGACGTATCGGAGATGGAGCTGTGGACCCAGTGGCTGCTCCCTCAGTACCCACATCAAAAAATTGCGGAGCGGTGTGCTTTACTTACCAAACTCTGGCGAGATCGGGACGGGCGCCGAGTTCCTCGACCCGGCGTTGAGGATACCATCCTGGAGCTTTACCACAGGGGTTATCGGTTAGGAATTATTGCCAATACCATTACGGAACATGAAATCCCCAACTGGCTGTTGGCGAGTGGTCTCTCCCAATACATTACTGTCACCATTCTTTCGTCCAAGGTGAGATTTCGCAAGCCGGACCCCAATATCTATTGGTTAGCAGCCCGAGCCATTGGTTCCCGTCCTGCCGAATGTGCGTACATTGGGGACAACCCCAATCGGGATGTCGATGGAACTTTTGCAGCAGGATTTGGTATGATGATTCGAATTGAGGACTTGGATAAGCCCTCTTCGGAAAAGCCCAGCCAAATCTACCAGCCTCACCATATCATTCAACAAATTCCGCAGTTGCTGGACATTTTCCCCCCTCTGCAATAGAAAAAGGCATGGATAGCATCTTATCCATGCCCTTTTCTCCCTTATTTTTGGAGGAACAACTTCGTTCTGTGTGCGTGATTGGCATACAATGGAAACGAAAAACCCGCTTCTTACCCTGCTGCCGATGAAAAAGGCGGCCCCGTCAGGACCGCCTTGGTGGCCATTTCAGAACAAAAGGGAAGCTATTCCGCTGCCCAGCTTTCCAGATAGGCTTTTTGCGCAGGAGTCAAAGTGTCGATATCGCAACCTTCAAACCGCAGTTTTCGCAGGGCCACATCCTCGTCCACTTCCCGCGGGACTTGATTGATGAGTTGGGAGACGCCCCGCTCCACCAGCCAGCGGGCGGAAAGGGCCTGAATGGAAAAGCTCATATCCATAATTTCGGCGGGGTGGCCGTCGCCGGACGCCAGATTCACCAGCCGACCCTCAGCCAGAACCGACAGCCAGCGGCCGTTGGGCAGGCGATATCCCATAATGTTGTGCCGCTGCTCTTTTACTTCCACCGCTATTTCCCGTAGCCCTGCCACGTCCACTTCCAC
>Ga0134102_1000223_pt1 | contig 73135 bp, 66 predicted proteins | sample 13_3_2metaG_FD_94447 | JGI IMG/M metagenome (GOLD analysis project Ga0134102, IMG submission 94447) | Switchgrass degrading microbial communities from high solid loading bioreactors in New Hampshire, USA - 13_49_3.3_201_A3 metaG | ecosystem: Engineered > Bioreactor > Semi-continuous > Anaerobic...
AGGTCGGGTAGTATTTTTTGAAACCGTATATTCAAAAAATCTCCACACCTCCCCTTGACAAGTAAAGTTGGAGTGATAATTATTTTTTTAAAAAAAGTGTCACCCATCATTGTGTTTTGTACAGATTTATTGAATAAATTGAGAAAAAATATATAGACAAAAACTTTACAATACGTTATAATAATTAAAAAGTTAATAACTAAACTGATTTTTATAAAACCTTTAAATTAGTCCCGTGAGGCTGGTAAGGTTGAAATTGTGGAATAATAATTTGTATATAATGGTCTTTTTATACCATTTATTACGATACATGTGATTTTCAAACTTCTTACCAGCCGGTAAGAAGTTTTTTTGTGCAATTTATAATAAATTGTGGCAGGGAGGAGAGTATATTATGGATACCCAAAAAAAGGCATTAATCATGGATGAACAGGCTATGAGAAGGGCCGTTACCCGTATTTCCCATGAAATTATTGAAAAAAATAAAGGAGTTGACAATCTTGTATTAATTGGCATACAACGCCGAGGAGTACCGCTTGCACAGCGAATATCCCAAAAGATTAAAGAAGTTGAAGGCGAAGAAGTTCCTGTAGGTATTCTGGATATCACCTTATATAGAGACGACTTAAGTATGCTTGCTGAACATCCTGTTATCAATGGTACGGAAATTAATTTTCCGGTTACAGACAAAAAAATTGTACTGGTAGATGATGTTCTCTATACAGGTAGAACGGCACGTGCAGCCATTGACGCAATTATGGATTTAGGGCGTCCTAAAATGATACAGCTTGCCATTCTTATAGACAGAGGACATAGGGAATTGCCGTTTAGAGCGGATTTTGTGGGAAAAAACGTTCCAACATCCAAAAGTGAAATAGTCCACGTACAAGTTGAAGAAATTGATGGAATCAATCAAGTAATCATCACCGACAAAAATACCCAATAACGGAGTGATCATAATGTTTAAAAGAAAAGACTTATTAGGGCTTAAAGAGTTATCTGCAGAAGAAATAAGTTATATTTTAAAAACTGCTGAAACAATGAAATATATTCTTTTGCAAAACAATAAAAAGACGCCTCATCTTCAAGGAAAATCCGTTGTAACACTTTTTTACGAAAACAGTACAAGGACAAGATTATCCTTTGAATTGGCGGCAAAATATATGAGTGCAAGTGCTGCTAATGTCAGTTCATCAGGAAGTAGCGTGCAAAAAGGTGAAACTTTGATTGATACCGGTAAAACCATTGACATGATGGGAACTGATGTAATCATTATAAGACATCTCATGTCGGGCGCTCCCCATTTATTGGCTAAACATGTTAAAGCATCGGTTATCAATGCAGGCGACGGAATGAATGAGCATCCTACACAAGCACTGCTTGATCTATTTACCATTCGAGAAAAAAAAGGGGATATTCAAGGTCTTAAGGTAGCAATCGTGGGAGACATTGCCCACAGCAGAGTAGCCAGAAGTAATATTTGGGGACTTACAAAGTTAGGAGCGGAAGTATCCATCGGAGGTCCTTCTACTCTTATGCCGGCAGAAATAGAGAAAATGGGAGTGAAAGTGTTTAACAGCGTTCATGAAGCAATCATTGATGCGGATGTAGTGATGGGGCTGAGAATTCAATTGGAACGTCAAAAGAAAGGGTTGTTCCCAACCACAAGAGAATATGCAAGATTTTTTGGGATTGACAAGAAAAGACTTGCATTTGCCAAACCGGATGCCCTTTTGCTTCATCCGGGACCAGTCAACAGAGGAATCGAATTATCTACAGAGGTAATAGACGGCGATCAATCTTGTATTAATGAACAGGTTACCAATGGTGTGGCGGTAAGGATGGCAATTTTGTATCTTCTGATGAGGAAGGGTGGAAAAATTGAGAATCTTGATTAAAAACGGTCATGTAATAGATCCTTATAATAACAGAGATGAAAAGTTAGATATTTATATTGAAGACGGTGTCATTGTTGAAATTGATAAAGAACTGGACTATACGGGTGGTGACATAGAAATCATTGATGCGGAAGGAAAACTTGTCTTGCCCGGATTGATTGATATGCACTGTCACCTTAGAGATCCCGGATTTGAATATAAGGAAGATATTGAAAGCGGAACAAGAAGTGCAGCTATGGGCGGCTTTACTTCCATTGCTTGTATGCCGAATACAAATCCTGTAATCGATAATCAAGCCATGGTCGAATATATTTTTAACAAAGCAAAAAACGTTGGTGTGGTCAATGTTTATCCAATCGGTGCCATTACCAAGGGATTAAAAGGAGAAGAACTGGCGGAAATCGGTGAATTAAAATTTGCAGGTGCCGTTGCCATATCGGATGACGGAAAACCGGTTATGAATTCATCCTTAATGAGAAGAGCTCTTCAGTATGCAAACATGTTTGATATCCCTGTCATTTCTCATTGCGAAGACCTGAATCTTGTGGACGAAGGAGTTATGAATGAAGGATATATGTCCACGTATCTTGGCCTTAAAGGGATTACGAGAGCGGCAGAAGAAGTGATGGTGGCAAGAGACGTTATATTATCGGAAGTTACCGGTGCATCCATTCATATTGCTCACGTAAGTACGGAAGGTTCCGTTGAAATCATAAGACATGCCAAAGCAAGAGGAGTCAAAGTCACTTGTGAAACCTGTCCCCATTATTTTACTTTAACCGATAAAGTCGTAGACGGTTATAACACGGCAGCAAAAGTAAATCCGCCGTTAAGAACCGAAAAAGATGCGGAAGCAATCAAACAGGGCTTAAAAGACGGTACCATTGATGTTATTGCAACCGACCATGCGCCTCATCATGTGGATGAAAAAAACGTTGAATTCAATCTTGCAGCAAATGGAATGGTAGGCTTTGAAACGGCTCTTTCTTTGGGAATCACATATCTTGTGAACCAAGGAATTCTTACTATGAAACAACTGGTAGAAAAGATGTGTGTCAATCCCGCCCGGATATTGGGTCTCAATAAAGGTTCTCTCGGTATGAACAAACCTGCCGATATTATCGTCATTGATAAAGATGAAGAGTATTATGTGGATGTATCAAAATTCCAATCCAAAAGCAAAAATTCGCCATATGATGGATATAAGCTCAACGGTACGGTGTATTATACCATTGTCGGCGGTAAAGTGGTAGTCAGACAAAAAGTGTTGTTGTGAGGGAGGTCAGTGAATGTCAATTGATTTACTTATCAGTAAAATAAAGCAAAAAGACAACCCGTCGGTTGTAGGGTTAGACCCTAAGCTGGAATATGTCCCAAATTACATCAAACAAGAATGTTTTGAAAGATACGGTAAAAACTTGGCCGGTGCGGCACAGGCAATTTTAAAGTTTAACACGGAACTGATCGATCATCTTTATGATGTTATTCCTGCGGTAAAGCCTCAATCGGCTTATTATGAGATGTACGGTCCGGAAGGGATAAAAGTATTGTATGAAACCATCCAATATGCCAGGGAAAAAGGCTTGTACGTAATCACCGATGTCAAGAGAAATGATATTGGTTCTACGGCAGAAGCATATTCAGCGGCATATTTGGGGAAAACACAAGTAGGTGATGAAGTAATTCCTGTATTTGATTCCGACAGCATTACCGTGAATCCCTATCTTGGCTTTGATGGCATAAAGCCTTTTATAGAAGATTGCAATCAGCATGGAAAGAGTATCTTTATCCTTGTAAAAACGTCTAATCCATCTTCCGGTGATTTTCAAGATCTTATTGTAGAGGGGAAACATCTTTATGAAAAAGTAGCAGACCTGGTTAATACCTGGGGTAGCCAAAGTATAGGAAAAAATGGATATAGCAATATCGGCGCAGTTGTTGGTGCTACCTATCCTGAGCAAGTTGCAGTTTTAAGACGGGCAATGCCAAATACATATTTTCTGGTTCCCGGATATGGTGCACAAGGTGGTACTGCAAAGGATGTAGCCAATTCATTTAATAAAGACGGGCTAGGTGCTATTGTAAATTCCTCCAGAGGCATTATGTGTGCCTATATGAAAAACAAGTATCCGGAAAAAGAATTTGCACAAGCGGCACGAGAAGAGGCAATAAGAATGCGGGATGAGATTATGAGATGTTTAGGGTGAAAGGTGAAAAAGTTGGAATGTTGGAAGAGTTGGAAAGTAGAAAGTTGGAAAGTAGGGGCGATTCAGGAATCGCCCGTTATATATAACAAAAACAGAAAGGGGAAAATGAATGCCATTAAGAAGTGATGTTAAAAAAGTATTAGTAATCGGTTCAGGGCCCATTATCATAGGACAAGCTGCAGAGTTTGATTATGCAGGAACTCAGGCATGCAGGGCTTTACGTGAAGAAAACATTGAAGTAGTGCTCATTAACAGTAACCCTGCCACTATTATGACGGATAAAAATATTGCAAATAGGGTATATATTGAACCGTTAACCCCTGAAATTGTTAAGAAAATTATTTTAAAAGAAAAACCCGACAGCATTCTTCCTACATTAGGCGGACAAACCGGTTTAAATCTTGCTATGGAACTTGCAGAAGAAGGCTTTTTGGAGAAAAACAACGTAAAACTTTTAGGTACGGCCGTAGATGCCATAAAAATGGCAGAAGATCGGCAGGAATTCAAGAATACCATGGAGAGAATAGGAGAACCGGTGATTGCAAGTAAAGTTGTAGGGAGCTATGAAGAAGCTTTGGAATTTTCAAAGGAAATCGGTTTGCCTGTTGTGGTCCGCCCCGCTTACACCCTGGGAGGAACGGGAGGCGGAATAGCGTATAACGCAAACGAGCTGAAGGAGATTGTTACCAACGGCCTGCGTCTTAGCAGGGTTCATCAGGTTCTCATAGAAAAATGTATAACCGGTTGGAAAGAAATAGAGTTTGAGGTCATACGGGACAGTAAAGGCAACTGCATTACCGTTTGTGATATGGAAAATGTTGATCCTGTTGGTGTGCATACCGGTGACAGCATTGTGGTGGCCCCCACTCAAACTTTGTCAATTGAAGAATATCAGATGTTACGAAAAGCCTCGTTGAATATCATTACGGCACTGGGAATTGAAGGGGGATGTAACGTACAATTTGCATTAAATCCCCATCATTCTGAATATGCCGTTATTGAAGTGAATCCAAGAGTCAGCCGTTCCAGTGCACTTGCTTCAAAGGCAACCGGCTATCCCATTGCCAGAGTGGCGACAAAGATTGCCATTGGATATGAGCTGAATGAAATTACCAAAACCAGTCATCAAGACAGTAATACTTGCTTTGAGCCCAAAGTAAACTATACTGTTGTTAAAATTCCTAAATGGCCCTTTGACAAATTCGTGAAAGCGGACAGAACCCTTGGCACACAAATGAAGGCTACGGGTGAGGTCATGGCCATCAGTTCGTCTTTTGAAGAAGGATTAATGAAGGCAATACGCTCTTTGGAATTGGGGCTTCATCATATTGAGTTAAAATCTTTAAAGAATCTTTCAACGGAAGAAATCCGTTTAAAACTGAAAAATGTTGATGATGAAAGAATCTTTGTTATTGCAGAAGCATTGAGACGTGGAATTACAACAAAAGAGATTTATCATATAACTCAAATCGATATCTTTTTTATCGAAAAAATTCAAGCCTTAATAGAAATGGAAATGAAACTTAAATCATTAAATATTGAGCATTTGGATATGGATACCTTGTTAGCAGCCAAAAAAATGGGATATACCGATGAAGTGATTGCTTCTTTTGTGAAAAGTTCAAAACAGCAAATAAAAAGTATGAGAAAATCCTTTCACATAGAACCGTCTTATAAACCTGTAGACACATGTGCCGAAGCGTTTGAAACGGCAAAGGCATATTATTATTCCACTTATGATGAATATGCTAATGAAAAAATTTCAAATAATAAAAAAGTGCTTGTTATAGGTTCCGGTCCTATTCGCATAGGCCAAGGAATAGAATTTGACTATTGCTCGGTTCATTCGGTGTGGGCATTAAAAGAGGCAGGTTTTGAAACCATTATCGTAAATAATAATCCGGAAACGGTAAGTACGGATTTTGATACGGCAGATCGGTTATATTTTGAGCCACTTACTCCGGAAGACATTGAAAACATTGTTGAAAAAGAAAAACCATATGGTGCCATCGTTCAGTTCGGAGGCCAGACGGCCATAAAGCTTACCAAAACTTTAAAAGAACTTGGAGTAAACATTCTGGGCACAAAAGCGGAAGACATTGATGCAGCGGAAGACCGGGAAAAGTTTTATAAAATACTGGAGCAATGCAATATTCCTCGACCTGAAGGCAGAACGGTATTTACTTTGGAAGAAGCATTAAAAGCTGCCAACGAACTCGGATATCCTGTATTGGTCAGACCCTCCTACGTACTTGGCGGCCAAGGCATGGAAATCGCCTTTAATGACAATGATGTTGTTGAATATATGGAAATTATCAATAGGGTAAAACAAGAACATCCTATTTTAATTGATAAATATCTGATGGGGAAAGAAGTGGAAGTGGATGCCATATGTGATGGGGAAGATATATTAATTCCAGGTATCATGGAACATCTGGAGAGAGCAGGAGTCCATTCGGGAGACAGTATCTCCGTGTATCCTACTCAAACCATTGAAAATAAATACAAAGACATTATTGTTGATTATACCCGCAAATTGGCAAAATCCCTTAACGTTGTAGGGCTTATTAATATACAGTTTGTTTTATACAAAGAGCAGGTTTATGTGATAGAAGTAAACCCACGTTCAAGCCGAACCGTTCCCTATATCAGTAAAGTTACCAATGTACCGATGGTTAACCTGGCCACAAAGGTATTATTGGGAATGAAACTGAAAGATTTGGGATTTGGTACCGGATTATATCCGGAAGGAAAATATGTGGCTGTAAAAGTACCGGTATTTTCTTTTGAAAAGCTACACAAAGTTGACATCAGTCTGGGGCCTGAAATGAAATCCACAGGAGAAGTTTTGGGAATATCGGACAATTTTACGGAAGCATTGTATAAAGGATTAATCGCAACAGGATTAAATATTCCCAGAAAAGGAAGTGTGCTTTTAACCGTCAGAAATACGGATAAACAGGAATTAATACCAATTGCACAGGATTTTGAAAGTCTTGGCTTTAACATCTATGCCACCGGAAATACCGCCCATACATTGCATAACAACTATATCGCTGCCAATGTGGTCAAGAAAATCGGTGAAGGCTCGCCGGATATTCTGGAATTAATCGAATCCGGAAAAATTGATTTGGTAGTCAACACACCTACCCGAGGCAGGCAGCCGGACAGAGACGGCTTTAAAATCCGCCGCAAAGCTGTGGAACATTCCATACCATGTTTGACTTCACTGGATACGGCAAGGGCTGTGGTAGAAACATTAAAGCAGAACATGGAGGAGAAGGATGTACAAGTCATAGATATAACCACTATATAAAATGGATACGGTTCATATATTCTTAAATCGGTATTCCTCGAGCACAGACTCATCGGCTTGTCAGATATCCATTTAGGCCGCAGTAATACAACGTTATAACACTTTATTCATATATGAACACATAATTCATGATATGGTTTGTTAAGTTGACGGAATTGGACCACAGGTTGCCCCTACCACAATTTTGATGACATGCTTACAATGGATGGTATAGGTTGCTCACAATGACAATAAGCCGCATTTGTAGGGACGCCATATATGGCGTCCGCCTATGAATGTACTTATTTCGGACACCATGTATGGTGTCCCTACAGTGGATATGATGTAGTTCTCATAATGACGACTTACCTATATATGAATATATATTCATCTTAATCGTAGGGACAACCTGTGGCCGCCTGTCAATATGTCATATGCTAATAGTACAGGGAACACATACAAATTTAAGCAAGTCAAAAAAACAAAAAGGATGATCCATAATGTACAAAAAAATTCATCTATGTAAAATTACCTATAAAAATGAACTTGTCGCGGGAATTATTGACATGAAGGTTACCGGAAAAGAATTATGTAAACATGCAAAACCCGGACAGTTTTTAAATATTAAATGTGAGAACGGTTTAACCGCAATTTTAAGACGCCCCATTAGTATTTGCGATATTGATCAGGAAAAAAGGGAAGTACGTTTTATATTTCAAATCAAAGGGGACGGAACAAGGCTTCTTGCAAACAAACAGATTGGAGAATCCGTTGATATTTTAGGTCCATTGGGTAATCCGTTTACCATATCGGATAAGTACAGTTCTCCCATCATCATCGGAGGCGGAATCGGTGTTTTTCCGCTTCTTATGCTTGCAAAAAAATTGCAAAATATACAACCTAAAATATTGCTTGGATTTCGCAATAAAAACCTTGTTGTTTTAGAAAATGAATTCAAAAAAGTCAGTCCGGATACCATTGTTGCTACCGATGACGGAAGTTACGGCTATCATGGCTATGTCACCCAGTTGCTAAAACAGAATTTGGAATCCAAAATCAATGATATTGTATATGCTTGTGGTCCTGAACCCATGCTAAAAATAATAAAAACGTTATGTGAAGAATACCGAATTCCATGCCAGCTTTCCATGGAGCAACGAATGGGATGTGGAATCGGTGCATGTTTGGTATGTGCATGTAAAACCAAAAGCAAGGACAATGATTGGGAATACAAGCATGTGTGTAAAGACGGCCCTGTTTTTTGGGGAAACGAGGTGATATTCGATGAATAGTTACAGAAATGAAATGAATGTTCCTAACTTAAAAGTTAATATTGCAGGAGTCACATTAAATAATCCTGTCATAACAGCATCTGGGACTTTTGGATTTGGAAGGGAATACGGAGAGTATTTTGACCTTAATAAGCTGGGCGCAATATGTGTAAAGGGATTGACCTTTACACCCCGTCAAGGCAATCCACCCCCCAGAATTGCAGAAACACCGGCAGGAATTTTAAACAGTGTAGGCTTACAAAATCCTGGCGTGCAGTATTTTATAAAACATGAACTTCCGTTTTTAAAACAATACCAGGCTAAAATAATAGCTAACATATCAGGGAATACCATTGACGAATATTGTAAAATGGCGGAAATTTTAAGCGACAGCGATGTAGATTTTATCGAAATGAACATATCTTGTCCAAATGTGAAAGCTGGTGGTGTTGCATTTGGAACGGATGCGAAAACCGTTTATGACATAACACGACAAGTCAAAAAATGCTGTCAAAAACCTTTGATTGTCAAATTATCCCCTAATGTCACGGACATACAGGAAATTGCAAAATCCGCGGAAGCAGCGGGTGCTGATGCGTTATCATTGATCAATACCCTGTTAGGAATGGCTATTGACATTCATACACGAAGGCCCATCCTTAGAAATAATGTAGGAGGTTTATCCGGTCCTGCAGTGAAACCAATCGCCGTACGAATGGTATGGCAGGTATCTTCCGTTGTTCAAATACCGATTATCGGAATGGGTGGAATTATGTCCGGTGAAGATGCTGTCGAATTTATGCTTGCAGGTGCTTCTGCCGTTGCCGTCGGAACGGCAAATTTTATTGATCCCTTAGCTTCTGTAAAAGTTTTGGATGGATTAGAAAAGTATTTATTAAGTAATAATATTAATGATGTTAATGATATAATAGGAAAGGTTGATATATACTAATGACGCGGTTAATTCTTGTAAGACATGGAGAAGCGGAAGGAAATATTGAACGAAGATTTCATGGACATTATGATTCAAAGTTAACTGAAAACGGCCACTTGCAAGTGCAAAAACTTGCAAACAAATTAAAAGATGAGAAAATTGATGTGTTATATTCCAGTGATTTAAGCAGAGCCTATGAAACAGCAAAATACATTGCAGATATCAAGAACCTTGACATTCAAATTATAGAAGGCTTAAGAGAAATCAATGGGGGAGATTGGGAAAACGTACCTTGGGAGGATTTGTCCGGCATTTGGCCTGAAGAACATGAACATTGGGAAAACACACCTCATTTACTTCAAATGCCTAACGGTGAATCGATGGTTGACTTTCAAAACAGAGTGGTAAAAGAAATTCTTAAAATTATAGAACATAATACAAATAAAAATATTTGTGTGGTTACTCATGGAACGGTCATAAAAGTATTATTATGTTTTTTCTACGGTAAACCGCTGGAGGACATTGTCAATATCCGATGGCATGATAATGCCTCTTATACCGTTGTTCATATAAATGAAGACAACTATAACGTAGTGATAGAGGGGGATAATGCCCATCTTGGTGAGTTAAGCACACTTGCCAAACAGGACTGGTGGAAAAAATAAGTTATCCTAAGAGTCCTGCATTTTTCAATAGAAAAGTACCGATAAAACAAGTAATCATCGATAAAAACGTGGAAATCAGCACAATATTGCCACTAAGTTCATCATCGCTTTTCATTGCACGGGCCATGATATAACTGCTGACGGCGGTGGGGGCTGCCAGATATATAAACAGTATGCCTATGTCCGTGCCTTTGAATCCCAATATCAGGGCAATCGGTATAAATATAGCCGGTATAACCGCTGTTTTAATGAACGAGGCGGTGACCGATAAAAGAAACGTACGTTTCAGACCTACGAGAGTCAAAGAACTTCCTATGGTCAAAAGTGCAAGAGGTGTTGCCAAATCCGATAAAGTATTTATTGTATTGGTCATCACTAATGGAAGCTTAATATGAAAGACGGAAAACGGAATACCGCTAAGACATGCAATAATAAGAGGGTTCTTCATAATATTCACGAATGTTTTTCGTAATCCTCTTGATTGCGTATTTTCAGCGGTAGCCGTTAAAATGATTACTGCAAGCACATTCAGCACAGGAATAATGAAGGCAAGTACAATGGAAGTTTTTGCAACTGCTTCCTGACCTAAAATATTCATGGTTAAGGGCACGCCGATTAGCGCAAAATTTGAGCGGAAAGCGCCTTGAACAAAAGCACCTAAAGATTGTTTATTTTTTATAAAAAAAGAACTTATTATCCATAAAATGCAAAAGGCTAAAATGGTTACAGCCATTGTGAAAATTAAAAGCTTTAAATCAAATTCTTGCTTAAGGTCGGCGGTAGATACATTAGAAAATAACATTAAAGGCAGAGCCACGTTAAAAACCACCTTGGAAGCAGTATCATTAAAACTGTCCGTGATAATATTCAGTTTTTTTAGTATTAATCCTACTATTACGACAATAAATACAGGCAAAACTGAATTGACTGTAAACATCAAGCTTTGAAGCATTGTTTTTCTCCTATCTATATGAATTATCAGATTAGTCAATTATATCAAAATGCTGATAAATATGCAATATACTGTAGAGGCAGGTTTCCAATGTAATATGAGCAACTTAAGTTACTAATATCAGCTAGCCTTGCGGGCGACCACAGGTCGCCCCTACGATAGGATAGCTGTATGTTCATATATGGATGAATCATTATTCTAAGTGCTACGGAGGTCACAAATCTGTATTTATTGTAGGGACACCATACATGGTGTCCGAGATTCATCAATTTTAGGCGGACGCCATGTATGGCGTCCCTACAAATGCAGTAAATACGAGATCGTTTTTTGTAGGCTATATACTAATAAAACTGTGGGGAACGCATACAATGCGTTCCTTACAAAGAATAGTTTATATAAATTAGGAGGGGTTTTCATGTTATCCAAAGAAAGAGTATTGGAGATTTTTAAAGAAGCAGGAGTATTGCTGGAAGGTCATTTTCTTTTAACTTCCGGAAGGCACAGCAATAAATACTTGCAATGTGCAAAAATTTTTCAGTATACAAAGTATAGTGAAGAATTATGCAATGCCTTAGCAGAGAAGTTCAAAAATGACGGAGTGGAAGTTGTGATCGGACCGGCAATCGGTGCCATTCAAATGGCATATGAAGTAAGCCGTTCACTTGGAGCAAAGAACATATTTGCAGAACGGGAAAACGGTGTAATGACCCTTAGGAGAAACTTTTACATTGAAAAAGGACAAAAGGTATTGGTAGTGGAAGACGTTGTTACCACGGGCGGTTCCGTAAAAGAAGTAATCCGTATTGTAGAAGAAGCAGGAGGAGAAGTTGTAGGAATTGGTTCCATTGTAGACCGGACAGGCGGAAAAATTGACTTTGGTTATAAATATGAATCGGTTATCTCGATGGAAGTGGAATCTTATGAACCGGAAAATTGTCCGTTGTGCAAAGAAGGAATACCGGTAGTAAAACCAGGAAGTAGGAGTATAAAATAGAACTGCATGGATACAGCTTCATATATGGATAAAGATTGTGTTTTGTAGGGACACCATATATGGTGTCCGAAGCCCGTCAATTTGTAGACGGACGCCATGTATGGCGTCCCTACAAATGCAGCATATATAATTACTACTATACGAGTGACATATATTTATTTACAGCAAATACGATCTAGCCTATGTAGGGATGAATTGTGTTCACCCGCAAAATCTCAAATATTAGTAATTTAAGTTGACGACAGTAACAATGTTGGCCCTATTCACTCGTTATCCAAATCTTTTACCATCACCACATGCGGAATATTCTCTTCCATGAAAACATCCGAAACAGTCTTATAACCCATCTTTTCATAAAATTCTTTTGCTTGAATCTGACCGTGTAATTTCACTTTGGCGATTCCTTTTTCTTCTGCAATATCTTCCAAGGCATGAACTATCCTTTTACCAATACCGAATTTGCGGTAGGGCTTTAATACGCAAATTCTTTCCAGTTTCCCAACACCGTCAACAACTCTGAATCTTCCCGTACCAACAGGTATTTCATTGTAATAAACCAAAACATGCTCACACTGTCCGTTAAGATTATCATATTGGTCAAATTCATGTTCTTGTGGCACGCTTTGTTCCTTAACAAAAACTTCTTTTCTTACATTTAAAGCTTTTTTTAAATCATGTTGTTCGGTAATTCTTATTAATTTCATTCAATTCGCCCTTTCCAAGTTGAATTAGTAAAGTAAATTTTCATCAGGATATTTTATCAACAAATTAATAAAATTAAGTATATCACAATTTTCTACCGTCAGCCAACCCAAAAATCAAAAAATCAACCGAATTGACACCGATTAAATAAAATGTTATAATGATTAAATCTTAGCTAGCTAATTATTAACTAACTAACTAACTGCAATTTTATCGAAAGGTGGCGAAAAACCGAAAAATATGGATAATCATTATGAAAATGAAATCAGTAATAAAGTAATTATTCATCAGCTCATTAGTTTTGCGATGAAGCATAGAAAAATTATGCAAAGTTATCTGGATGAAACAGGTGTCTACCATTCGCAACATCGATTATTGATAAAAATTGCCCATACCTCAAATGCTTCCCAAAAGGATATTGCTGAATCCATGGATGTATCTGCGGCAACCATAGCGGTATCACTGAAGAAATTAGAAAAAGGCGGCTATATCAAAAAAGAAATTGCTGAAGGGGATAACCGACTGAATCAAATTACCATTACAGAGAAAGGAAAAAAAGTAGTTGAACAGAGCAAACAGATTTTTGGATTAACCGACCAAAAGGTTTTCGAAGGGTTTACCGAAGAAGAAAAATTGACTTTATTTGTTTTATTGAAAAAACTGAATGCCAATTTAAATAAAATGGAAAATGAAATAAAACTAAAGAAATGAAAGGGTATCAGACAATGAAACGTTACTGGAAATATGCAAAACCGTATTTATCGGCATTTATTATCGGACCCATTCTTATGATTATGGAAGTGATCGGTGAAGTAACGATGCCTCTGTTATTAAGCAAAATTATTGATTATGGGGTAAACGGCGGCAGAGGAGTTTCTTATATCATAGCAATGGGTATCACCATGGTAATCACGGCACTGTGTATGATGGCAAGCGGGATCGGAGGAGCTTATTTTGCCATTAAGGCTTCCTCAGGATTTGCAAATGACTTGAGAAAGGATATGTTCAATACCATTCAAAAATTTTCTTTTGCCAATATTGATCAATATACCACGGGGTCTTTAATTACGCGGTTAACCAATGATATTACCCAGATACAGAACATGATTCAGATGATGATGAGAATGGCTTTAAGGGCACCTGGTATGCTTATCGGTGCGATTATTATGGCTTTTTCATTAAATCCGAAGCTGGCATTGGTTATTTTGTGCGTAATTCCCTTGTTGGCCATCACACTTTATTTTATTATGAAAACTGCTTTTCCTCGGTTCAGAATTATGCAGAAGAAACTGGATGTATTGAATACGGTTACCCAGGAAAATTTAACAAATATCCGAGTAGTAAAATCATTTGTCAGGGAAAACCATGAAGAAGATAAGTTTACAAAGGCCAACATGGACCTAAAAGACAGTACAATAAGTGCAATGAAGGTTGTTATTTTTACCATGCCGGTTATGACACTGGCCATGAATATCACCACACTGGCTGTTGTGTGGTTTGGCGGGAAGCAGATTATAATAGGCAGCATGACTACCGGTGTTCTCACTGCATTTGTAAACTATGTTGTACAGATACTCATGTCTCTGATGATGGTTTCCATGATTATTCTAAACAGTTCCAGAGCTCTTGCATCTGTAAAACGTATTCATGAAGTTCTTTGTACGGAAATTGATATAACCGATGAAAATGCTTCAAAAAAGGATGTTACGGTTCAATACGGCAAAGTGGAATTCAAAGGCGTTTACTTTAAGTATTACAAAAACAATGAAAAATGGGTTCTTGAAAATATTAATTTGGTATTAAATCCGGGAGAAACAATAGGTATCATCGGTTCAACCGGCAGCGGAAAGTCAAGTCTTGTTCAACTCATTCCAAGATTATATGATGTAGACCGAGGAGAAGTACTGGTTGATGATGTAAACGTAAAAGATTACTCGCTGCAGAACCTTCGCAGCGGAGTAGGCATTGTGCTTCAAAAAAATATTTTGTTTTCCGGAAGTATCATGGAAAACTTAAAATGGGGCAATGAAAATGCAGACGAAAGTACCATCTACAAATATGCAAAATATGCCCAGGCGCATGATTTTATCACCTCTTTCAAAGACGGCTATGAAACTGAACTTGGACAAGGCGGTGTTAATGTTTCGGGCGGACAAAAGCAAAGATTATGTATTGCCAGAACACTGTTGAAAAAACCTAAGATCTTGATTTTGGATGACAGTACCAGTGCAGTGGATACTGCAACCGAAGCAAAGATTAGGGAAAGTTTAAAAAATGAACTGAAAGATACTACGAAAATTATTATTGCACAAAGGATTTCTTCTGTAATTAATGCGGATAAAATTATTGTTTTGGATGACGGAAAGATTGTCGGCATAGGTTCTCACGAGGAATTAATGCAAAGCTGTGAAACATACACAGAGATTTATTACTCACAAATGGATAAGAAGGTGACCGCATAATGAGCCATATTAGTGAAAAAAGAAAAGAAGAACTATTACGCAGATATGGAAGTAAGGCAGAGAATACTTTTGGAGGCCCCGGAGGAATAAAAGCAGGCGTTCCAAGGATGATGAGACCCGGCGGCCCCGGAAGGCCGGGAGGCCGTTATGGCATCATGATGGGCGGTAAACCGAAAAATGCATCTGCCACAGTTAACAGGCTGCTTGCTTATATTGGACGTGATAAAATCAAAATACTGTTTGTTTTTGCTTGCGTACTGGGAGGTACTTTGGCTAATTTGAGCGGTACTTATATTTTAAGACCCATCATCAATAATTTGGTACTGGTGGACCGAACCGCTAAGGAAAAATTAACCAATCTCATGCTGGGGATATTGGTTATGGCAGGCATCTATTTTATCGGTGTTTTGTGTAACTACTTGCAGCAGAGAATTATGATAGGGGTATCCCAGAATGCACTGATTCGAATTAGGAAAGAATTATTCGGCAAGATTCAAAAACTTCCGGTGAAATATCATGATACCCATACCCATGGTGATTTAATGAGCCGTTTTACCAATGACCTTGATTCGGTAGGTGAAATGCTCAATCATACCTTGTCCCAGATTTTTTCAGGGGTTCTTAACTTGACTGGTACCTTAATACTGATGTTTGTTACCAATTGGATTCTGGCATTGGTTATTATGATAACGATCCCTTTGTTGATCTACACAGCTAACATGCTGGGAAAGCAAAGCAAGAAATATTATAAAGGCCAGCAGCAGGCACTTGGTGCGGTGAATGGTTATATTGAAGAAACCGTCACCGGTCAGAAGGTTATAAAAGTATTCTGCCATGAAGCAACCGCTATGGAAGAATTCGCTTTACTCAGCGATGATTTGCGTAAAAAACAAATTAAGGCACAGTTTTTTGGCGGCATTATGGGACCTGTTATGGGTAATTTAGGTCAAATAAGTTATTCGCTGTCTGCAACGGTGGGTGGTATTCTGTGCCTGACGACAAATTTTGATATCGGCGGTCTTACAATATTTACCAACTATGCAAGACATTTTTCCAGGCCGATTAGTGAATTATCCATGCAAATGAATACCATTTTCTCTGCATTGGCAGGAGCAGAACGAGTATTTGAGGTCATGGATGAAACACCTGAAGCACCGGATCCTGCGGATGCCATTGAAATTTGTGCCGAATCCAATCAAGTGGAAGGCGCGCAGTTAATAAAAGGGGAAGTAACACTGAAGAATGTGACGTTTGGTTATATTCCCAATAAGCCTGTAATCAAAAGTATTCATGTAACGGCCAAGCCCGGCCAGAAAATTGCCTTTGTCGGGTCAACCGGTGCCGGAAAGACAACCATCACAAATCTGATTAACAGGTTTTATGAAATTGAAGAAGGAGACATTTTCATTGACGGTATCAATATTAAAAGTATCAAGAAAGATTCATTAAGAAACAACATTGCCATGGTACTTCAGGACACTCATTTATTCTCCGGTACAGTCAGAGAGAACATTCGATACGGACGTCTTGATGCAACGGATGAAGAAGTGATCACCGCTGCTAAAATGGCAAGTGCTCATTCCTTTATTGAAAAATTACCTAACGGATATGATACGGTGCTGGAAGGTGACGGCGCTAACTTAAGCCAAGGTGAACGTCAGCTTCTGAATATTGCGCGAGCGGCTATTTCAAAAGCTCCTATTTTGATTCTTGATGAAGCTACCAGTTCGGTTGACACAAGAACTGAAAAGCTAATTGAACGCGGTATGGATCAATTAATGAAAAACAGAACTACCTTTGTCATTGCACATAGACTGTCTACCGTTCGAAATGCCAATTTAATTATTGTATTGGAACATGGCAATATTATAGAACAGGGTACCCATGAAGAACTTCTTGCCATGAAGGGGAGGTATTATCAACTTTATACCGGGGCAATTGAGTTAGATTAAGGAATTTTGTCAATTTTTAATATTCCATATAATGAAGCATGTTCGTATATTCATAAGCTGTATTCATTGTAAGGGTCGGCTTCTGCGCCGACCCGTTTTATGTCTTTTGCGACAGTTCCCTTATTTATAAAGTTACTGCAGATAATTGTATATAATTACAGCGGCTTGTGCTCTTGTTAAATGATTTTTCGGGTAGAAGTATTCACTGTTGGCATTTACGATTCCCAATCCGGCTGCTATGGTTACATAACCGATTAAATCGGGGTTGATTTGTTCCACATCCTTAAATGAGCAGTTGAAGATTCCCTTAATATTTGCAACTTTGTCATATTTGAGCGCTCTTATAATGAACTTCATGGCGTCCTCTCTGGTAATGAACGAATCGGGAGATTTTTCATTTTCTTTTACAATTCCCTCTCTCATCAAATAGGAATATACCTGTTCAATTAACTTATCTCTATTATCCATAGGATAGATTTGATATTGATTGAGTGTTTTGGCTAGGAGAACAAAAAAGTCCAACTGAGTAATATTTTCATCCGGTCGAAACTCCGGTTCTTCAAAAGAGATTCCCAGTTCAGCCAACGTATTAATATAGTTTTCGGCAAAATGTCCTTCTATATCCGTATATTGAACGGCCTTCTTTTCTTTGAACGGTTTGCCGCTATAATCTAAAATAATACCTGAATTTGCATCAAGTATTACCGGTTTTCCCGGTTTTTCGGAATAAACCAGTTTGATTTCGGGCTTAACGGTTGTTGGCGGTACAGGCATAACTTTGTAATTATTGGCATAACTTGATCTATATTGAAGTTCAATACCAATATCGGAAAACATGATTTCGTAAATCTTTTCCGGTTCCATAACGTTTGCAGCCGATGCAAATTCAGCGTCAAACCAGTTCATATCAAAGCTTGTGATTTTTCCTGTAACGGCATTAAAACCTACAGTAAATCCATTGGACGGGAATGGAATATCATTTACTTTTCGAATATAGTAAAAATTGAAATATTCCGGTTTTTCATCCTCAGCAGTAATCCTGTATACAGGCTGGTAGTTTTCATCATATACTGTCTGATGAAAAGTATTTGGTTTAAATTCCTTTAAAAATTTTTCTACTTCAGTTCTTGCCGAATCTTTATCAAATTTTACTTTAGCATTTTCTTCATAGGGAGTATCGACGTAGAAGTTTTGAATTTCACCTGTTTTTGCATTGACGGTTACCGTCACATTTCTGTATTTGTCGGTTTTATCTTTCTTTGCATCTCGGTTATTAAAGTAGAGATGCCATGCATAGCTTTCGTTGTTCATGTATCCAAATAGATTTGCACCGGTAAGTTTATATTCATTGGTCAGTTCCAGGTATTTAAAGTCTCTGGCTGTTTTTTCCGCCTTTTCTTGTGATAACAGGTTGCCGGCTTCTTTTACCGCATTCATTTCTTCAGGTGAAAGGACAACTTCATTTGCCGTATAATCCGCAGCTGTTGACATCATTTGTTTTTCGGCTATTCCGCGTCCACCAAGTGGTATAAAACCATCAGAAGCTAAATCAATTTTCTCACCTGTAAATGCATCAATGTAATAGTTGCCGCTATGGACGGGGGTATAAACTAAATAAGTATTTAATTTTTTGCCTTCATATGTATATTTATAAATTAGATGTAGCCCTAATTTTTCTTTGTAGGCTTTTTGAGCATCTTCCGGTGAAATAATATTTTCGGGTTTCGGAAATTCAACATCTTCCGTCCAGTTGCAATAGTACGATTGAACTTCGCCGGTTTGTGGATTGATTTGTATTTCGACGGTGTTTTCATAAAAAGGTATGTTATTCACCGTTCGAATGTATTCAATGCGATAAGGAATATCCATGAGAGGGGTTTCATGATTATCAACAAACTTCAGTTGGTCAGCATATTCCGGATTAATTCTTTTTATAAATCCTTCCGCAATGCTTTTTGCTTCTTGTTTGCTTATTTTAGGAAACTTGCTTTCCGGGTTGCTGTAAGGTTTGTAATAATAATAGTTTAATATGGTTCCTTTATCCGTAATACTGACATTTACATTTCCTTTATTATCATCTTTACTGCTCCAATTTAGATACCATATTTTTCTTTCGCCTTCGTTGCTCATGTTATAATTGAATTCTTCAAAAGTATCGGGGATGTCCAGTTTTGCACGTGCAATTTTTATGATTTCTTCCAATTCTTTATCATTTTGTGCATAAGACCGGATTGGTATAGAAACAGCCATCATGAATAAAAACACAGATAAGAATAATGCGGTTATCTTTTTCATTGTAACAACTCCTTTTTTTAGTAATTATTGTAGTTTACATTTTGTTTAGACGGTGTTCTATGAAAAAAAGTTCCACGGGATATGATAAAATTTTAAACGAGTTTACAAAACATTAAAGATTTGTTCATAAAATATACACAATTTTTTATTAAAATTTTATTTAAATAATGTAAAATTATATTATAATATGTATATGTAAGTAGTATAAAAATAAATAAATGAATAAGTTGCATGGAAATCATTATGCATATGAAGGGAGCGCTTTTGAATTTTTATAACGGTAAAGGGGGAAAAATTCAAATGGGAAAAATGGAAAAGGTAAAAGCTTTTTTATCCGGCAAGGTTATAAAAATCGGTCTTATTATCCTTATTATTGCCGGTGTCGCTTATGGTGGATATGAGGTCTATAGCAAGATAGCTAAATCCAAATCTTCTCAAAATGTCGCTCAGGAAACCACAACGAGGGTTATACGGGGAGATCTTGAAGTCAAAATATCCGGAACGGGAACGGTTGAACCGATCGAACGGTATGATATTGTTCCTTTGGTAAAGGGTACTATTATCAGCGCTCCGTATGAAGAAGGAATGCAGGTTAAAAAAGGGGACGTTCTTTATAAGATTGATGACAGTGATATTTCATTTGAGATTGAAAAGGATCGCAATAATATAGAAAAAACAAAACTTCAAAATAAGGAAACCCTTGAAAATATTAAAAATTTACAAATTTATGCCCCTTGTGACGGTAAAATTACTAATTTTACTTTGAAAGTGGGAGATCAAGTAGGAAATAACAGTAAAGTGGCTGATATTATCAATGACAGACAGCTTAAAGCTATGGTTTCTTTTACAGGTTCTCAAATTCAACAAATACATATAGGTCAGCAGGCACAATTAACTATTCCGGAATTAATGATACAAGTAGATGGAAAGGTGACAGATATTAATTATACATCAAAAGCAGGTCCAAATGGAACAGTTTTATATGATGTGGAAATAACCATTGATAATCCTGATGCTCTTACTGCGGGAATGCAGGTGCATGGTGTTATAAAAGGGAATGAAGGAGAAATTAAGTCTCCTATTCCAGCTGTTCTTCAAAATGTTCAGGAAGAAACCATTAATGCAAAAACCAGCGGAACAGTCAAAGCAATTTATGTAAAAAATGATACATTAGTAAAAGCCGGCGACAAAATTATGGAGCTTGAAAACGAAAATTTATTTATTACAAAAACTACAAACGAAATGAATCTGAGAGACCAACAGTTGTCGTTGGAATCGAAATTGGAGCAGCTTAAGAACTATAATATTACCTCGCCTATAGACGGAGTGGTGATAGCCAAATACTACAAAGCAGGCGATAATCTTAGCAATTCCAATAACAGCAGTAATATTTTAATGACGGTAGCCGATATGTCCAAAATGGTTTTTACCATTGCAGTGGATGAATTGGACATTGCAAAAATGCAAATAGGACAAAAAGTTGATGTAACTGCTGATGCGCTGCCGGGTGCGCAGTTTGAAGGGAAAATCACCAATATCCCTGCGGAAGGAACTTCTCAAAACGGAGTGACAACCTATAATGTACAGGTTACCATTGCCGAACCCGGAGAGTTACGACCCGGAATGAATGTAAATGCGGAAGTCATTGTACAAAGTAAGCAAAATGTGTTGCAGCTTCCTATAGCGGCAGTGACCAAAGTGGGAAATAAATATTTTGTGAATGTGCCTGAAACGGTTTCAGAGGATGGAAAAAATGATTTTCCGATGAAACGTGAACAAACCGGTGAAAATACTCAAAGAAGAATGATGAATAATCAGGAAAACAAAGGCGATAATTCTAATCAGCAAAGGAGAACGGAATTTAATGCCGGGGAAAACTCACCGCAAAGAAGGACGGAATCTAATACCGGGGAAAACTTACCGCAAAGGAGGACGGAGTCTAATGCCGGGGAAAATTCACCGCAAAATGCCATGCCGCCCAATATGCAGGCAGGTTCTCAACGTGCGCCACGCGGTAATAACAGGAATATGCCAAACGTATCCGGGAAAAAGAGACCTGTAGAAGTTGAAGTCGGAATTAATAATGACGAGTATATTGAAATTGTAAGCGGTCTAAAGGAAGGAGACATTGTATACGTGCCTACGGCTTCCCGTTCAAATACCAATTCCAATATGCCTGGATTCGGAATGCCGGGTGGTGGTATGCCTGGTGGCATGCGAGGTGGTGTGCCTGGTGGTATGCCCGGTGGCAGCGGTAGAACTCAAACGGGTGGTAACAGACAGCGTTAACGGGAATGATAGAGGTGAAGGCATATGATTAAAATCAATAACATGTATAAAATTTATAAGATGGGTGCCAATGAAGTACGTGCTTTGAACGGTGTGTCGCTTCACATAAAGCCGAATGAATTTGTATCCATTATCGGCCCTTCCGGTTCAGGAAAGTCAACCCTAATGAATATGATTGGCTGTTTGGATACCCCCACCTCCGGAGAATATTATCTTGACGGGCGTGAAGTTAGTAAATTAAAGGATGATGCCCTTGCAGAAATACGGAATCGAAAAATCGGATTCATATTTCAACAGTTTAATTTGTTGCCTAAGCTTACTGCCATTGAAAATGTGGAACTGCCTCTTATTTATATGGGAATAGGAAAAAAAGAAAGGAAAAAAATGGCTGCCGAAGCCTTGGAGCATGTAGGATTGGGTGACAGAATGCATCACAAGCCGTCCGAATTGTCCGGCGGACAGCAACAGAGAGTGGCCATTGCCAGAGCGCTTGCCAGTAGACCCCCTATTATATTGGCAGATGAGCCCACGGGAGCACTTGATTCAAAATCAGGTATGGAAATTATGAAAATGCTACATGAGCTTCATGAGGAAGGAAAAACCATTGTATTGATTACTCATGATAATAATATTGCTAAGCAGGCGGAAAGAATTATTCGTATACAGGACGGGCAAATCGTTGATGAAGGTAGGGTGGTGGCTTAATGAGTTGGATACAGGCGTTTAAAATGGCACTGAAAAGTATAGCCTCCAATAAGATCCGGACGGCACTGACCATGCTTGGAATTATTATCGGCGTAAGTGCCGTTATTGTCATGGTTAGCATTGTACAAGGTCAGACCAAACAGATTACCGAACAGTTACAGAATATGGGAACGAATTTAATTAATTTATCCATTGTCGGCAGAGGCAGTACCAGAAGGATAAAGGAAGATGATTTATTTAAATTTGCTGAAGCCAACAGCGATATCATAGAATGTATTGCACCAAGTATTACCGGTTCGGTTACCGTGAAAGCAGGAAATAAAAATGTGACTACGTCCCTTGAGGGGACCAATGAAGCATATGAAACAGTCCGTAATACCAAAGTCCAAGAAGGACGATTTATCAACGCATTGGATGTCGAAAGAAGGCAAAAGGTTGCATTAATAGGCACATATATTCAAAAGGAGTTATTTGATTCGGTAAATCCTATAGGGCAGCAGATTAAAATCAACGGCGACATTTATACCGTGGTGGGAGTTCTTGAAGCAAAGTCCAATAGTAGTGCTCAGTCTGCCGATGACAAGGTTATAATTCCATATACAACCGCCAAACGGCTTCTTAGAAATGCAATTGTGAGTTCTTATTCCGTACAGGCTAAAACGCCTGAAACGGTAGAAGCGGCAATGACAGCATTACAAAACTTTTTATATAAGATTTTCAATAATGATAATTTGTTCCGCATCTTTAACCAGGCAGATATGTTGGAACGTGTAAATGAAACGACGCGATCCATGGCTTTAATGTTAGGCGGTATTGCAGGGATTTCTCTTTTGGTTGGCGGAATCGGAATTATGAATATTATGCTGGTTTCGGTGACTGAACGGACAAGGGAAATCGGAATCCGAAAGGCTATCGGTGCCAAGAGAAGGAATATATTGACACAGTTTTTAATTGAAGCAATTGTTGTCAGTTGTTTGGGAGGAATCGTAGGAATACTGTTTGGTATCGTTTTGACTTATGTAGTTGGGAATGCTATTTCTATACCATCCAGTCCTTCTGTGGTTACCATGTTGATTTCTTTTTTCTTTTCCGTTTTTGTCGGAATATTCTTTGGTTACTACCCGGCCAGCAAGGCGTCCAAGCTCAATCCTATTGAAGCCCTAAGGGTAGAGTGATACACAATGGAGTAATAATATTTGCTTATTTTGCGGGCGACCAAGGTCGCCCCTACGATAGGATGTATGCTATGGGTAGATTATATGCAATCGAATAATACGCAATAATGTAGGAGCACCATACATGGTGTCCGAAATTGGCATATTCATATGCGGACGCCATATATGGCGTCCCTACAAATGAGATATCAATTGTTGTAGAGGTGGACATCAATTTTTATAGGGGCGAATATCAATTTTTGTAGGGGCGAATATCAATTTTTGTAGGGGCGAATATCAATTTTTGTAGGGGCGACCTGTGGTCGCCCGGAGATTATACTAACGAAAGGATTGGTAAAGATGAAAATAACCAAGCTTATAGCGTTTCATTTAATATTGACATTATTAATAAGTACTTTTTCGTATATGGTATATGCTGATTATTCCGATGTGCCTTCGGATGCAATTTATAAGGAGGCTGTGGACAGGCTTTCCGCTTTTGGTATCATCAGCGGAGATGCCGGCGGAATGTTTCATCCTTCAGACATACTGACCAGAGCCGAATTTGCAAAAATTGCGGTAAGTGCCGCTGGTTTGCAAAAGCAGGCTTTGTCTAAGGCAGGAGTAAGTTTATATAGTGATGTGCAACCGTGGCATTGGGCTTCGGGATATATTAATATGGCAGCGGAACAAGGATTTCTTACAGGCTTCGGGAACGGAAATTTTAGGCCGGATGACCAGATAACGTATGCACAGGTTATAACGGTTCTTTTAAAAATGTTGGGCTATACCAATGAAAATTTAGGTGGCATATGGCCGTATAATTTTATTGAACAGGCCAAAGCACTTAACATTACTGACGGAATTCAGTTCCAATCTACAGATGTAGTTCCAAGGGGAATTGCTGCGTTATTGTTAGATAGGACGTTGTTTGAAGAAGTGGTGTCGTCATCAGGGAGTACGTCGTCAGGAAGTGCATCATCAGGAAATACCTCATCAGGGAGCACATCGTCAGGAAGTGCACCGACAGGAAGGAATACATCAAAAATTACTTTATTGGAAAAGTCGGGTTTAGGTACCATTCAAGAGTGCATTATCACTGCCACTCATGGAACGGATTCCAGTGTTTCTCTAGGAAGGGTGAAAACGGATATCAATGAATATACCACTTCCATTGGAAGCTTAGATGAATATATCGGCAAAAAAGTAAAAATTATCCTTAATGAAGAAAATAAGATTGTTGGGATTATTGAAAAAGAACAAAGTTTAGAAAGGATTATGGTGAAAAGTGTTGCAGGCAATGAGATCAGTGTACTTGGTTCTTTGATAATCACCTTGCCTGAAAATATACCTATGTATTATCATGGAGAAAAGGGAACGTTTTCCTCCAATAAGCAAAATATTTCTCTTGGTTCCGTGATTATTCTGTCAGGTGCCTTTAAAGGCAGCTATGATTATGCAATTTTGTTGGACCCTGAGTTGGAAGGTCCGATTACCGTAACACGTGATGTACAAAAAGATGATGAGTATATTCAAAATATTGATATATGCAATAAAGAAAATATTCAGGTTATTCGTAACGGTGAAAATGCCTTGCTTACGGACATAAAGGCATATGATATTTTATACGTGTTGAAAAATCCTCCGGATAATATTCAAAGGTTGTTTGTTTATGATAAAAAAATTACCGGCGTATATGAAGAAGCGCTGCCTTCCAAAGCATTTGTCAATAAAATCATTGTTTCAGGGCAAGAAATAGAAGTAGAAACACAAAAGGCCGTTTCTAAATTGGATGAAAGTCCTGGAGCATATAAAATAGATGACCGAATTACCGTTTTGACGGGACGAAACGGCAAAGCGGTGGATGTAGTCGATATCAATGCTTCGGATGTATCGAACTTTGCAGTAGTTATTAATGCAAGACAAGATGTTTCAGTGAAAGAAGAAGAGAAAGGAAAAAGGGAGTATTATGTTACTTTGTTTAAAACCGACGGTACCACTCAGGAATATAAAGCGGATAAGGAATATGAAAGGTATAAGGGAGAACTGGTTACATTCGATTTTGTGAACGGATATGTTTCTCTGAAAAGGGTTGCTTATAGCCCCATTAGCGGTGAGATTAACAGAGTGGACGGAATGATTGGTGACTATTGGTTGGCCAAGGAGCCGGTTATATTTGATTTGATTAATAACCCTGCCAATGGAGATGCAGTTGTGAAGAAGGTTAAATTATCGGATTTATTATCCTTGAAACGACTGTGGACAAGTGATGTTATTCATGCAGAAAGGCGTAATGCTTTCGGCGATATACAACTTTTATATCTTAATAACGCAACCTATAGCACGTACCAATATGGAATCGTAACTGATATTGACGATTCAAGTAATGACAGGGTTATTCGTTGTAGTTATACATTGGATATTAAAGGAAAAGAATATAAGTTCAATAATTTAAATGTAAAATTTCCTGTTGGAGAAAGACAACCTGTAGCAGTTGACACTAACGGTAATTCAATTAACAGGATGGTTCCGTTAATCAAAATTGAAACTTCCGGAAAAGTGGAAGCTTATGATCAGGAAAGAATCAAAGTAGACGGTAAGATTTACAAATTAGGAGAAGAAGTACAGGTTTATAAAAAACAGAATGTATTTAATATGGTACCTGTATCCTTGAACGAGCTTACTGCCGATAAATCACAACGGGTAACTCTATATACCGAGAGAAGTCCGGAAAGCGGCGGGAAAATCAGAATTATTGTGATTCAATAAAAGCACTTGCCTAGGCAGGTGCTTTTCTATTATATATATTAATACTAAAATTATTTTTGTATATTATAAAATGGTTAATTAGTGTAGATAGGGGTATTAATAAATTATAGAATATATAGACAAGCTTTTTTAGGTAACTGTATTCGTCTTCAAAAAAGGAGTGGGGGCGAACAGTGTTCGTTTGATTTATATTAAGAGGGTGATATTGTTGTCAGATAAAGTAACAGGAAGGATTCATTCCGTTGAAACCTTTGGTACCGTTGACGGACCGGGAATAAGGTATGTGGTTTTTATGCAAGGCTGTCCGTTAAGATGTATGTACTGTCATAACCGGGACACTTGGGATGCAAGAGGAGGAAGGGAAGTAACCGTTGAGGAGATTATAGAAGATTTAAAAAAATATTTGGAATTTATTCGTTTTTCCGGTGGCGGTATTACTGTGACAGGCGGGGAGCCGACGTTACAGCCGAAGTTTGTTGCGGAACTTTTTAAGCAATGCAAGGAAATAGGTGTACATACGGCACTGGATACTTCAGGTTTTGCAGATATAAAGAGAGTGGAAGAATTATTGCAGTATACCGATTTGGTTTTACTGGACATCAAACAAATCAACAATGAAAAACATAAGGTTTTAACCGGTGTTGATAATCAGAAAATCCATCATTTTGCCCGTTACCTTTCTGAAAAAGGCATACCTGTCTGGATTCGATATGTATTAGTACCCGGTTATACCGATGATGAAGAGGATTTAAAGCAAACTGCGGAATTCATTAGTACGTTAAATAATGTACAAAGAATTGATGTTCTTCCGTATCATTCCATGGGGGAATATAAATGGGAACAATTGGGCGAGAAATATAGGCTTCACGGTGTGGAGTCGCCTGACAAAAAGCGCGTAGAGTGGGCCAGAAATATTTTGGAGAAAGGATTAAAATAAATATTGATTAAAAAATTTGACACATTTCGTCACTTGAGCTACAATAAATAAGTTAAAAACAAATTTATAAGAATGTTTAGTCATAGAAGAGGTAGAAATGGTATGCAAAAAAGAGATGATGTAAGAAATATAGCCATTATAGCGCATGTTGACCACGGAAAGACAACACTGGTAGATGCTATGCTTAAGCAAAGCGGTATTTTCCGTGAAAATGAACAGGTACAGGAAAGAGTAATGGACTCTAATGATCTGGAGCGGGAAAGAGGAATTACGATACTTTCAAAAAATACTTCTGTATCCTATAACGGTGTTAAGATCAATATTGTAGATACTCCTGGGCATGCGGACTTTGGCGGTGAAGTGGAACGTGTACTAAAAATGGTGGACGGTGTCTTGTTACTGGTGGATGCGTTTGAGGGATGTATGCCTCAGACAAGGTTCGTGCTTCGAAAAGCGCTCAGCTTAAATTTGAAGCCCATTGTTGTTGTGAATAAAATTGACCGCCCGGGAGCAAGACCTTCTGAAGTCATTGATGAAGTACTTGAATTATTTATTGAACTTGGTGCCAATGATGAACAGATAGAATTTCCCGTTGTATACGCATCGGCCAAAAACGGCACTGCAAAGCTTCAGATGGATGAAGAAGGAAAAAATCTGGCCCCCCTTTTCGATAAGATTATAGACAGTGTACCTGCACCGGAAGGTGAAATGGATGCACCTTTGCAGATACTAATTTCCAGTATAGATTATGACGATTATATAGGTAGAATAGGCATTGGAAAAGTGGAGCGCGGAAGGGTAAAAAGCGGGCAGCAGGCCACATTGTGTAAGAAAGACGGAAGTGTAGTAAATGTAAAAATCAGCAAGCTATATCAATTTGAAGGCTTAAAAAGAGTGGAAGTGGAAACCGCTGCATTAGGAGATATTGTGGCAATTTCAGGCATTAGTAATATTAATATCGGAGAAACCATTTGTGATATTGAGCATCCTGAACCACTGCCGTTTGTTGAGATTGATGAACCGACGATTTCCATGACATTTAGTGTAAATAACAGCCCTTTTGCAGGCACGGAAGGCGAGTTTGTTACATCACGGCATTTAAGGGAAAGATTATTTAAAGAGTTGGAGTCCAATGTTAGTTTAAGAGTGGAAGAGACGGATTCTCCGGATTCTTTTAAGGTATCCGGCAGAGGCGAACTTCATCTTTCCATTCTCATTGAAACCATGAGAAGAGAAGGATATGAATTTCAGGTTTCACGTCCTGTGGTAATTAATAAGGAAATTGACGGCCAAATATACGAGCCTATGGAATTATTAATGATTGATGTACCGGAAGAGTTTATGGGGATTGTCATGGAAAAACTTGGTGCAAGAAAGGCTGAACTGGTTAATATGACTTCTGCCAGTTCGGGGTATATGCGGTTGGAGTTTACCATTCCGGCCAGAACATTAATAGGATACCGTTCAGAATTTATGACGGATACTAAAGGGAATGGTATCATGAATCATATATTTCACGGGTATGAGAAATACAGAGGGGATATTTCAACAAGGCAGAGAGGCTCTTTGGTAGCATTTGAAACAGGAGAAGCTACTACTTACGGGTTGTTTAATGCGCAAGAAAGAGGTACATTGTTTATTGTACCGAATACAAAAGTATATGAGGGAATGATTGTGGGAGAAAATTCAAGGCCCGGTGACATTAATGTCAATGTATGTAAAAAGAAGCATGTTACCAACATGAGAGCAGCAGGGTCGGAGGATGCTTTAAAACTAACGACACCGACCGTTTTGAGTTTGGAACAGGCATTAGAGTTTATTGCTGATGATGAATTGCTTGAAGTGACACCGAAGAGTTTACGATTAAGAAAAAAGATATTAAACTCTGAACTCAGGGCAAAAGCAAGAAACAGGTAAAGCAGAGGCGGCCGATGGCCTTAGGGGGGATAATGATGTGGTTCTTTTCAAAGCGGAAAAAGAAAAAAAGAAAGAATAGAAGCTTTATTCGATTAGGTATAGTGTGCATTATTGTTTTTTTATTTGTGGCTACAATACCGTACGTTATGAATAAGTGGCCGGAATTTTTAAAGAATCCGGAGGGAATGATATATAAAGATTTGGAACATAAGGCAATTGAGGTAGTCATCCCTGAAGGCGCTTCTACGCAGGAGATTGCGACAATTTTACGTGATAAAGGAGTTATAAGGCATCCGCTGCTGTTCAGAGTGATATCGAAAATATTAGGTGTGGAAGATAAATATAAGCACGGATTATTTTTACTGGGCTCGTCCATGACTTACGAAGATATTATGTCAGAGCTTCAAAAAGGAGCAGGAAGAAACGGAACGGTACGTTTTACCATTCCTGAGGGATATGAATTGAGGCAAATTGTTCAGAGGTTGTCGGAACAACATTTGATTGATGCGGATAAATTTATGGAGGAAGTAAATAACGGTCAATTCAATTATAAATTTTTAAAAGATGTGCCTAAAAGGGAAAACCGATTAGAAGGATACCTATTTCCGGATACCTATGAAGTATATAAGGATGCTACAGAAAGGGAAATTATCACGAAAATGCTGGACCGGTTTAATGAAATATTTAATGAACAGTATTATCAAAGGGCAAAAGAACTGAATATGTCGATAGATGAAGTGGTAACCCTTGCTTCCATTATTGAGAGAGAAGCAAAGTTAGATGAGGAAAGGCCTCTTGTTTCCGCAGTTTTTCATAATCGGTTAAACAGCAGGGAGTATCCTTTTCTTCAATCATGTGCCACCGTTCAATATATATTGAAAGAAAGAAAGCCTGTATTGTCGGTTGCAGATACGAAAATAGAATCGCCATATAATACTTATCTTCATCCCGGCCTTCCCATAGGCCCTATTGCTTCACCGGGCAAGGCTTCCATCCATGCGGCTTTGTATCCGGAAGATGTGGACTATTTGTTTTTTGTTGCAAACAGTGACGGGAGCCATATTTATTCAAGAACGTATGAGGAGCATTTAGAGGCTATGAAACGGGTAAAATAGGAAATAGGAGTGAAATCGTGAGTATAGAGGAGAATAATATAAATTATGATTATATTACAGACTATATACGAGATATTATTCCTGAACGTACAGGCCTGTTAAAAGAACTGGAACTATATGCGGAAGAGAATCATGTACCCATTGTACAACCTGAAGTGGCACGGTTGCTTTCGGTTTTGGCGAATATGATCAGACCGGAACATATTCTTGAAATCGGAACGGCGATAGGTTATTCTGCCATTTTATTATCGCAAGGATTACAACCGGGAGGAAAAGTAGTGACCATTGAGAGGTATCACAAGATGGTAGAGCTTTCCCGGGAAAATATAAAACGTGCCAATTTAGAACATGTTATAGAGGTTGTAGAAGGTGAGGCGGAAAAAATTTTGCCCAACCTTACGGGTGAGTTTGATTTTATTTTTATGGATGCTGCAAAAGGGCACTATATGGAATTTTTTCATCATTGCATGAGAATGCTGAAGCCAAAGGGTGTCCTGGTTTCTGATAATGTATTGTATAAAGGTATGATAGCTTCGGACAAACTGGTTATCAGAAGGAAAAAGACCATTGTTAAAAGGATGAGAGAATATTTAACCATGCTTTTCAACCACCCCCAATTGGACACGGCTATTATTCCCATAGGTGACGGAGTGGCGATCAGCTATAAAAAGCCGTAGAATAGATTTTGTGCGATGGCATGATGTTAATTTACGAATATTTTTTGATTTTGCGGGTGAACGCTGTTCGCCCTTACATTATGATACTGTTTATATATGGATAAATCGTTATTGGTGTAGGGACACCATAAATGGTGTCCGAAATCGGTATATTCACATGAAAGATGCCATGTATAGCATCTTCACAGTGGTAAAGGAGTGAGCCAAAATATGTTTAATATACAAAAACCTGAACTGCTGGCGCCTGCCGGTAATCTGGAAAAACTGAAAATGGCCATTATATACGGTGCGGATGCGGTTTATTTCGGAGGCGAAGAATATGGGCTTAGAGCAGCTTCAGATAACTTTTCACCGGAAGAAATGAAGGAAGGAATAGAATTTGCACATAGCAGAGGGAAAAAAGCCTATGTAACGGCAAATATTATTCCGCATAATAAAGATTTGGAGGAATTTCCAAAGTTTGTACGAGAGGTTAAGGATATGGGGGCTGATGCCATTATCATATCCGATTTGGGGATGTTTGATATTGTAAAAGAAGTTGCACCTGATATGGAAATTCATATCAGCACACAAGCCAATAATGTAAACTGGAGAAGTGCAATGTCATGGTACAATATGGGAGCTAAAAGAATTGTCGTAGCCAGAGAATTGTCATTAGACGAGATAAAAGAAATTCGAGAAAAAGTACCTGATGACTTGGAAATTGAGGCTTTTGTTCATGGAGCAATGTGTATATCCTATTCAGGACGTTGTTTATTAAGTAATTATATGGCCGGCCGTGATGCCAATAGGGGAGAATGTGCTCATCCTTGCCGATGGAAGTATTATCTGATGGAAGAAAAAAGACCGGGCGAATATATGCCTGTTTATGAAAACGATAGAGGAACGTTTATCTATAATTCAAAGGATTTATGTATGATAGAGCATATTCCGGAACTTGTTCAAAGCGGTATTACAAGCTTTAAAATTGAAGGCCGTGTGAAAAGTGCTTATTATGTGGCAACCGTGGTGAAAGCTTATCGGGAGGCAATCGACTCATACTTTGAATCGCCTGAAAACTATACTTTTTATCCGGAACTTTTAGAAGAGCTTAAAAAGGTAAGTCACAGGGAATATACAACAGGCTTTTATTTTGGAAAACCTACGGGGAAAGATCATGTATATCATACAAGCTCATACATCCGTGAATATGATATTGTAGGTTTGGTATTGGATTATGATGAAAACACGGGTATTGCTACCGTAGAGCAAAGGAACAGGTTTTATACAGGGGATGAAATAGAAATTATACAGCCGGGGAAGCCGTATTTTAAGCAAATCGTTCAGGAAATGAGAAATGAAGAAGGTGAGCTTATAGAAGTGGCACCTCATCCTCAAATGATTTTAAAGTTGCCCGTCCGTCAGCCGGTGGTACCCAATGCAATGATACGAAAAGCCAAATCAAAATAAACGGTGATAATGGAATAACGCACCTATCAGAAGGAAAAAATATTGATATCACTTTCTTTCGGGGGTGCGTTTGTTGTTTGATACAAAAAGAGTCAATTTTATAGTGATATTGATTCTGTTTTTGTTTACCTGTATTATTGGAAAACTGATTTATCTTCAGGTTATCAAAAAAGAGCAACTGACTCTTGAAGTGACAAGCCAGCGTGCTTTAGAAACTCGTTTAAAACCCATTCGTGGCAATATTTATGACAGAAATATGATCCCTTTTACCGAAACAGAGCAAAAGGATTATGCTGTGATTATTCCCAATTTTTTTAGTGATTTTCAGTGGGTATCGGGCATGCTGTCAAAGTTTACGGATTACAGTGCAGAAGAAATCCATGGAATGCTTACAGAAGGCAAACCTGTGGTTCTTATGCTGAATGACAGTTATACGGATTCTGTGGACGCTCAATTACAAGTTCCGGGAATAGAAGTCGTCAAATTAGGTGTGCGATATGGAGAACATTCTCTTGCCAGGCATGTGATTGGTTATATCAATCATATGGATAATTCAGGTTATACGGGGATTGAAAAAGCATTTGACCGTTATCTTGCTACCGATAAGTACCAGGCAATCGGTATGATCAGTGACGCATCAAAACGCTCCATACCGGGATTGGGTTATAAAATTGTTAATGGCTTAAATGAGAGCCATAATGTGGGCGTGCGTTTAACTCTGGATTATCATATACAAAAAATTGTTGAAGAAGTGATGGATAGGCAGATCAGAAGTGGGGCGGTTATTGTAACGGATGTTACAACAGGCAATATTGTTGCACTGGCAAGCAGGCCCAATTATTCACAAAACCATGTGGCGGAGTATTTAAATCATACCGGAGACGAATTAATGAACAAGGCGTTTTTTGCTTATGATGCCGGCTCTGTTTTTAAAATTGTCGTGTCAGCAGCGGCTTTGGAAAATAATATTGTAAATTTTGACACTCCTTTTCAATGTAACGGCTTTGTTGATGTTGACGGCATGGCATTTGCCTGTCATAAAACGGAAGGTCACGGTTCACTGAATTTTCTTCAAGGTTTTTCGCAATCTTGTAATCCGGTCTTTATTCATACCGGTTTAAACTTAGGGTATAACACCATTATTCGCATGGCTAAAAGATTTGGCTTTGGAATGTCTCTTGAGTTGTATGACGGTATGCAGCAGCAATCCGGCAATATTCCTGAAAAGAAGTATACGTCTTCCAGAGAAATCGCCAATATTTCAATTGGACAGGGAGAAATTCTTGTGACACCTCTACAAGTAGTTGACATGATTACTGCCATAGCCAATAACGGAGTGCGCAAAAAATTGAATTTGGTGGACGCTGTTGTGACGAATGAAGGGAATATTGTTAAAATTATCCGCAGGGAAGAGGATTCCAGGGTAATATCTGAAGAAGTTGCAAAAAAAATTCAAACTATGATGCATGAAGCCACTATTTCGGGAACAGGGAAAAATGCAAATCTTGATGAATATGGCGGTGCTGCAGGAAAAACCGGTAGTGCGGAAACAGGTTGGATTGTAAACGGAGAAACAAAAGTTCACGCCTGGTTTGCGGGATTTTTTCCGGTGAATCAGCCTAAGTATGCAGCAGTAGTATTTGTGGAAAACGGACGTCAGGGGGGCACGGCTGCCGCTCCTGTATTTAAGGAGATTGGGGAGAAAATTCTTGACATGTATTAAGCGGTAAAGTAAAATTGATACAAAATGATATCAATATGTATCAATAAAAGGATGATTAATTATGGATTTTACGGAAAAAACCATTAGTAGTGAAAGAATATTTTCAGGTAGAGTCATTAATTTGAGGGTGGATACGGTGCAGACTCCGGGCGGTGGGAATGCAACCCGTGAAATTGTGGAACATCCGGGTGGAGTAGGCGTGATACCGATTAATGAGAACAATGAAGTGTTAATGGTAAGGCAATTTCGGAAGCCCGTAGAAGACATTTGTCTGGAAATTCCCGCAGGGAAGTTGAATGCCGGGGAAGATCCGTTGGAATGTGGCATACGGGAACTGGAAGAAGAAACAGGATATAAGGCAAAAAATGTACAGTCCTTGGGGAACTTTTATACCACACCGGGGTTTAGTAATGAGGTGTTACATATCTATATGGCCACAGGGCTGTATAAAGGCGAATTAAATCCGGACGAAGATGAATTTATACAGGTGGAAGCCATTCCTCTTGATAAACTGCATGATATGGTCATGAACGGAGAAATTCGTGATGCTAAAAGTATTATAGCGATCCTTAAGGCTTATGAATTGGTGAAAGCTCAGAAGTAGTTGAAAGATGTTTATTTAATTTTAAGTCTACATTTACTGTAGGGACACCATACATGGTGTCCGAAACAGTACAATCATACGCGGACGCCATACATGGTGTCCCTACCGAACAGTATTGACGGATGACCATAGGCAATGTCGTCAGCTTATCAAACCATATAATGGATACATGTTCATATATCAATAAATTCTTTTATTCATATATGAACATGTATCCATTATATAATCCTTTAAGTTGACGACATTGTTTTAGCTTTAACCAATTTTGAAACGTTCCCTACAAAATTATAACTTTGCACATAATATTCATATTTAAAAAGGGAGGAAAGGACAGGCTTGTCAATAAACATTGTGACCGGTCCGGTACCGTTTTCCCCGTATTTTCTTTGAACACGTGTGGTAAACATTTTCTTATGATTGCGGTAGACATGATAGCCGCAGATGCCTGCCGTATCATTAGGGTGGTTCCATGTAATGATATTTTCATTATTTTTATGGACCACTTTTACATTTACGGGCGGAGAAGGAGTGAGATTGGGCAAATGGCCGTTTTTTACATATTTTAGATACATTTGATGATAGCCCGGATCAATGTTGTTGGGGCTATAATAATGACTATAGGCAAAAGTGATAAAGTTGCTTACATATTTACTTTCAATTCTCAATTGTTTGATAAATCGTTTTAACGGTGCGCTGGACCAATTTTTATGATCAAAATTTTCTACATTTCCCCAAAATAACAGTCCCGGTTTGGCATCCACGGCTTTTTTCAGTTCTTTAAACCAATGGTCCAGATGCCTAAGTCTCAGTCCTCCTCCGCCGATACAATCCTGCGGACAAAAGATGTCTCCTTTTTTTAGATTTGTGTTGTTGAAGACATAACTCCAATTTTTTGCATATCCTCTGGCAGTAGAAAGCAAAAAATTCATATAAGGAGACAACATGATAGGTAGTCGAATATGATGTTTCTCCATAAAGTCCAAATTAATATTCAGTGCGTTGGCCAGCATCGCAAAATGTTTTTTGGTACGAAAGCGTCCATTATCCACTTCGTATACCCAATACCAGCCGAAAAAAGCATTTTTATATTTTGGATAGTAGTTGTGATATAATTCATAAGCCACTTTATTTCCGATTTCCATTTGAGAGTACAACCAGGTTGAATCCTTGGTAGACTTTTTCCACCAGTCTTCGTTAAAATGGATGCCGAGGAAGACTTTCATTCCGGTTTTTTGTGCATTTCTAAGACAGTAGTCTACAATATCATGTGGAATATTTTCCATTTCAAATTCAGGGTAATGTGTGTTATAGATTGTTTTGGTAACAGTGCCTCGAGTAGTGGAACATGTCGATATAACGACATAATGCATTCCTGCCTCTTTAAGGACGGCAAATTCACTGAGCCAATCCGAATTATCCCAACTTGAAGCCATATCCCATTGAATAAAACTGCCGTCAACCATTGGGTACGGCTTATTTTGACAGTTCATAATGTCCCTCCATGAATCAGAGTGTTTTATTATATTTCATTTACATTATACTTCATCATGAATCATAAAACATTTGTAATAATATATTGAAATGATAGGTTGTTTTATGTGTAAAGTCACAAGGAAATAAAAAAATTTTTTGTTCTAAAAGTGGACAAAGCCTCATATGTATATTTATGAGAGGAGGAAGGGGGATGTATGCGAATGATAAAGGGAAGTCTATTAACACAAGAGCAATTATTTTAAAGGATATACTATTATGCCTGTCATCCAATCTTAGAAAGATTATCAACAAAATGCCTGATAATGACTTAAATCCCGTGGAGGAGATCCGACTAAGGCTTCATAAACCTTTGATGGTTTGTGACCATAAAAAGGATTGGTTTGTTACTGCAGAGGGAATGCTTACGGATCATATGAGCCATGGATATGTAGTAACTCATCAGGATATAGGACAAACCATGGAGTTAATCAGCAACAGTTCCATTTATGCCATTCAGGATGAACTTCAAAACGGATTTGTAACCATACCAGGGGGACATAGAGTAGGAATCGCAGGGCGAACGGTAATTTATAATCAAAAAATAGCACATATTAAGGACATTTCATCCATTAACATTAGGATATCAAAACAAATTATCGGAGCAGCGGATCATGTCATGCCCTATATTATTTCAAAACCTCATTCGGTTTATAATACTCTGGTTATTTCACCGCCCCAATGTGGAAAGACAACGCTTTTGCGAGATATTGCACGCCAGTTAAGTTACGGGATGAAAGCTTTCAATTTTACAGGGATTAAGGTTGGTGTTGTGGATGAAAGGTCGGAAATAGCAGGTTGTTATAAAGGGGTAATCCAACATGACTTGGGTCCAAGGACGGATGTGTTGGATGCTTGCCCTAAGTCATATGGTATGCTTATGATGATTCGTTCCATGTCGCCGGAAGTCATCATTACCGACGAGATTGGGACGGAAGACGATATAAACGCATTAATTCATGTTTTGAATGCAGGTGTAAAAATCATAACATCGGTTCATGGATACGGTATCGAAGATATTATGCAAAGGCCTGTATTGAGTAAGCTGTTGACCAATCACATTTTTGAAAAAGTGATTGTATTAAGTAAGAAAAAAGGAACCGGAACCGTTGAGAAAATTATTGATCCATATTCCGGAGAGTGGGCTGTATGATGATGAAGCTCATTGGAGGAATGTTGATTACCGTTTCTGCTACGGTTATAGGTTTCAAGCTTGCTGAAAAGTATGCCAAAAGGCCCGGTGAGTTAAGAAGTTTACAAACAGCTTTACAAATGCTTGAATCAGAAGTTGCTTTTTCCTTAAATCCTCTTCCGGATGCCTTTGAAAATATAGCAGGCAGTTTTCATGGCGGAATCAGAAAAATTTTCTTAAATGCTGCGGGCTTTTTAAAAGAAAGGACGGGAATAACCGCGCAACAGGCATGGACAAATGCCGTTCAGATTTCAAAGTCGGACATGCATTTATGGGAGGAAGATTATAAGATCCTCATGGAATTTGGACATTCTTTAGGTATTTCTGACAGAGAACATCAAATCAAAAATATCCAATTGACTTGTTCTAAACTGGCTATGGAAGAAAAAAAGGCGGAAATGTTGAGAGATAAAAATGAAAAGATGTATAAAAGCTTAGGGATGCTTACAGGCGTACTAATTTTTTTAATCTTGCTATAGAGGGGCTCCTATAGGTTATATATGAATTGTTTTGTAGGGGCTGTCGCACAAGACATAATATTTACTTATCCTACGGGCGATTCTTGAATCGCCCCTACACTGGATACGGATTCATATATGAATAAATTGTTATAACGTTTCGTTGATGCGGCCTAAATGGATATTTAACAAGCCGATGAGTCTGTGTTCGAAGAATACAGATTTAGGAATATATGAACCGTATTCGTGATATGAAATGTTAAGTTAAAGATATTATCTGTGGTCATCCAAAACATAGGAGTGAACAGTGTTCATCCATAGAAAAAGGAGGCTCAATATGGGGGTTGATTTACTGTTTCAGATTGCTGCAATAGGAATACTGGTTTCGGTATTAAATCAGGTTTTAATACGGTCGGGACGGGAAGAACAGGCTATGATGACAACACTGGCAGGATTGGTGGTGGTGTTGTTGATGGTTATTAAGGAAATCAATAATTTGTTTCATACGGTAAAGACCATGTTCGGTCTTTGATTGAGGGTGACAATATGGAAATCATTCAAATTGTGGGCTTAGCTTTGGCAGCCACCGTAATATCCGTAATCATAAAAGAGTATCGCCCGGAGATAGCCGTACAAATCAGCATTATTACCGGCATTATTATTTTTGCTGTGATATCGGTCAAAATAGGAAATGTCATAAATTTATTAAAAGAATTAGCGGATAAAGTAAATATAGATATGTTATATATCTCCACTATTATTAAAATTGTAGGTATAGCATATATTACCCAATTTGCTTCAGAGGTGTGTAGGGATGCAGGAGAAGGGGCAATAGCAGCCAAAGTGGAACTGGCGGGAAAAATATTAATTGTCGTTATGGCGGCTCCGATTATATTGGGACTATTAAAATTATTGGTGGAATTATTGCCTTAAAGGAGATTGCCTATGAAAAAAATCGGGTTATTAATCGTCATTTTTCTTCATTTATGGTTCAATATTGCGTCTGCAGCGGATGAACGCAATCAAATGATAGAAGAACAATATCAGGTATCCGGTGCACAGGCTGTAGAAGATACAGCCAATCAACTAATCAGTCAGGAAACGAAAGAAATCATTCAAAATTTTGATTTTGGTTCCGTGACTAAAGAGCTTTCCGGCGGAAAGTTTGAGATAAACGCCGGAAGCCTGTTTTCAAGAATATTACGTTTTTTTATGAAAGAAGTTTATTTGAACATAAAGATTATGATACAACTCATTGTACTTTCCATTATGTGTGGTTTGTTAACAAATTTACAAAGCTCATTTGGCAGGGAAGGAATAGGGGAGATTGCATTTTTCACTTGTTATATATTTTTAACGGCAATATTTGTTCAAAGTTTTTCATCGGTAATCCGTATAGGAAGCGAAGTAATTGATTCCATGGTAATATTCATGCAATCCATGCTTCCGACGTTAATGACTTTATTGATTTCAACCGGTAACATTACTTCAGCTTCCATGTTTCAACCTATTGTGATATTCTCTGTTCAAATGATTGCAGGAATTGTCAAAAACCTGCTTTTACCGTTGTTGTTATGTGCTACATCCCTTGCAATCATTAGTAATGTTTCAGACAAATTTCATATATCGAAACTTGTGGGTTTGTTGAAACAAATGGTAAAGTGGTCACTTGGCATGGTATTAACCGGATTTATAGGTGTTATTACGGTTCAAGGCTTAACTGCTTCTGTTGTGGACGGTGTTGGAACAAAAACCGCTAAGTTTGCAGTAGGAAATTTTATTCCGGTTGTAGGAGGAATATTGTCAGATGCTGTAGATACTGTAATAGGATGTTCTCTGATTTTGAAAAATGCAGTGGGTGTTGCAGGTCTTATGGTCATCCTGTTAATTTGTATGGTACCCATCATAAAAATTGCGGCATTAATCGGAATATACCGAATAACGGCTGCAGTCATTGAACCTGTATCCGATAATAGAATCATTCAATGTATAGGAGATTTGGCAAGTTCCATTACTTATGTATTTGCAATGGTTGTATCGGTAGCGGTACTTTTTCTCCTATCCATTACCATTATCATTGGTGCCGGAAATCTATCTGCAATGTTGAGGTAGGTGTATGGTTGTGGAAATATTAAGAAATTGGATTGCCAATATTATGGTGGTTGTTGCTATTTCAATTTTAGCAGAAATTATTACACCTGAGGGTGTTTTTAAGAAATATATTAAGTTGATTGTGGGAATTGTCATCATGATTATGGTGATCAAACCCATTCTGCCAATCAGTAAAGGACAAAATATCTTGGATGATTATGTTGTAGAGGCTATTCATCAAATGAGCCAAACAACGGTTACACAACAAAACGAACTATTAAAGCAAACACAAATTCAACAGATTGTACAAGCATATCACAAGCAGTTATCGGAACAAATCAAGCAAAAGGTGGAATCGGAGAGTGGTTTGCAGGTGATTGATTGGAATGTTGAAATCATTGATGATATTTATAACAGTAAATTCGGAACGGTAAAGAAAATTCATTTGACCTTGGCAGGCAAAAAACCGGAAAAAAATGAGGTCAGAGAAGTTTCGCAAATTGTGATAGGCAATGGCGGGAATAACAACGTTACATTATCTGAAGAAGAAAACAAAATAGCGGAACAGGTGAAAGATTCTTTGAATCGAACGTATGATGTATCCAGAGAAAATATTCACATACAGATACAAAAGAATTAGATGGGGGGAGTATTATGGAATGGTTAAAAAATATTCTTGAGCAGATTCGTGGAAAGAATGGACAATATCTTACAAATGCCGTAGTTGTTCTGATTATAGGAATTATTATTATGATTGCAGGCAGTGCTTTATTTGACAACAGAGGTGCAAAAAGGACAGTCCCCGTTCAACCACAGAGTGAAGAGGTACAATCGGTTATTAAAAATAAAAACAATAGTGCTGAATACGGTAATAAATTAGAAGAAAAGCTGGAATCCATTCTTTCAAAGATCGAAGGAGTAGGCGATGTATCGGTAATGATCACGTTTGATTCAGGCAGTGAGGTGGTATTGGCGGAAGATAAAAAAGATAACGAAACAGTGACGGAAGAAGAGGATACACAAGGCGGAAAAAGAAAAATTACCCAATTGGAAAAAGAACATAAAATATTGGTTTTATCTGAACAAGGAGGAAAACAGCAACCAATGGTCTTAAAAGAATTAAATCCCACAGTGAAAGGAGTGATTGTTGCAGCAGAAGGTGCGGGAAATATTCATGTAAAAGCCGATATTTTAGATGCGGTGAAAACGGTATTAGGCATACCGGCACATAAAGTACAAGTATTTCCATTGAAAAACTAATATTAAGTTATATTGGAGGTAGGGTGGTCATATGATTTTAAAGAGAAACAAAATTTCAAAAAAGACAAATCGATTAAACAAGAGGGGGAAAAGATTTATGATGGTCGTTCAAAAAAAGCATGTGGTTCTTGTTGCGTTGGCTATTATGATTTTAATTGCAGGGTACTTAAATTGGGCATATCGCAAAGAGATGAATTCATTGCCTACCATGACGGCCCAGGAAGATGAGTTAGCACAGAAAAAGCTTGGTGAAGCACAATTGGTACATAATAATCTTGACGGAAGTGCCCAGCAAGATGAGAACTCCCATCAGGAAAATCAAGAATCAAAGTCTGACGAAGTAGTTGCCGATGTGGATGCGGACAACGATAACCGGTACTTTGTAGAGGCCAAAATGGATAAGGAAAGTGCCAGAAGTGAAGCATTGGACATTTTAAAATCCATTGTGGAAGATGAAAAGTCCCCGGTTGATTCGAAAACCAAAGCACAGAATGAAATGGTTGCCATAGCAAAGGCCATTGATCAGGAGGCCATTGTAGAAAATTTGCTGAAGGCAAAAGGTTTTCAAGAGGTAGTTGTTTTTATCAATGAAGGGAATGTAAATGTTGTAGTAAAAGCAGAAGGTGAATTAGTGCCTGCCCAAGTTGCACAAATTCAAGACGTTGTTATCTCCCAAACAAACGTATCGGCGGATAAAATTAAAATCGTACCGGTGAAATAGGGTATATTGTTCATTAATGAATACAGTTAACGGATATAGTTAATGAATATTATGGAAAAAACATTGTTTTTTTGAATAATATTTATTATTTATCAACCAAAAATTATCTTTAATTAAATTATATCATTGTTAAAAGAAATGTTTTTTGATATAATAGGTGTAAAATTAAAAAATATGCATGTACATATTGGGAGGGTTAGCAGTATGGACGATAAGGAAATGGTTGTCAATGAGGAAGTAGGCAGCATTAAAATAGCAGATGACGTTGTTTCTATCATTGCCAGTCTTGCAGCGTCTGAAGTAAAAGGTGTTGCAGGTATGAGTGGCGGTATTGCCGGCGACATTGTGGAAATGTTGGGCAAAAAAAATCTTTCAAAAGGCGTTAAGGTAGAAATAAAAGATAATGACGTCACCATTGATCTTTACATAATTGTTGAATACGGATGCAGAATACCTGAAGTGGCATGGGAAATTCAGGAGAAAGTAAAAAAGGCTGTTGAGACAATGACAGGACTGAATGTAGTAAAGGTAAATATCCATGTTCAAGGAGTGTATATTCCAAAAGAATCAAAGAAAGATGTCGTACAAGAGGAAGACGGTTCTACGAAAGGATAATAAGCCCTCATGAATTGAGGGTTTATTTTTTTTTCATAATCCATTATAATGTATGTGTATATCTTTAAACTTTTTATTAGGCATTGATATTGGTATTCTTGGGAAACATATAATGGATGAGAACGGTAAAAAAGAGTACGGGAGGAAGTCGAATGAGCAGAAGAACGGCCAGAGAAGAAGCTTTTAAGTTATTATATCAGATTGATATACAAAAAGAAGATAAAAATGTAATCTTAAATGATTATTTTTTAGATAGAGAAATGGATGAAAACGACAAAAACTATATCCAAGATGTAGTCGTAGGAACGGTTGAACATATCGATCAGATTAATGCATTAATTGATGAACATTCCATTGGCTGGAAAACCAATCGCATATCAAAGGTAAATCAAGCAATTATGAGGCTTGCCATTTATGAGATGCTGAAACGGGAGGATATTCCTCACAGTGTGTCCATTAATGAAGCGGTGGAGTTAGCCAAAACCTATGATGGGGAACAATCAGCGGCCTTTGTAAACGGAGTGTTAGGCGCGATTCAAAAGCGTATTGAATAATTAATGTATAGCGATATTTTTGAGGGATGGATATAGGGTGCTCATATGACAATGTATATGCTGCATTTGTAGGGGCGCCATACATGGCGTCCGCCTATGAATCTACTAATTTCGGACACCATGTATGGTGTCCCTACAGTGAATATAAATGCTAGGAATGAATATATGAACCGTATCCATGTTCGCTCTCAAAAGCCGATATGCATACTAAAATTTCTATGAAATGGGGATAAACCATGGAATTGCAAAATACAGGTAAATCAGTTTTAACGGTCAGTGAAGTCAATAGTTATATAAAAACTATGATGGATCATGATATGTTATTATATAATATATATATCAGGGGAGAAATATCCAATTTTAAACCCCACCATTCCGGCCATTTTTATTTAACGTTAAAGGACGAGATCAGTTCCATTCGTGCCGTCATGTTCAGAAGTGCCAATATTCGTCTTCGATTTCGGCCGGAAAACGGCATGAAAGTCATCGCACAGGGGCGAATCACCGTTTATGAACGGGACGGACAGTATCAACTTTATATTAATGAAATGCAGCCAGACGGAATTGGGGCTTTGCATTTGGCGTTTGAACAGTTAAAAGGAAAGCTTCAACAGGAAGGGCTTTTTGCTCCGGAAAAAAAGAAACCGCTTCCGGCTTATCCGGAACGGATTGGCGTTGTTACCTCCCCCACAGGGGCGGCAATAAGAGATATCCTTAATATTTTAAGAAGAAGATATCCCCAGGCTAAGGTATTTATTTATCCGGTTCTTGTACAAGGGGACCAGGCCTGTTATCAAATTGCCGAGGGAATTGCATATTTTAATCAAACCAAATCGGTTGATGTGATTATTACAGGAAGAGGCGGCGGTTCCATCGAGGAACTTTGGGCTTTTAATGAGGAAATTACCGCAAGAGCCATTGCAGCCAGTGAAATTCCTGTTGTATCGGCGGTAGGACACGAAACGGATTTTACCATTGCGGATTTTGTGGCAGATTTACGGGCTCCTACACCGTCTGCCGCTGCGGAACTTGTTGCTCCTTCCCAATATGAACTAAGGGATAAAGTGAACAGTTTAATATCCAGATTATATTTTGCATTTAATGCCGGATTGGAAAACAGAAGAATGTATCTTAATCATTTAGTTCAGTCTGCCTCTTTTCGCAATCCGGTGGACAAGATTAACGATAAAAGAATTCTTTTGGATCAGCTCTACAGGCAATTGGAAAAGAATATGTTATACAAAATGGAAACGTTAAAAAAGTCTTTTGCTTCTTTGTGTGGGAAGATGGATGCTTTAAGTCCGTTGGCGGTACTTGCCAGAGGATATGCTATTGTCAAAAATGAACAAAGCAATATTATCAAATCCATACATAACGTCAAGGCGGGGGAAAAGATTGATGTACAGTTTTCGGACGGAAATGTGCTTTGTCGGGTAGATGAAATCATTAAATCATGGAAAAGGTAGTGTCAAAAGACTTATGAAAAACGTTTGTTCGGGTGAATGATTTTCATCCTCTGGCAAAATTATAATCTGCGTCCTTGAATTTTCGTCAAGGCTGAAATGAACGGGCTTCCAGCCCGGCCTTGACAAAAATTCAGACGCAGATTAAGGGGGTTTTCAAGAGGATGAAAGTTAAAATCTGACAAAATCAGGGGGGTAGTAGGGTCGAAACTATCTAGGCCTTGGTAATAAAGCGTTTGAAGCATTTTAAGGGTAAAAACTTTTGACACTACCATGGAAAAAGTGAGGGAATAAAAATGAAAGAGAATAACTTAAGTTTTGAACAATCCATAAAGGAACTGGAGGATATTGTAAAGAAACTGGAAGATGGGGAATTGACACTGGAAGAATCCATGCGTTTATTTGAAAGAGGGGTAGCTCTTTCCAATTTATGTTCAAAGATGTTGGATGATGTAGAGCAGAAAGTAAGGATGCTCATTAAAGACAAAAACGGAGAGATGATTGAGCAGGATTTTCATTCGAGTCAGGAGGAGGAACCGGATGAACTTTAGTCAACAATTGTCCAGTAAGATTGCGATGGTGGATGAATATTTAGAAAAATACATTCCTCTCCGGGATAATTATCAATCCGCTATCTATGAGGCCATGAGATACAGTCTGTTTGCGGGCGGAAAGCGGTTGAGACCGGTTATTGCATTGGCGAGTTGTGAATTGGTAGGCGGCAACATAAAAGATGCCGTTCCCATTGCCTGCGCATTGGAAATGATTCATACTTATTCCTTAATTCATGATGATTTACCGGCAATGGACAACGACGATTATCGAAGAGGGAAACCGACAAACCATAAGGTGTATGGTGAAGCGGTTGCCATCCTTGCAGGAGATGCATTGCTGAATAAAGCATTTGAAGTTGCTGTCAATGAAGGATTAAAAACGGGAGTGGATCCAGCCCGGTTGTTGAAAGCAATTTCCGTTATTGCAACTGCCAGTGGGGCGGACGGTATGATCGGAGGTCAAATTGTTGACTTGGAATCAGAAAATAAAGAAATTGACTTAGAACGATTGAAGTATATGCATTTGCATAAAACAGGAGCTCTGATTGTTGCGGCTGCAAAAGCAGGGGCAATTATCGGAGGTGCAAATGAGGTGCAAATTCATGCATTAAGCTCATTTGCCGAGAATTTAGGCTTGGCTTTCCAAATCAAAGATGATCTTTTAGATGTGGAAGGCAACCAAGAGAAATTGGGCAAACCTGTTTTTAGTGATATACGCAAAGGGAAGTCAACATTTGTTTCATTAATGGGTATTGAAGAATCCAGAAAAGCTGTAGATAAACTTTCAAAAGATGCCGTGGAATGCTTAAAAGTATTCGGTGATAAGGGTGCTTTTTTGTCTCAGCTTGCACAGTATTTAATTCATCGAGAAAATTAATTCGGCTGATAAATTCATTCAATATTATAAGTTACCGTATAGGGGGAAAATCCGTGGATTTTTTTAGTGCGCTTATGAAAAATAAAATTATTACGGCTTCTGTTACCGCTTGGTTTGTGGCTCAATTATTAAAGGTGTTTTTAGTATTGATATCACAAAAGAAAATAGACTTTTCCAGATTCGTTGGTTCCGGTGGAATGCCAAGTTCGCATTCTGCATTTGTAGTAGCTCTTATGACTTCAGTGGGAAAACATGTAGGTGTGGATTCGGCTGAGTTTGCTATTTCTTTTGTACTGGCACTGGTTGTTATGTATGATGCGGCAGGGATTAGAAGAGCTGCAGGACAGCAAGCGCGTATTCTTAATAAACTGGTTGACCATTGGGGAGAACATGACCCGCAATTTGTCGGGGATAGACTGAAAGAATTACTTGGGCATACAAAGTTTGAAGTTTTAGTGGGTGCTTTACTTGGAGCCGTAATAGCACTTATGGAAAGTTAGAATCCTTGATATGTAAACTAAAACGAAAGAGTGAAGTGAAATTGAGTAAACTTCTTGATAACATAAAGGAACCAAATGATTTAAAAAAACTGGATTTGAAACAACTAAATATGTTGGCAGACGAAATCAGAGAATTTTTAATTACTTCCGTGTCAAAAACCGGGGGACATCTTGCTTCCAATCTTGGTGTGGTGGAACTCACCATTGCTCTTCATTGGGTGTTTTCCAGTCCTGAAGACCGTATTATATGGGATGTGGGACATCAGTCCTATGTTCATAAAATTTTGACCGGAAGAAAAGAGCAATTTGCCACTTTAAGGCAATACGGTGGATTAAGCGGATTTCCCAAAAGTCACGAAAGTCAACATGATGTTTTTAACACAGGTCATAGCAGCACGTCTATATCGGCGGCTTTGGGGATTGCCAGGGCAAGAGATTTAAAAAATGAAAACTATTCGGTGATTGCTGTCATAGGTGATGGAGCACTGACGGGCGGAATGGCCTTTGAAGCCTTAAATGATGCCGGCAGAAGTTCCAATAATCTAATTGTTATTCTTAATGATAATGAAATGTCCATTAACAAAAATGTCGGCGGGCTTTCAAAATATTTAACCCGAATCAGGACGGAACCGGTATATTTTAAAGTCAAAGAAGATATTGATTTGTTCTTGAATCGAATACCTGCCATCGGTAAAAGTATGGCACGAACCGTTCAAAAGGCCAAAGGCAGTATTAAATATATGATTATGCCGGGGACGCTTTTTGAAGAATTAGGTTTTACTTATATAGGGCCTATTGACGGACACAATATTGAACAGCTTACCGGTGTATTAAATCGTGCAAAAAAAATGAAGGGGCCGATTTTGATTCATGTTTATACCGTTAAAGGGAAAGGATATTCTTTTGCTGAAGAAGAGCCGGATATTTTTCACGGCGTTTCCTCTTTCAATGTGGAAACCGGCAAAGCTTTGGACAAAACAGGTATAAAAGATTATTCCGGTGTGTTTGGTGACTGTATCAATGAGCTTGCAGAAAAGGATGAAAGTATTGTGGCAATTACTGCGGCTATGCCTGTAGGAACAGGATTAAACAAAATGTTGTTGAACTATCCGAATCGAGTGTTTGATGTGGGGATTGCAGAACAGCATGCAGTTACTTTAGCGGCGGCACTGGCCATATCAGGTCTTAAACCTGTGGTGGCAATTTATTCATCCTTTCTTCAAAGAGCCTATGACCAAATATTACATGATGTGGCCATGCAAAACTTACATGTGGTGTTTGCCATTGACCGTGCCGGTGTGGTGGGACAAGACGGTGAAACGCATCAAGGAATTTTTGATCTTTCCTATTTGGGACATATTCCGAATTTGGCCATATTGGCGCCTTCTTGCTACAGTGAATTAAGACAAATGCTGAATTATGCCGTCTTACGACACAATGGACCTATTGCCGTTCGTTATCCCAAAGGTAGCGAAACGTTTACCCTTCCTGAAGGAACCCCTGAGTTTGAACTTGGAAAGGGCGTCATCCTTAAAGAGGGAAAAGATATTACTTTGGTGGCGGCAGGTAAAATGGTACCTATTGCAATGGAAGCTGCTGAGAAAGTACGGAATCTTAATATTGATGCGGAAGTCATTGATGTCAGAAGTATAAAGCCTTTGGATATCAACCTTATTATAAGTTCAGGCATGAAAACAGGAAGGATAATTACCTTAGAGGATAATATCCTTGCAGGTGGCATGGGAAATTCAATCTTAAGGCTGTTGAATGAAAAGAAAGCGAATCACATTAAAGTATATTTAAAAGGTTTTCCGGATGAATTTATTCCTCAGGGGTCGGTATCCGAATTGTTTAAAGTATACGGTTTAGACAGTGATTCCATTGTAAAAGATATTATTAAAACAGTGAATGATTAATTAGTGGTACATATTAATGGAGCAGTTAGGAGAGGTAATCATTGGGAGCTAAAGTGAGAATTGATATGTTATTAGTCAAAAAAGGATTAGTGGAAAGCAGAGAAAAAGCCAAAACCACCATCATGGAAGGAAAGGTTTATGTTGATCAGCAAAAGGTAGATAAACCCGGTACTTTTATTGATGAAGATTTGCCTGTTGAGATCAGAGGGGATTTACTGCCCTATGTCAGTCGCGGAGGGCTTAAACTGGAAAAGGCAATAAAAGCTTTTCATATTGATTTAAAAGAGAAAAAAGCCATGGATATTGGAGCCTCTACAGGTGGATTTACGGATTGCATGCTGCAAAACGGTGTAAGTAAAGTTTATGCAGTGGATGTGGGCTATGGTCAGCTTGCATGGAAATTGAGACAGGACAGCAGGGTAATTGTGATGGAAAGAACCAATATAAGATATGTGAAGCCTGAGCAAATAGGCGAGGAACTTGATTTTATTTCCATTGATGTTTCCTTTATTTCCTTAAGGCTTGTTTTACCGGTAGCCAATATGCTATTAAAAAAGAACGGAGAAATTGTATGCCTGATTAAGCCGCAATTTGAAGCAGGCCGTGAAAAAGTTGGTAAAAAGGGTGTTATTCGGGATAAAAATATTCATATAGAAGTGATTGAAACCATTGTAGCTTTTGCAAAAAGTATGGATTTAAAAGTGGCAGGGTTAAATTTTTCGCCCATAAAAGGCCCGGAAGGGAATATTGAGTATTTGTTATATTTGAAGAAAACACCGGGCGGTCAAACCTGCGACATTGATAGGCAGTATATTATTGATATCGTTGAACAGTCGCATGAGGAGTTGTAACGATTTATCCATATATGAATCGCATCCTAACGGAATGGCATTTTAATGTAGGGGCAACCTGTGGTCGCCTGCAGGCCTTGCTATATATCAATTATATGTAGAGACACCATACATGGTGTCCGAAATAAGTATATTCATAAACGAATATAAGTTTTATCTATTTTACATGTAGGGCAGGTGCTAAACATATGCAAAATATCGCTATCATACCAAATGTAAAGCAAGATAAAGATTTCATGAATACGAAAAGGGTTATAAATATCATAAAAAAGTTTAATGCTAATATTATGTTGAACAAAACAATAGCCCAAGAACTCGATTTATCTTTAAAAGGATATGAACAAAATGATTTATATACCAAACCTGATTTGGTGATTGTGCTTGGTGGTGATGGCACTTTGTTGAACGCTGCCCGTCATGTTGCACCCAATAATATTCCCATTTTGGGAATTAATCTTGGCCATTTGGGTTTTCTTGTAGAACTTGAAAAAAACAATTTGGAGCAATTTTTTGAAAAACTGTTTTTCGGTGATTACACGATTGATAAAAGAATGATGATTGAAGCGTCATTGGTTCGAGAAGGAAAAAAGATTGAAAGTTTCATTGCATTAAATGATATTGTTGTGACCAGAGGAGCCTTTTCAAGACTGATTAATTTAAAAGTGTTTGTGGATGAGCAATTTGTAGATTTATATTCCGCAGACGGTATTATAGCGGCGACACCAACCGGTTCTACGGCATATTCCCTTTCTGCCGGCGGGCCTATTGTGGACCCGGATATGAATGTCATCGTATTGACACCCATTTGTCCTCATGCTTTATATTCAAGGTCCATCATTATTCCTGAAAATAAGGTGATCAGCGTACATATTGAAAAACCTTTCAGCGATGATGCGATGGTAACCATGGACGGACAACAGGGATTTAAGCTTCAAATAAAAGATGTTATTGAAATAAAAAAAGCGCCATATGATACAAAATTATTACGTATCAGTAACAGAGGTTTTTATGATGTGTTAAGAAAAAAAATTACCGACAGGAGGGCAAAAATGTAATATGAAATACAAAAGGCATGCAAAAATCATTGAATTAATTGAAAACAACATTATTGAAACTCAGGAAGAACTGGCGGAAAAGTTAAGAGAAAGCGGTTTTGATGTAACACAGGCAACGGTTTCCAGAGATATTAAAGAACTTCGCTTGATTAAAGTTTTAGCGGAAAACGGAAGTTATAAATATGCCACTATTCAATCTCCGGATTCCAATGTCAGCTCTAAGCTGAGAACGGTATTTGCCGAAGCGGTAACTAAAATTGATTATGCATCCAATATTATGGTCATAAAAACCCTTTCGGGTATGGCACAAGCTGCAGCGGCCGCTATTGATTCCATGAATTTGCCTGAAGTTGTGGGGTCTATTGCCGGAGATGATACTATTATGGTGGTACTGCGTAGTGAAGAAAAAGCTCATGAACTTATGGAAAAATTTAAAAAGATTATAGGGTAAAAAGTGTTACGGTGTATTTCATTTTTTAGGGGGATGCGGTCCAATGCTTTCGCAACTGCATATTGAAAACATTGCAGTAATCAGCAGTACGGATATCAATTTTCATGAAGGATTAAATATATTAACCGGGGAAACGGGAGCAGGAAAGTCTATTATCATTGACTCCATCAATATGATTCTCGGTGAAAGAGCCTCAAGAGATTTAATCCGAACAGGGAAGGATAAAGCCATCGTTGAAGCATTATTTTACATATCCTCTAGGGACGTTATAGAAAGGTTAGCTGAAATGGGAATAGAAGTAGAAGAAGACGGGTCACTTTTGATATCACGAGAATTAACGTCATCGGGAAAAAATATTTGCAGGATCAATGGCAGAATGGTAACAACAACCATGCTTAGAGATATTGGCAAGTTTATTGTAAACATTCACGGACAACATGATAATCAGGAACTTTTACAACCGGATAAGCATGTGGAGTATTTGGACAGGTTTGGCGGAGAAGAGTTGTTGGAAGCAAAAAAGGCTTATGAGTCTGCATATAGAGATTTTAACAATGTAAGAAATGAAATAAAAAGGCTTAGTGGTGACGACAGAGAACGGGAACGGAAAATTGATTTGCTTCAATTTCAACTGGAAGAAATTGAAAATGCCAAATTAAAGCCGGGGGAAGAGGAAGAATTATCCGAGCAAAGACGGTTTTTAAGCAATGCGGAAAAAATAATCAGTTCGGTCAACCGAATCTATGAACTTTTATATACAGGCGGCAACAGAGGATTATCCGTTCAAGACGGTTTTGCTGAAATTTTAAAAGAGTTTGAAGAAGTAGTAAAATACGAACCAAAACTTGCAGAACACTATAAGAATTTAGAAGAAATAGGATATCAAATTCAGGAAATTGCTTATGATTTAAGAGATTATCGGGATAATTTTGAATATGACCAAAGCATGCTGGAATCGGTGGAACAACGTCTTGATACTATTTTTAAGTTAAAAAGAAAATACGGTGCTACCATTGATGAAATCCTTGAGTATCGCGACAAAATAAAAAATGAGTTAGAAGAAATTTTAAGCAGTGAAGAACGATTACATGAGTTGCACAAAAAGCTTGAAGATACTTTAAAAATTCTTGAAGAATTCGGCAACAAGCTTTCTTTCTATCGAGAAAAAGCGGCATCCGTTCTTAGGGAAAAAGTAATGAATGAACTAAAAGAACTGGATATGGACAAAGTTCAGTTCCAAGTAGATGTTAAAAAGCAGTATAATCAAAACCGGGAAATACAGTTTTATGCAAACGGCTGTGATAAAGTGGAGTTTCTGATTTCAACCAATCCCGGAGAGCCGTTAAAGCCATTAATCAAAATTGCGTCCGGCGGAGAGCTTTCCCGTATTATGCTTGCTATTAAAACCGTTCTTGCCGATTCAGATGAAGTCAATACGCTGATTTTTGATGAAATAGATACCGGCGTCAGCGGAAGAGCTGCGCAAAAAATTGCGGAGAAGCTGTCCCATATCGGTCAAAAAAAACAAGTGCTCTGCATTACTCATCTTGCACAAATTGCAAGTATGGCGGATTATCATTATTTAATTGAAAAGAATATTTATAAAGAGGAAGCCAATACGACGGTTAAATTGTTGAATGCTGAAAAGCGTAAGGAAGAGCTGGCAAGAATCATTGGCGGTGCCGAGATTACCGATTTAACTTTACAACATGCGGAAGAAATGATACAAATGGCGGATAAACTTAAACAGAAGTAAGTGTTTCATTTAAACCAAAAAATAGACATTATTTTCATGAAAAATAATGTCTATTTTTTTGTTTTTCTATCATAATACTCTTTACAATATAACAAAAATAGTATACAATATAAACAAAGAAAGAAAAACAAAAATAAATCAACAAAAAACAACAATATATAAAAATATAAAGGAGGGTCTCTCATGAAATCCGATTTTGAAATAAAAAAAGAGATTTGTGAAATCGGGAGAAGGATTTATGATAAAGGATTTGTTGCTGCAAATGACGGTAATATTACCGTAAAGGTCAATGATAACACATTTTGGGCAACTCCTACCGGGGTAAGTAAAGGTTATATGACTCCGGATATGCTTATTAAAGTAGACGGAGAAGGAAGAGTCATAGAAGGAAAGTTAAAACCTTCTTCAGAATTAAAAATGCATCTTAGGGTATATAAAGAAAGACCCGATGTAAACGCCGTGGTACATGCACATCCACCGACCGCAACCGGATTTGCCGTTGCAGGTATTCCTTTGGATAAATACATTATGCCTGAAGCAATTATTTTTTTGGGGTGTGTTCCTATTGTCGAGTATGGTACTCCATCTACCGATGAAATTCCGAATGCATTAAGCAAATATTTGCAAGGGTATGATGCTTTTCTGTTGGAGAATCATGGAGCCTTGACGGTAGGTGTGGATCTCAATACAGCGTTTTTCCGTATGGAAACATTGGAATTTTATGCAAAAATCAGTTTAGTTGCAAGACAATTAGGAGGAGAAAAGGAATTGCCTTGCAGCGAAATCGAAAAGTTAATGGAAATCAGAAGAAAGTTTAACGTACCGGGCAAGCATCCCGGTTGTCCGGCTTGTTCCATTCCCGGAATAGGAGAAACGGTTCCGGTTAAGAATACAAATTCAGCAACAAACCAAGAGCAGGACATTAAAACAATTGTTGAAGAAGTAACCAAAAGAGTTCTTGCTGAATTCAACAGGTGATTCATATGCGTAGATCAAAACGATTTGAAGTGTTAAGCCGGAGGCCCGTACATGAGGATGGATTTGTCAAGGAATGGCCCAAGGCAGGTTTTATAGCGATGGAGTCAGATTCGGATCCGGTACCGTCGATTAAGGTTCAAAACGGTATTGTCGTTGAAATGGACGGGAAGGCAAGGCAGGATTTTGATTTCATAGACAGTTTTATTGCCGATTATGCCATTGATACTGATATTGCGGAAAGAGCCATGGCAATCGATTCGTTAGAATATGCCAGAATGCTGGTTGATATTCATGTAGACAAGAAAGAAATTAACAAGTTGGTGAACGGTTTAACCCCTGCTAAATTAGTAGATATTATGAAGCACCTTAATGTGGTTGAAATGATGATGGCCATGCAAAAAATGAGAGAGAGGAAATTTCCTTCCAATCAATGCCATGTCACCAACTTGAAAGATAACCCTGTTCAAATTGCAGCGGATGCAGCGGAAGCAGCGGTAAGAGGGTTTGATGAAGAAGAAACCACGGTAGGCATAGCACGTTATGCACCGCTCACTGCATTGGCTTTGCTCATCGGTTCACAGGTAGGACGGCCGGGGATTCTGACACAATGTGCAGTAGAAGAAGCAACCGAATTAAAGTTAGGTATGAAAGGGCTAACAAGCTATGCGGAAACCATTTCGGTATACGGTACCGAAAGTGTGTTTATAGACGGTGACGATACTCCCTATTCAAAAGCTTTTCTTGTATCGGCTTACGCTTCCAGAGGAATGAAAATGAGATGTACTTCCGGAACAGGGGCAGAAGTGCTTATGGGAAACGCCGAAGGCAAATCCATGCTTTATCTGGAAGCAAGGTGCCTTGCTGTTATAAAAGGTGCAGGAGTTCAAGGGGTTCAAAATGGTTCCATCAGCTGTATAGGAATTACGGGAGCCGTTCCTTCAGGCATCCGGGCCGTTTTAGCGGAAAATCTTTTAGCGGCCATGTTAGGTCTGGAAGTGGCTTCAGGAAACGATCAGACGTTTTCCCATTCCGATATTCGAAGAACTGCAAGGATGCTTATGCAAATGCTTCCCGGAACGGATTTTATTTTTTCGGGGTACAGTGCCACTCCCAATTATGACAATATGTTTGCAGGTTCTAATTTCGATGCCGAAGATTTTGATGATTATAATGTTCTTCAACGGGATTTAAAAGTGGACGGAGGATTGCGTCCCGTTTCCGAAGAAGAGGTTGTCAAAGTGAGAGAAAAAGCGGCACGGGCTTTACAGGCAGTATTCAGAGAATTAGGTTTTCCGGCAATTACAGAGGAAGAAGTTGAAGCTGCAACTTATGCTCATGGCAGTAAAGATATGCCTGTAAGAAATGTAAATGAAGATTTACGAGCCGCACAGAAGTTGTTAGACGGCAATATTACTGGAGTGGACATAGTAAAAGCCTTATGTAATGCAGGTTTTACCGACATAGCCGAGGCGGTTTTAAATATGCTTAAGCAGAGAATATCGGGAGATTATTTACAGACATCCGCTATTTTAGACAATCATTTTAATATTGCCAGTGCGGTTAATATGCCCAACGATTATATGGGGCCGGGAACAGGCCATCGAGTGGAAGGGCAAAGATGGGAAGAAATAAAAGATATCAGCATGGCAATGGATCCTGAAAAGATTTAAAGGGTGAGTATACATGGAAAATAACGAGCAACTGGTTCAATTAGTTACCAAAAAAGTTATGGAATATCTGAAAGCAAAAAATGGGAACGAGAATCGGAGTACTCCTGAATTGATTATCAAGGAGTGTGGAGAGGCAGAAAGCGGATTATACAATGATGAAGTGGTTATAGGATTAGCGCCTGCTTTCGGAACGTTTCAAAAAGAAACCATTAACGGAATTTCTCACTATGATGTGCTTCGGGAAATTGCTGCAGGAATTGAGGAAGAAGGGTTACGGTATCGATTTATCAAAGTATACGATACTTCGGATGTGGCCTTTATTGCCTTGACCGCAGCCAAATTAAGCGGTTCGGGGATAGGAATCGGAATTCAGTCCAAAGGGACAACGGTAATTCATCAAAAGGATTTGTTTCCCCTTACCAATCTGGAATTATTTTCTCAGGCACCGTTAATTACTACCGATTTATATAGAAAAATCGGAAAAAATGCGGCAAGATATGCAAAAGGACAGTCGCCAGAACCCATTAGCGTACAAAATGACTGCATGGTTCGCCCAAAATTCCAGGCAAAAGCGGCTTTGCTTCACATCAAGGAAACCGAACATGTCCGGAATCGTGCCAAACCTGTTGCTTTAGAAGTTTCTTTCGGAAAGCAGGTGGTTTAATTGGATACCAATAAGATTGAACAGTTAGTAAAAGCCGTTGCTGCAAAACAATTGGGTTTAGAACTAAAATCTAATCATTCATTAACGGTGAAGGATTATCCGTTAGCTCAAAAAAGGCCGGATTTAATTAAGAGTCCTACAGGTAAGAGCTTAAATGATATAACGTTAGAAAAAGTCATGAATGAGGAAATTTCTGCCCATGACCTACGAATCAGCAGTGAGGTACTTAAAATGCAGGCGGCAATTGCCGAAGATAACGGGAAAGTCCAGCTTGCCGAGAATTTAAGGAGAGCTTCTGAAATGACTCGGATTCCCGATGAAAAGGTACTGGAAATTTATAATCTTTTACGACCCAAGAGGGCAACCAAACAAGAGTTGTTGGATATAGCCGATGAACTGGAAAGTTTGTATGAAGCAAAACGTACGGCAGCATTAATCAGGCAAGCTGCAGAAGTCTATGAAAAAAGAGATATCCTTAAATGAGGAATGAACGATGAGGAATAGTTTTTCAAAACTTATTGCAGGTGTTGATGTGGGGAATTCTACCACAGAAGTATGTATTGCTTCAAAAAATGAAAACGGTGACATTAAGATTCTATCAACGGCTATTACAAATACTACCGGTATTAAAGGAACAAAAGAGAATATTGCGGGAATTTTAAACGTACTGGAAGAAGCTTGTCAAAAAGCAGGTATCGAATTAAAGGAACTTTCGGTTATCAGACTAAACGAGGCAACGCCTGTTATCAGTGATGTAGCCATGGAAACCATTTCAGAAACCACCATTATCGGTTCATCCATGATTGGCCATAATCCGGATACACCCGGTGGCAGAGGCATAGCGGTTGGAATCACGGTCTTAATTGATGATTTGCATACCGTTGGAACAGAGGAAGAAGTTATTGTACTGGTTCCGGAAAATTGGGATTACGAAAAAGCTGCCATTACCATGAACCGTTTTATTATTAAGGGAGTTAAAATAAGCGGTGCCATTGTTCAGAAAGATGACGGGGTGTTAATCGCCAACCGGTTATGTATTACCATTCCTATTGTGGATGAAGTGAAAATGCTCCACAAGGTTCCTTTAGGGGTACCGGCAGCGGTTGAAGTTGCAGGCAACGGTGAAACCATAAAGTTTCTTTCCAATCCTTACGGATTGGCATCCATTTTCCATTTGACGCCATCCGAAACCAAGAATATTACTTATATAGCCCGTAGTCTTATAGGGAACCGTTCAGGCGTGATCATCAAAACACCGGGTGGAGACGTACAAAGCAAGAAAGTACCTGCAGGCAAACTTGAGATTCATGGCAGCAATGGAAATGTAGTAATCGACGTGATGGAGGGTGCGGAAAAAATTATGAATGCATCCGAATCAGCCGGCGAGATTTATGATGTTTACGGACAACCGGAAACCAATGCAGGCTTCATGATGCAAAGAATAAAACAGGTCATGTCCCAGTTGACTGCCCAATCTGTTGAGGAAATTAAAATAAAAGACATTTTAGCGGTAGATACGTTTGTACCGGTAAAGGTAGAAGGCGGTTTAGCAGGTGAGGTTGCTCTGGAAAATGCCGTATTTTTGGCAGCCATGGTATACACCAATCGTATTCCCATGGAGAATGTGGCGGAAGAATTAAGCAAGAGGACCGGTATCTATGTAAAAGTTATGGGAACGGAAGCCAACATGGCATTATTAGGTGCATTAACCACTCCCGGCACGGAAAAACCGTTGGCTATCTTGGATATGGGTGGTGGTTCAACCGATGCCGCCTTAATTACACAGGATAACGAAATTGCAAGCATTCATCTGGCCGGTGCGGGAGATATGGTAACGAGGCTTATTGATGCAGAGTTAGCACTAAATGACCGAGAACTGGCGGAAATGATAAAAAGGTATCCTCTTGCAAAAGTGGAAAGTTTGCTTCACCTTCGATTTGAAGACGGAACCGTAAAGTTTTGTGAAACGCCTTTAGACCCTGAATTATTTTCCAGAGTGGTGGTAGTTGCAGAAGATAAGCTGATTCCCATTAAATCAAGCAAAAATCTTAGCATGGAAAAAATTAAACTGGTAAGGCAAGAAGCTAAAAGAAAAGTATTTGTAAAAAACAGCATAAGGGCTTTAAAGAAAATTGCACCGGAAAATAATCTTAGGAATGTAGGTTTTGTGGTTATGGTGGGAGGTTCTGCATTGGATTTTGAGATTCCTGAAATGATTGCCAATGAATTGGTTCCATATAGAATTGTTGCAGGCAGAGGCAATATACGAGGTGTTGAGGGCCCGAGGAATGCGGTGGCAACGGGATTGGTGTTAAGTGGATAAAAAACACTATATGGATTGGAAAGCGGGAACTTGCAAAATTGAGGTGAGAAACAATATGGAAAGCTTTTATACCGGAAGAGGAGATCAGGGGTTCACAGATACATTGGATAAGCGAAGAATATCAAAGGCTGACCCCATCATGCATTTAGTCGGTACAATGGATGAGTTTACCTCAAATATCGGAATGGCTCGTGCCATGATAAATGATAAAAAACTTCAGGAAGATTTGCTTCATATCCAACGAAATATTATACCGTTTAATGCACAATTAGTTGGCGGACAGTGTTATGTGGATGTGAGCCAAATTGAACAGTTGGAAAAAATGATTGATGAATATCAGCAATACTTGGTAGAAATGAATGAATTTATTCTTCCGGGAGAAACAAAACCTTCAGCCGCACTGGATGTTGCAAGGACGGTAGTGCGCAGGGCGGAACGAATTGCAGTGGAATTGAAAGAACAAAGGCAGATTAATGAATTTACGGTGATTTATTTAAATCGATTATCGGATTTAATGTATGCAATGGCAAGATATGTTGAATTAAAAGAAAAAATTACTGAAACTGTTAAAAAAAAGATTCAAGTTGATAATAAATTGGGATTGGATTGCAATGATAACGTTACTCTCGATATTGCGCGTCTTTTAGCAAAGAGAATAGAGGAAAAAGCAATCCAAATGGGAATGAGAATAGTTATTGCAGTGGCGGACAACGGCGGAAACCTTGTATTGCTCCACCGCATGGATGATGCATTTATCGCCAGTATCGATATTGCCGTTAATAAAGCATTTACCTCGGTTGCGCTGAAGATGACTACCGAAGCGGTGGGCCAATTATCCGCACCCGGACAACAATTATACGGGCTTCAATATACCAATCATAATCGTATTGTTATCTTTGGCGGAGGCGTACCATTGGTAAACAATCAAAAAATCATCGGTGGCCTTGGAGTCAGCGGAGGAACTGCCGAGCAGGATACAGAACTTGCGGAATACGGAGCAAGTGTATTAAAGGAGGTTTTGCATAGATGATTGAGGAGAAACAAATCAGTCGTATTGTGGAACAGGTTCTTAAAGAACTTGGTTCAAAAACAAACCCATGTTCACAAAGTTCACGGAGATGGCTTGGAGTTTTCGATACCATGGAAGGAGCATTGGCTGCGGCGGAAAAAGCATATGAAATGTTTCGAAATTACAGTATTGAACAGAGAGAAAAAATAATATCCGCCATTCGCAAACTTACCTTGGAAAATGCGGAAGTCATGGCAAAGATGGCCGTGGAAGAAACCGGAATGGGGAATGTCTATCATAAGATATTAAAACATCAATTGGTTGCAAACAAGACACCGGGAACGGAAGACTTGTCAACTGCTGCATGGTCCGGTGACAGAGGGCTTACTCTTGTTGAAATGGCTCCTTACGGTGTTATTGGTGCTATTACACCAAGCACTAATCCAAGTGAAACGGTAATCTGCAACAGTATCGGAATGATAGCAGCAGGAAATGCAGTGGTATTCAATCCGCATCCTCATGCAGTAAACGTTTCGAATTATGCGGTGGATCTGGTAAACAGAGCCATTGCAAGTGCAGGCGGGCCTGAAAATTTAGTATGTTCAGTGTACAAACCAACCCTTCAGACAGCCGATGTGATGATGAAACATCCAAGTGTGAAGTTGTTAGTGGCAACCGGTGGTCCCGGTGTGGTAAAGGCTCTGCTGTCATCCGGCAAGAAGGCCATAGGAGCCGGTGCAGGAAATCCTCCTGTCATTGTGGATGAAACGGCAGATATTAAAAAAGCTGCCAAAGATATTATCGATGGTGCGACTTTTGACAACAACCTTCCTTGTATAGCCGAAAAAGAAGTTTTTGCTCTTGAAGAAATAGCCGATGAATTAATCCATTATATGCAGCAAAACGGTGCGTATCTTATAAAAGGGCAGGAGATTGACAAACTTGTGAAGGTAGTTCTGACAGAAAAGGAAGAACAGCAAGGGGAAGGCTGTACTGACAGACCGAAACGAAAACTGATGATTAATAAAAAATGGGTTGGAAAAGATGCCGCATTGATTTTAAAAGAAATAGGAATTACCGTTGGCAATGATATTCGTTGCATTATTTGCGAAACCGACGCCGATCATCCTTTTGTCATGGAAGAACTGATGATGCCCATTTTACCTATCGTAAGAGTAAAAAATCTGGAGGATGCAATCCGATTGGCGGTGAAAGCAGAACATGGCAACAGACATACGGCTCATATGCATTCAAAAAATATTGACAATTTGACCAAGTTTGCCAAAGCAATCGGTACCACCATATTTGTCAAAAATGCACCTTCCTATGCAGGAATCGGCGTAGACAGTGAAGGATACACCACGTTTACCATCGCAGGGCCTACAGGAGAGGGCTTGACATCGGCAAAAACCTTCACACGCCAGCGCAGGTGCGTGTTGGTAGATTCGTTATCAATAGTGTAAGGGCACATTAAGCAGTGTAGGTCGTTTATATGGCATGTATATGTTGCCGTTGTAGGGACGCCATACATGGCGTCCGCATATAGGCGTACCTGTTTCGGACACCATGTATGGTGTCCCTACAGAACACATTGAGCAGGATTAATATGTAGAGACGAACAGTGTTCGCCCGTAGATGGAATTTTCTATAAATTCTGCATTCTGCATTATCAATTTTAAATAGGGGGGATTACATTGGAAATCAATGAAAGAGAAGTTGAAACACTAGTCATGAAAGTTTTACAAGAATTAGCCGGTAACAGTAGTAATTTAAACAGCAAGAATCATCCAAAGGTAGCACGGGCGGCAGTATTAACGGCACCAAGAAAGATAGAAGTAAAAGAATTTCCTATTCCGGAAATTAAAGATGATGAAATACTTGTAAAAGTTGAAGGCTGTGGAATATGCGGTACTGACGTTCATGAATGGAAAGGAGATCCGTTCGGACTGATACCTGTTGTTCTCGGTCATGAAGGTACAGGGGAAATTATCGCAATGGGCAAAAATGTTAAATACGATACTGCAGGCAACCCTGTAAAGGTTGGAGATAAAATTGTTACATCGGTATTAACCTGTGGCGAATGCGCAATGTGCAGGCGCGACCCCAAAAAGGCAAATTTATGCGATCATCAGGGTGTGTACGGACTAATACCGGATAGTCCTGATTATCATTTAAACGGCTGGTTTGCCACTCATATTGTACTTAGAAAAGGTTCAACATTTTTTAATGTTTCCGATATGAATCTAAATCAAAGAATGTTAATTGAGTTGGCCGCTGTAGCCGTTCATGCAGTTGAAAGAGCGAAGTCCACAGGAATATTGAATTTTGACAGTAAAGTATTGATTCAAGGTTGTGGACCTGTAGGATTAATGGTAACTGCAGTATTAAAAACGCTCGGTGTCAGACATATTATTGCTGTTGACGGTGATGACCAGCGTTTGGAAATGGCAAAGAAATTTGGCGCTTTAACGGCCATTAATTTTAAAACCGTGAATACTTTAGAAAAAAGAGTAGAGATGGTAAGAGAAATTTCTCATGGTCTCGGTGCTGATTTTGCTTTTCAGTGTACCGGTGTACCGGTAGCTTCTTCGGAGGTTTATAAATATATAAGACGTGGTGGAGGATTATGTGAACTAGGATTTTTTGTTGACAATGGTGAAAGTAAGATTAATCCGCACTTCGATTTATGTAATAAGGAAATAACCTTGGTAGGGTCCTGGACATATTCTCCGGAAGAATATCCGGTTACCATTGCGTTTATAAAAAGAGCCATTGAAATTGGTTTGCCTTTGGAAGAATTGATTACTCATAAGTATGGACTGGATGAGTTGAATGAGGCTATGGAAACCAATATTGCTTTAAAAGGAATTAAAATTGCTTATGTGAATAAGGAGATATAATGTATGAGTGATAAAGCCGTTGGTTTTATTGAAGTATATGGATATGTAACAGCCATTAAAGCAGCAGATGCGGCGGCTAAAGCAGCAGATGTCAGAATTGTCGCTCTTGACTCAACTAAACCTGCAGCAGGAGATGCGGCAGAAGTTCCATTAGTTATGCTGGTAAAGCTGGAAGGGGATGTAGCAGCCGTAGAAGCAGCTGTGGCTGCAGGAGTAGAAGCAGCAGAGAAATTGTCGGGAGTCATCACACATTATATGATCCCAAGACCTACAGAAGAAACCAAAAAATTAATTCCTATTTCCAATGTAGGCAAGGATAAATTAAGAAACATCAAGAAAGAAAAAATAGTCAATCATAAAAAATAATTATAAAAATAAAAAAATGAAAGGGGAAAATAAAATGGAAGCATTAGGAATGGTAGAAACAAGAGGATTAACAGCATCTATTGAGGCAGCAGATGCCATGACAAAGGCTGCAAATGTAGTTTTAGTTGGAACAGAAAAAATAGGATCAGGATTAGTAACCGTTATGGTGAGAGGAGATGTAGGAGCAGTGAAAGCTGCTACAGAAGCAGGTGCAAATGCAGCACAAAGACTTGGAGAATTAGTTGCTGTCCATGTTATTCCGAGACCACACGCAGACATTGAAAAGATATTGCCGACATTGAAGTAGTTGGAAGAGTTGGAAAAGTTGGAATGTTGGAAGGGTTGGAAAGTGAAAAAGTGGAAAGTAGAAAAGTGGAAAGTAGAATAGTAGGGGCGACTTGTGGTCACCCGATATCCGATATTAGACAGTTAAAATAGGATACTTATTCATATATGGAGTTTATAAGAACATGCATCATAACGTAGGGACGCCATATATGGCGTCCGCATATGGATATTTGGAGGTACCTATGGAATATGCAATTGCACTTATGGAAGTGAAAAGTCTGGTAGCTGCTATAGAAGGGTTGGATGCCATGTTGAAAGCAGCGGATGTGGAATTCATTGCTACTGAAAGACGGTTAGGAGGCAGACTGGTTACAGTCGTAATAAGGGGTAGCGTATCAGCAGTAACGGCAGCTTTGGAAGCCGGTATAGAAGCAGCCAACAGAGTAGGTAAGGTAGTAGCCTCAGAGGTCATTGCAAGACCCCATCGTGAAATATTAAAATTTTTTGGTCTATAGGCCGATGAGAGGGTGAGATGTATTGGTTTCTAATAAAAAGAAAACTCAAGAAAATGAAACAGAAATAAAAGAAATTAAAAATAATGAGGAGGTTATTATGATGACAAATGAAGCTTTAGGAATGGTGGAAACAAGAGGATTGGTGGCAGCTATAGAAGCTGCTGATGCAATGGTAAAAGCTGCAAATGTAGTTTTAATCGGAACAGAAAAGATTGGTTCCGGATTAGTAACCGTTATGGTAAGAGGAGATGTAGGAGCAGTGAAAGCTGCTACAGAAGCAGGTGCCGCATCAGCAAGCAGATTAGGTGAAGTCATTGCTACCCATGTCATTCCAAGACCGCATGGAGACATTGAAAAAATATTGCCGGCAATGAAATAGTTGGAAAAGTTGGAAAAGTTGGAAAAGGTGGAAAGTAGAAAGTAGAAGAGTGGAAAGTGGAAAAGTGAAAAGTAGAATGTAGAAAAGTAGAAAGTGGAAAAGTAGAAGGGTAGGGACGCCATACATGGCGTCCGTATATGGTGTTGATTTTGAAAACCGTATAGGAATTAACTTCAAAAATAGGGGCGAACATTGTTCGCCCACCCATTGCTTGACAGTGATACTGGTTTATATATGGATAAACCGTTATTGCTGTAGAGGCGTCCATTGGGCGTCCGCACATAATAGTCAACCCTTATAGGTGGTGAAAGAATGGTTCAAGCCGAGTTGATTGATAAAATCGTCCATGAAGTAGTAACCGTACTGAAATCACAAGAGAAACATTGCGAAGAAGAAGGCATTAAGGTAGGAATTTCAGCACGACATGTTCATCTTTCCCAAGAAGACCTTGAAATATTATTTGGTGAAGGATATCAGCTAACCAAATTAAAAGATTTAATGGGAGATGAATTTGCCGCCCAAGAGACGGTCACTCTTGTAGGACCAAGTTTGAGAAGCATAGAGAAAGTAAGAGTATTAGGTCCTGTTCGAAAACAGTCTCAAGTAGAAATATCAAGAACCGATACTTTTGTACTAAAAGTCAGCCCACCCGTTCGACCGTCCGGTCAACTTAGTGGTTCTGCAAGTATTGTTATTGTAGGCCCAAAAGGGGTGGTATATTTAAAAGAAGGTTGCATTATTGCAAATCGTCATATTCACATGACGCCTAAAGACGCAAAGAAATACAATTTAAAAGATAATGATTATGTAGACGTAGAAATAGAAAGTGAAAAGCCATGCAGATTTTATAATGTACAAGTACGTGTCCATGAGAAATTCAATACCGAAATGCATATTGATACGGATGACGGAAATGCAGCCGGTATAACAAACGGTGATAGGGTAAAAATTATTGGAAAAAGTAAAATGTTGTAGGTGGAGGTTGCCGTGATAGTAGGAAAAGTAATAGATACGATTGTATCGACAAGAAAAAATGAAAAACTGATAGGTTCAAAATTTATGGTGGTTCAACATATGGAGAATAATAAACCGGTGGATAAGTATATTATTGCCGTCGACAGTGTAGGTGCCGGAATTGGAGAAATTGTATTGGTTGCAACAGGCAGTGCGGCTAGGTTGGCAATTGACAGAGAAGATTCTCCTGTAGATGCAACTATTGTTGGAATTGTAGATTAATTTATTGTATAATGGTGATAGACAATGACTTTTTTTGAATTACAAGAGTTGGTTTTTAATGCCGGTATTGTTGGTGCAGGAGGCGCCGGTTTTCCTACACATAAAAAATTAAGTAACAAGGTTCAGACCATAATCGTTAATGCGGCTGAATGTGAGCCGTTGTTGCAAGTAGATTACTTTTTAATGAAAAAATATTATAAAAAAATCATTCAAACACTTGATGTTTTAGTGAATATCCTAGGAGCAGATAAGGGATATATTGCATATAAGAAAAATAAATTGGAGCGTTCCGTTTTTGAAAAAGTGTTAGGAGAAACAAGTGGGAATATTGAAATAAAAGAGATTCCTGATATTTATCCCGCCGGAGATGAAATTATTCTAACCTATGAAGTAACAGGAAAAATCATTCCGGAGGGAAATATTCCGTTATCGGTTGGAGTCGTCGTATTAAATGTGGAAACATTATTCAATATCAGTAATGCCATGGAAGGAAAAGCAGTAACCCACAAATATGTTACTGTGACAGGAGAAATCGATCATCCGGTTACGGTTTGTGTACCGGTGGGAACACCTGTTAAGCAGCTTTTACAAGAATTAGGCATTCAGCATTTTGAAGGATTTGATGTTATTTCCGGTGGCCCTTTGATGGGGAACATTTGCGATATTGAGAATGAATTTATCAGTAAATTGACAAAGGGTATTGTAATATTGCCTTCCAATCATTCACTGATACAAAAAAAGAAAATAAAAGCATCCAATGCTTATAAAAGGGCTTCTTCGGCGTGCTGCCAGTGCAGTGCTTGTACTGACATGTGTCCGAGATATTTGATAGGGTATTCTATAGAAGTGCATAAAACGGTAAGAACGGTAGTAAATGATATAACCGGTACCGTACAACCTTATCTCAATACCCTTTCATGTTCAGGGTGTGGCGTATGTGATTATTATGCATGTACCCAGGATATTCATCCAAGAGCTATATGTTTAGAAGTAAAGAAACAGGTACAAATGGCAGGATTGAAAAGGGCGACAGGTAATGCGCCGGAACAGGTCAGAAATGAAAGAAAATGGCGTATGATTCCTTCCAAAAGGATTATTGAGAGGTGTGCTCTTGGCAAATATGATCGTAAAGGGATTTTTAAAGAAGAACCTTTTGAATCAAGGTTGGTAGTGATATCATTAAAGCAGCATGTGGGGCAACCTGCTGTACCTGTAGTGAAACCGGGGGATAAGGTTTGTAAAGGTCAGCTTATAGGAAAAGCGGATATTAAGCAGATATCTGCCAATATACATGCAAGTATTGACGGGACAGTCTTAGAAGTAAGTACGGATTCGATAACGATTGCATCAATGAGAATGGAGGCCGTTGAACAGTAATATGAAAAATTCCATTGGATTAGTAGAATTTAAAAGTATTTCGAAGGGAATTTATACCGCTGATGCGATGTTAAAATCAGCCGGTATTGAACTTATACAAGCAACTTCTCTTTGCCCGGGGAAATATGTTGTGGTGATTGGCGGAGAACTTTCAGCCGTTCAAAGTGCTGTAGACAGAGCAAAAAATGAAGCAGAAGATTACATCATTGATTGTTTTGTTATAGGGAATATTGAAGAACAGATATTTCCTGCACTTATGGGTACAACGGATATAGAAATAAAAAATGCTATAGGAATCATAGAAACGTTCACGGCTGCATCCGCCATTGAATCGGCTGATACTGCGACAAAAGCAGCCATTGTACAGTTAGTTGAAGTACGGCTTGCCCGTGGAATGGGCGGAAAATGTTTTGTTTTATTGACCGGAAGAATTGCTGATGTAAAAGCTGCGGTTGAAGCAGGAGCAAAAAAGGCGGAAGAACAAGGCCTTTTGGTCAATAAAGAAGTCATCGCCAATCCCCATATGGAACTGTGGCAAAAGATTCTTTAAATATGAGGTGAAAATATGCTGGCGGTTGAAAGAAGAAAAAAAATTGCTGAAATTATTGCCAAAGAAAAAAGTGTCCTGGTTACAGAATTAGGGAAGATGTTTTCCGTTACGGAAGAAACCATAAGGAGAGATTTAGAAAAACTTGAACGTCAGGGAATATTGGTAAGGACGTATGGTGGAGCCACACTGATTGAAGAAGCGGATTTTGAAATGCCTGTACAATTAAGGGAAACCATTAATGCAGAAGGAAAACATTTGATCGGTAAAGTTGCAGCAGGTCTTATACACAGTGGAGAAACCATATTTTTAGATGCCAGCACGTCGTCACTTCATGTGGCTAAAAACATCAAGGATAAAAAAGGGTTAACCGTTATTACCAACTCATTGAAAGTCATTATGGAATTAAGTGAATGTGACGGCATCCATTTAATCAGTACAGGCGGAATATTGAGAAATAAAAGCTTATCTTATGTGGGAAGAGTGGCAGAGAAAAATATTTTGGACCATTATTATGCCAACAAAGCTTTCCTTTCCTGTAGAGGTGTGACCTTGACTAGGGGACTGGCCGATTCCAACGAACAGGAAGCGGAGATTAAAAAAGCCATGATGCAATGTACCGAATGTGTTGTCCTTCTATGTGACCAAAGCAAATTAGGAAAGCTTGGGTTTCCTGTATTTGCTTCTCTTGATGATATTGATTATATGATTACGGATGTGGAATTGGATAATGATTGGAAAGAAACTTTGGGCAAGAAAGGAATAAACATTGTCTATGCAAATAATATGGAATAATAGATTAAATTATAAATAATTAAGAATGCAGAATGCAAAATGAAGAAAGAATCATTTTTAATTTTAGGTTCAGAGAGGTGGGATTATAGTGACAAAGCCTTTAAAGATGCTTGCTTTTGACTTTGGGGCAAGCAGCGGACGTGCAATCCTTGGAATATTTGACGGTAATAAGTTGATAACCGAGGAATTACATCGGTTTTCAAATGATCCGGTGAACGTCAGAGGAAATTTTTACTGGGATATTCTGCGTTTGTTCCATGAGATCAAACAGGGAATCATAAAATGTGTGAATGTAGGACATAAAGATATTGATTCCATTGGAATTGATACTTGGGGCGTGGATTACGGGCTTCTTGATGAAAGAGGAAATTTGTTAGGAAATCCTTATCATTATCGTGATACACGTACAGACGGTATTATGGAAGAAGTTTTCAAAATTATTCCAAAGGGAGAACTGTATCAAAAAACGGGAATACAGTTTATGAAATTTAATACCATATTCCAATTGTATTCCACCAAATTAAATACCCCATCCATGCTTGATCAAGCAAAGACGTTACTTTTTATACCGGATCTTTTAAATTATTTTTTAACCGGTGTCAAAGTTACGGAATATAGCATAGCCAGTACATCTCAATTATTGGATCCCCAAACTCGTACGTGGTCTGATGAGATATTAGATAAACTGGAATTACCCAGACAGATGTTAACCGATATTGTTCCGTCAGGTACTATCATTGGTAAGTTGTCTAAAACGTTAGCTCAGGAGTTGGGAATTGGAGAAGTGAATGTGGTGGCATCTGCTTCTCACGATACCGCATCTGCCGTTACAGCCGTACCTGCCGCAAACCGGGATTATGTATATATTAGCAGTGGAACCTGGTCCTTAATGGGTGTGGAAGCCGATGAGCCTATTATTAATGAGATGAGCAGCCAACTGGCTTTTACCAATGAAGGCGGTGTAAGCAATAAAATTCGTTTTCTTAAAAATATTATGGGTTTATGGTTGGTACAGGAATGTAAACGCCAATGGAATAAAGAGGGTGACAACTGCAGTTTTGCAGAGTTAGAAAAACTTGCCAGAGAAGCAAAACCATTTGTTTCATTTGTAGACCCGGATGATGATTCGTTTATGACACCGGGGAATATGCCTGAAAAAATCAGGGCATTTTGTAAGAAAACCAATCAGCCCGTACCTGAAAGCAAAGGTGAAGTGATACGTTGTGTTCTTCAAAGCCTTGCTTTAAAATACAGGAAAACCGTTGAAAGTCTGGAACAAATTTTAGGAAAAGAACTTCCGGTTGTGCACATGGTTGGTGGTGGAATTAAGGATACTTTATTGTGTCAATTTACTGCCAATGCAACAGGAAAAAAAGTAATCGCGGGACCGGTAGAGGCAACATCCATAGGAAATCTTATGACTCAGGCTATGGCTTTGAGTAAAATCAACTCTTTGCAGGAAATAAGACAAGTTGTAAAGAATTCTTTTGAAACAACGGAGTATTTACCGGAAGACATTGAACAATGGAATCAGGCATATGGTAGATTTTGCTCTTTTTGTGGATGAGTAAAAAAGTTAATGTGAATGGTATTGTTTTGGATTTTTACAGAGGCGGGAGTATCTTATTCCCGCTTTATTATTTTTAACTTGAAATAGAGAATTAAAAAAATTTATCGGAAAATCAGCAGGAATTTTTAATTTTTTATTGAATATATATTTATGTAATCGTTTTCAAAAGTTTTTCATTTTAGGAGTGTACTGAATGGCTGTAACCATAAAAGATGTGGCACAGTTGGCAGGTGTGTCCACGGCTACTGTATCAAGAGTTCTTAATGATGATCCACGTGTCAGCGAAGAGACAAAAGAAACGGTGTTGAAATGTGTCAATAAATTGGGGTATAGAGTAAATAATATTGCCAGAAGTTTAAAAACCAATAAAACTTATACAGTAGGATTTATGTGTCCTGAAATTGCCAATAATTTTTTTATGAGCATAGCAAAAGGCGTGGAGGATGAACTTAGAAAACATGGATATACTGTCATTATATGCAGTTCTAATGAAAGTATTGAAGGGGAAAAAGAAAGTGTTCGAGTTCTGTGTGAAAAGTGTGTGGATGGTATTATTATCATACCTGCCACGGATGAAGGGGAACATTATAATTATTTGAATGATATGAATATACCTGTCGTGCTGGTGGATCGGTTGGTAAAGAATTATACTACTGATTCCGTTTTAGTAGATAATATCAACGGATGTTATGAGGCCATCGAGTACCTTATTAATCAAGGTTACAGGAGAATCGGATTTATTGGCGGTGATATGAGGTTAACTTCTGCAATTGAGCGTTTTGAAGGCTATAAGAGGGCACTTTCTGATTATTCTATTCCTTTGGATTTGGAAGTTATTAAATTCGGTGATTTCCATATTGAAAGCGGATACCAACTGATAAAAGAATTGTTAAATCTCGAGAATCCGCCGGAGCATATTTTTATCTCCAATTATTTTATGCATGTAGGAGCTACCAAGTTTTTAATGGAACATCAAAATACATTACAATATTCTGTTGAACTTTCCAGCTTTGATGATATGGAGCTTTCATCCATATTAGGGTTTACCAAAAACATTGTTGCCCAACCAATGACGGATATCGGGAATAAGGCGGCACAAATCATTTTAAATCGAATTCATGCAGTAGAATTGTTTTTCCCTCAGATTATAAGGTTTAAAACGAAATTAATTCACAAATGATAAGAGAATAATTGATGAGCAATGGTTAATCAATAATTGGGAAAACATAAATTATTGCTGCATATGTAATCGATTACATAATAAAAATGTAAACGATTAGTAATAATATTTTTAATTAATATTTAAGGAGGAGATTTTTTATGGCAAATGTTAATGATTTAAAAATGGTTGCTCCACACAACAGGTTGAGGGGTTCTTTACCCAAAATCGGTATTCGTCCTGTTATTGACGGGAGGCGTCGTGGAGTCAGAGAATCCTTGGAAGAGCAGACCATGAATTTGGCAAAAGCGGCTGCTAAATTTTTGGAAGAAAATCTTAGACATTCGAATGGTTTGCCTGTTGAATGTGTGATTGCAGACACCTGTATCGGAGGTGTTGCTGAAGCAATGGAATGTGAAGAGAAATTTGCAAAAGAAGGGGTGGGTGTTTCTATTTCTGTAACACCTTGTTGGTGCTATGGTTCGGAAACCATGGATATGGATCCTTTTAGACCCAAGGCTGTGTGGGGATTTAACGGAACGGAAAGACCAGGTGCTGTTTATCTTGCAGCAGTTCTTGCCGCACATACGCAGAAAGGACTTCCTGCATTCGGTATTTACGGGAAAGATGTTCAGGATGCCGGTGATACTACCATTCCGGAAGATGTAAAAGAAAAACTCCTTCGATTTGCAAAGGCAGGCTTGGCTGTTGCGACCATGAGAGGTAAGTCCTATTTATCCATGGGTTCCGTATCGATGGGAATTGCCGGTTCTATGGTAAACGAGGACTTTTTCCAGGATTATTTGGGAATGAGAAATGAATATATAGATATGTCAGAGTTTATCAGAAGAATTGAAGAAGAAATATATGATAAGGAAGAATATGAAAGAGCTCTTAAATGGGTAAAGGAAAATTGCAAAGAGGGTCCGGATAATAATAAGCCTGAACTTCAGAAAACCAGAGAACAGAAAGATAAGGATTGGAAAACAGCTGTCAAAATGACCATTATTGCAAGAGATTTGATGGTTGGCAATCCGAAACTTGCAGAGCTTGGATTTGAGGAAGAGGCTTGTGGTCATAATGCAATTGCGGCAGGATTCCAAGGACAAAGACAGTGGACTGACCATTTCCCAAATGGTGACTTTATGGAAACCATATTGAATTCATCCTTTGATTGGAATGGCATTCGAGAAGCCTATGTATTGGCGACTGAAAACGATACTCTAAATGCTGTTGCAATGTTATTCGGCCATTTGTTAACCAATACGGCGCAGATTTTCTCCGATGTAAGAACCTATTGGAGTCCTGAAGCGGTCAAACGTGTTACCGGAAAAGAATTAACAGGTTTAGCTGCAAACGGTATTATTCATTTGATTAATTCCGGTGCAACCACCCTTGATGCAACCGGGGAACAATCCAAAGACGGCAAGCCTGCCATGAAGCCATTCTGGGAAATTACACCTGAAGAAGTAGGAAAATGCCTTGATGCTACCCTGTTTAGGCCTGCTAACGTAGAATATTTCAGAGGCGGAGGATTTTCTACCGATTTTCTTACAAGGGGCGGCATGCCTGTAACCATGTCAAGAATAAACCTTGTGAAAGGGTTAGGGCCTGTTTTGCAGATTGCAGAAGGTTATACGGTAGATATTGATCCAGAGATTCATGATATATTAGACAAACGCACCGATCCTACCTGGCCTACCACATGGTTTGTTCCGAGATTAACCGGCGAAGGTAAATTTAAAGACGTATATACCGTAATGGCTAACTGGGGTGCTAATCATGGTGCTGTCAGCTATGGACATATTGGTGCGGATTTGATTACATTGGCATCCATGCTGAGAATTCCTGTATGCATGCATAATGTTCCGGAGGACAAAATTTTCAGGCCAAGTGCATGGAATGCTTTCGGTATGGACCTTGAGGGAGCAGATTACAGGGCATGTGCAAACTTCGGGCCGTTGTATAAGTAATGGAAAATGAAGAATTGAGAATGCAGAATGAAAAATAAAAACAGTTTGATAACAATAAGGTAAAATAGTATGTAAGAAAGTCAACCGAGAGGTTGGCTTTCTTATTTGTATACCAATGGACAAATTTGGAATGTTATGATATTATGGTAGATAAAGGCGTAATGAGTCATTAAAAATATTTTTTGCTTTTTCAAATAGGAGGACATAATTTTAGTAGCAGGCGGGTAGCAATCCCACTGTCATTGATTTAATATGCTCTGTATAGAGGGTACGGTTTATATATTCTTAGTATTTTTATTTAGTGTAGGGACACCATACATGGTGTCCGAAATCTCTTATTAAACAGTTTAATTATTGTACAATTTATGCTATGAGCATTTAATACAATAATTATTCCGTCCTAAACTGTGTTAGGCACGTCACTTGATTATCATATTAACATTTGAAAGGAAGATTAGCGTGAAAAATACAATTAGCTGTGAACTATTGACTAAAACGTAAAAAAAGGCAATACTAAACAAACCTACCATATGGATAATAATGGAAGATTCAATGCAAACTGTATTGGTTAGCGAA